>Ga0209427_10005021_pt1 | contig 15197 bp, 16 predicted proteins | sample DeeMarSWOR136_30_FD_187465 | JGI IMG/M metagenome (GOLD analysis project Ga0209427, IMG submission 187465) | Marine sediment microbial communities from White Oak River estuary, North Carolina - WOR-1-36_30 (SPAdes) (version 2) | ecosystem: Environmental > Aquatic > Marine > Intertidal zone >...
AAATAAAATCATCAATATTTGAAAAAATAATTATTAATTCTCTTGATTTTTTTCTAAGTCAATATTCCCAAGAAGAAGTTATAAGAACATTACAAGCTGCAAAAATTTGCAACTTCCAAAATAAAAGTGTATTATTTGTAATAATGACAAAAGGAATACATGGGGATATTTTCGAAAAAAAGATGGAAAGCCTTGCTGATTGTGTCCTAGAACTCGAAGTTTTAAAAAAAGGTTCAACATTTGAAAGGTTTTTAGCAGTTAAAAAAATGAAGAATTATGCAAAAAAAATAGGTATAGCTAGGTATATGATAGATGGCGAAGGTCTTGTACTTGAAATGATAGAGAGAATAATGTAAAAAATAATTAAATTAATTTTATTTGATTTAAAAATTTTAGAATTTTTTTAAATATATAAAACAAGATGATGAAATTAAATTAATATCAACATTTCATTTTAAATTAATTTACTTGAAAATCAATATAATTTTTTATGCTTAATTATTTTGAAAATAATGAAAATGAAAAAATATGAGTGCTATTGAATAACTACATGCATATGTAGTTAATTATTCGTTAAAGAATATTTTATAAATGAGAAAATACATAGCGTACAATAACGGGCGTGGATGGGATGGAAAGCGAAAATGAATTTCAAGATAAAACAAATTCTGTAGATTTGAAAAGACCAATTGCTATTAGAGCTTTAAGAAGAAGTAATGTTAGAAAAAAAATAGCTGAGTTTCTTTTTGATATAAGTCCAAGTTGTAGCTATACTTCTGATATAGCTTATAATATAAAAACAACTCCTACTAATGTGATTGGTGCTATTAGAGGTATGGGATCTAGATACAAAGAAGAAGAATCTCTTATCGGATTAGAGATGGTAGAAGAAAAAAGTTGTGGAAAAAATATTAAGTTATATAGTTTAACTAATTTTGGTAAGGAGGTAATTGAGTCATTACGTAACAGGTAAAAAATTTCAATGTAATTATCTTTTTGTTTTTTTATCCAATATATTTATATGCTACCGTAGCTCTTAATAAGGAGTTGTTGATATCGGATTAAATTTCTTAAAATGGGAGGTTTAGAATTATGAAAAAACCTAAATTTCCAGAAATAAAAGTTGGTACTTCTAAGTTAAAAAAAGGTTTTGCGAAAATGCAAAAAGGTGGAGTTATAATGGACGTTACGAATGTTAAACAAGCACAAATTGCCGAAGATAGTGGAGCAATTGCTGTTATGGCTCTTGAAAGAGTTCCAGCTGATATACGACTACATGGAGGTGTTGCACGAATGGCTGATACCTCTATTATTAAAAACATAATGAATACTGTTAGCATCCCTGTTATGGCTAAAGTTAGAATAGGACATTTTGTTGAGGCTCAGGCTTTAGAATCTATTGGTGTTGATATGATTGATGAATCTGAGGTATTAACACCAGCAGATCCTTTTTATCATATAGATAAGCGTAAGTTTACTATACCTTTTGTATGTGGATGTAGAAACCTTGGTGAGGCGATAAGAAGGATATGGGAAGGAGCTGCAATGATTCGCACTAAAGGTGAAGCTGGAACAGGTAATATAATTGAGGCTATTAGACATCAGAGAATGGTTACAAGTATGATTAAAAAATTAGATACCATGAACAATAACGAACTACAAAAACTTGCAGAGAATTATTGTCAAAGTTATGTAAAATCAACGGAGATATTAACAGATAAAAAAGTAGATGATAAAACAATAGTTTTTGAAGATTATAGTTATTTAACTGTTAAAAAAGAAATCTTTGAAATTTTAGCTAGTATAAAAAAAGTTTATCATAGATTACCCGTAGTAAATTTTGCAGCTGGAGGAATTGCTACACCAGCTGATGCAGCTATTATGATGCAACTTGGAAGCGATGGTGTTTTTGTCGGCTCAGGTATTTTTAAATCAAGTAACCCAAGTAAGAGGGCAAGAGCAATAGTTGAAGCAGTTACAAATTATAACAAACCAGAGGTTATTGCAAAGGTTAGTAAAAACCTTGGGGATGCAATGGTTGGTTTAGAAATAGAATCTATACCAAAAGAACAACTTCTACAGGAGAGAGGATGGTAAAAAGAATTTCTATTGGAGTATTTGGGGCACAAGGAGCTATATCTGAACATGTGACAATGATGATAAATGCTCTTGAAGAAAAAAATATTTCTGGAGATACATTTGTTGTTAGAAATAAAAAAGAAATAAATAAAATTGATGCATTAATACTACCTGGAGGGGAAAGTACAACTATTTCAAAAATTTTATACAGCTCAGGATTTTATAATGAAATATTAGAAAGAATAAGAAAAAATAATCTACCTATAATGGGTACTTGTGCAGGTTGTGTTATTCTTGCTAGTAAAATAATTAATAATCCTAAAGACGTTATAAAACTATCTGCAATAAATATGCAGGTTAAAAGAAATGCTTTTGGAAGACAAAGGGAGTCTTTTGAAAAAAATATTGATATTAAAGGTTTTTCTAAACCTTTTAACGCAGTTTTTATTAGAGCTCCAATAATTGAAAAGGTTTGGGGTGATTGTGAAATTTTAGCAAAATTTAATAAAAAAATTATAATGGCTAGAGAAAATCAATTTCTAGCCCTATCCTTTCACCCAGAGCTTACAGATGATATTAGGATACACAAATATTTTTTAGATATGATCTAAACTTTCAAATCACCATTAATGATGATATCAAATTATTATAGATTTTATATTGGAGGCCATTCATATGGATTAACTACTGGATATAGATCAAAGTTTGGCCAAGGAATAAATCCCCATCTTCCCCAAATAAGATACCACCAATTCGGTATTATTGGTTTGTAATCATCCCAATAATTTTCTCTCCATCCATTCAAAAAGCATGAAATAAAACCGACATTAGGTGTATAAAAAACTGTTTTATTATCATTATTGTCTATAAAATTGTTTAGTGTCATCATATTACCATCACATTGAAATTTTAAAAAGAATCCTTGGTCACCATTTCCGGTAATATTGTTTTTAGTTATTGAATTTGCTATGCAAAAAAACTCAAAAAAGATACCATATTTCTCACTATTGCCGATATAATTCTTTTCTATCAAATTTAACCTAGATCTTTGTAGATGTATACCATTCCCTTTATTATCTTTTATAGTGTTTTCCCTAATGAAGTTGCTATGTCCTCTAAACACAAATATGCCATTATTTCCATTATCCTCTATTGTGTTTTCAGAAAATGTATTTCCACCTGAAACAATAGAAAAAAGACCAATACCATCATTATCATTGTTTAATATTATATTACCGCTTATTTCATTTCCAGCTGAATTGGAAAGATAAATTCCATTTCCTTTATTATATGAAATATTATTACCTTTTATAGTGTTTAAGCTGGATAATACATGAATTCCTGCATCATATACATTACCTTCTGCATAATCTCCACTATTTTTTATAGTAAAGTTCTCAATTTTTACATTGGAAGCGCTTCCAATTATCTTGATAACATTACCAATACCGCCTCCATCTATGGTTGTAGTTCCATTCCATCCTCCTATTAAATCTAATTTTTTATTCACAACTACATTTTCAGGATAATATCCTGCATAAACTCTTATTTCATCACCGCCACTTGCATTATCAATGGCATCTTGTATTTTATAAAAATCTGGATTTGGATAATCATTACCATCATTATCAACATACCAAATTTTCAACATTGTCTCAACCTCAAATGTCTCTTGTGTATTGACTGCTGATATATTGGATATTACACATACTCCAAAAAATATTATTACTATTCCAGTTATAATTAATATTTTTTTCATATTTGTCCTCCCTTCATAATATAAATACATATTTTAGTATTTAATTTTATTTATTAATAAATGAAACAAAATGATAAATAAATGATTTAAATATACAAATTGTTTGTTAAATTTTAAATAATTTATTTAGATCAAAATAGGATATTATAATAAAAATATATAAATACTGATTTAAAAGATGTGTATAAATTTTTTTAAAAATAAGTAAAAAAAGAAAAGATTTGATGACAGTAATGAACTACTACGCCTTCATAATCGCCAATAGGAATATCCCTAATGCAATTGCTGCTCCAATAACTCCACCAATAATTGCTACCACACCTTGGACAATTGTACCTTGGAAGTTTAAAATACTATCTAATCCTGGTTCTCCCAATATACCTTCTAATAAAGCAGCGCCATATAGGAATATCACAAACACTAATAAACCTATAATTATCAATATGCCTCCTACAGCTCTGCTTTTACCTGATCCAAAATAAGCGGTAAATATTCCAGCTATTATACTTGCTATGGCAAATACCAGCGTCATCATACTTAAGAATTGGCTTACTAAATTAACTTCTACCATTTTCATTCCTTCCTAAAATTTTGTTCCTGTTAGGGTTTTTGTATCTATTACACCCTCTATTGATCTTATTTTATCTACAACAATTTTACCAAGTTTTTCGAAATCGTCAGCTTGTACCTTAGCTATTAGATCATATTCTCCAAAGAGAGGATGTAACTCTACTATCTCAGGTACTTTTGAAAGTCTGTTATATACTTCATGTTCACGTGCAGGTGCTGCACTTATTAATACAAAGCCTATAGCCATATAGGTTTCCACCTTTTCAACGTTATATTATTTTATAATATAAATCTTTTCAAAAAGTATTATACTTAATTTGATAAATTTTTCTTTAATTTTTTATAATGTTCTTTTGTATTTTTAAATCTAATCTTAATTTTCTTTTTATTAATAGAAACAATTTTTTTTAGATCGAATGTAATATTTTTTTCAATTGTATATTCATCTATTGGTTTTTTAGGTACTTTACCGTTTACTTCATATATATAATATCCATTTACTCCATCTATAGATGATATATAGTGATGTTTTCCAACTTTTTTAATTTCAATACCTGGTAATTGCTTTAAAGCTTCAAAAATACTCTTTTTTTTATCAATTTCAATTAATGATTCATCAATAAATGGTTCTAAAACATGTTCTAAATTTTTTGTTTTAGTTGATAATATATATGTATTTCCATAAACTTTTTTATTGATTAAATCAGAATTTTCTAAAATCTTAATATGTCTAGATATAACTGGTATAGAAATTTTTAATTCTCTTGCTAAACCTGATAAATGCATTTCTTTTTTAAGTAATGTTTTTAATATTTTAATCCTGGTCGAACTACTTAAAGCTCTAAATATTTTGTTATTGCTCATATTGATAAGGATCGTTATCTAAAATGTAAGATTTTAATCTTTCCGAATTATTTTAGTGATATGGAAAATAAAAATAAGGAGAGATTAATTTTTACATTAAAATTCCTTATCCCTTTATTAATTGTAATATCTTTATTTATCGGTGGTATAACTGCAGGGATTATTACTTTTGAAAAACCTAACAAAATCGCGGATAATAAACAAATTAACGCAACTATAATAATTGATTTTAGAGATGGAAAAATATATTCAAAAGATATGATTATTAATAACTTAACAATTTTTGATTTTTTACTAGAAGTGCAAAAAATTGGAGATATTCAAGTAGAAAAATTCTATAATGAACAGATAGGAGGATATGAGATTAAATCAATATCTTATCAAGAAAAAAAATATATCCATGGTGAAGAAGGTTACTGGTGGTTGTTTTATATTAATGACCAATTTGCAACTACTGGAGCGGATAAAATATATGTAAATAATAATGATGTAATTAAATGGAAACATGAAAAATTTTAGAGATAAAAAAGAAAATTAATAAATAGAAAAAATATGTAGATAAAACGAGGTTATATTTATGAGAAATATTTTTGAAAATAAAAATAGAATAGTTATTGGTATTTTGCTAATTTGCATTGGATCAATTATAAGAGTAATGCTGCATAATAATCTTCCAGGTTCTCCATCAATCTATATCACTATTAATGGACTTACTCAACCAATGTTTATGTTTGATTTATTTTTTATAGTTGCAATAATATCTTTGGTTAGTGGGTTACTTTTAGGTGGATATTATACCTTTATTGTCCCTATATCAACAATGATTATTTCAGATATGATAATTGGTAATAACTGGATTATTTTATTTACATGGTCAGGTTTTGCTATAATAGGAATTATTGGTTATATTTTAAAAACAAAAAATAAAATGAGTATTAAACATATTCCAGGAGTACTAGGTATAGGAATTGGAGGTATATTGGTATATGACCTCTGGACAAATTTTGGAACATGGCTAGGTGGATGGGGCTATACTTATACATGGGAGGGTCTTACACTTTGTTATACACTAGCACTTCCATTTATACTATGGCATTTACTTTCAACAACAATAACTATGATACTTGTATTAGTACCAATTATTTATTTAAAAGAACATAAATTAACAATTCCAGATTTCAATATTACTCAAATGGAAAAGAAAATTACAATAGCTGCACCATTACTTTTGATAGTTTTATCAGTTCTAAGTTTATTATTATAAAAAATTTTTTCATTTTATTTTTTTGTGCAAAACCCTATAAACATTATAATAATTCAAGTTCTTTATGCGTTATCCGTTAAATCAAGCAAAATCAGAAATAATTTCTTCTGTTAAACAAGTTCTTTCTGAACTAAATTATAAATGTGAAATAAAACTAGAAATTCCACCTTCTGAAGATATGGGTGATTTTGCTTTTCCATGTTTTTCATTAGCCCCAATTGTAAAAAAATCACCAACTGATATTGCAAAGGAAATATCAAGTAAAATTGAAAGGACCAATTGGATTGACAAAATCCAAGTTAAAGGTGCTTATGTAAATTTCTTTTTAGATAAAGATTATCTTAATACAAATACCTTAAAATCTATAATAAATAAAAAAGAAAAATACGGTTTTTTAGAAAATAAAAATAAAAAAGTTATCATCGAACATACATCAGCAAATCCAAATGGACCTTTGCATGTTGGCAGAGCAAGAAATCCAATAATAGGTGATACAGTTGTTAGAATTTTTAAAGCAGCAGGCTTTGATGTTGAATCCCAATTTTATGTAGATGATATGGGTAAACAGGTTGCTACTTTAGCTTGGGGAGTAAATAATCTAAATCCAAAGGATGTTCCAAAATCTACGAGCAATAAATCTGATCATAAAAATGTTGGTTTCTATCAACAATCAAGTAAATTAATAGAAGAAGACGAAAAAGTATCAGAGCAAATTGGTGAAATTGTTAGAAGATGTGAGCAAGGAGATAAAAAAACAATTGATCTTGTGCATAAGGCTTTTGCTCCTGTTCTTGAAGGTATTAAAAATAGTTTGAAACGTATAAATATTTTAATTGACAAATACGTACCTGAATCAGATTTTGTAAGAGATAAAAGTGTTGATTTTGTTGTCGAAAAATTAAAACAATTAAGAAATTGTGATAAAGAAAATGGAGCTTTTTATATAGATTTAGAGCCGTATGGTATTAAAGGTAGAAATACAAAATTTATTTTTTTAAGAAAAGATGGTACTACTCTCTATGCAACTAGAGATATTGCTTATCATCTTTGGAAAGCAAGACACGCTGATCTATTAATTAATATTCTTGGAGAAGATCACAAACTTGAGGCAAAACAAGTAGAAATTGCATTGAATTTAGTAGGTGCTAAAATAATTCCTAAAATAATATTTTATTCTTTTGTTTCTCTTCCTGATGGTAAAATGTCCACAAGAAAGGGTAGAGTTGTTTATTTAGATTATCTTATAGACGAATGTGTAAAACGTGCATATTCTGAGGTTAAAAAAAGAAGAGAAAAAGAACTTTCCGAAAAAAAAATGAAAGAAATAGCTGAAAAAATAGGAATAGGTGCTTTAAGATATAACATTATAAAAGTTCAACCTGAAAAAGACATAATTTTTAAATGGGAAGAAGCTTTAAATTTTGAAGGAAATGCTTCACCTTTTATACAATATTCACATGCACGGGCATGTAGTATAATTTCAAAAAAACAAGATGAAATAAAAGATTATGATGCACGATTACTAAAACATTTTACAGAGATATCTTTAATAAAAAAATTAGCTACTTTTCCAATTGTGATAGATGAAGCATGTGAAGGATATAATCCTCATATAATTACTAATTACTTATTTGATGTAGCGTCTAGTTTTAACCAATTCTACAGAGACTGTCCCGTCTTACCTGAACAAGATAAGAAACTTAGAATTGCAAGGATTGCATTAGTTGATGCAACAAGTATTGTTCTTAGAAATGGTTTGGATTTAATTGGCATTGAGGCACCTAATGAAATGTAACATACATTATAAAGAAATAAAAACTAATTCTTTATTAAAAAAAATAACAAAAAAAGACAAGCTTTTTAATGGAAACTACACAGTTGATCCATATCAAAACTGTGAATTTGGTTGTTTATATTGTGACTCTTCAATAGATAAAACAATTTATGTCAAAATAAATGCTGATAAGATAATTAAAAAAGAACTGGAAAAAATAACAAAAGCAGTTGTAATTCTTGGATCTGTTAATGATCCATATCAAAATGCTGAAAAAAATTTTAAAATTACTAGAAATCTATTGAATATAATAAAACAAAAAAATTTTTCATGTCATATTTTAACAAAGTCAGATTTAGTTCTTAGAGATATTGATATTTTATCTGAAATTAATAGATGTTTTGTTACAATTAGTATTATTTCGTTAAATAGTGATATTTCAAAAATTTTTGAAAAAAATGTAATTTCAACTAAAAATAGATTTCAAACTATAAAAAAGCTTTCAGATAAAGGTATTAAAACTGGATTAGCAATAATGCCTATTCTTCCTTTTTTAGTAGAAGATGAATTTGAAAATATTATAAAGACTGCAAAAAAATACAAAGCACAGTATATTATACATAAATCGCTTGAACTAAAAGGCGATCAAAAAAACATATTTTTTGATACAATTAAAAACTATAGAACTGAATTAGTTGACAGATATGAAAATTTGCTCAAAGATAATTATTTGCCTGATGAAAAATACATAACAAAAATAAATAAAAAGCTAAGTAAATTGTGTCAAATTTATAATCTAAAACATATACACAATTAATAAATAAATAAAAATTATAATAAATTTGTAATAACATGAACAATGAGTTTAGGAAAATTTTAGAAAAACAACATTATGGCATAGTTGGTAATCATTCAGCTGTCAAAGTGTGTCATTGGATGAGGCAGAGTTTACTATTTAATAGAGAATGTTATAAACAAACTTTTTATGGAATAAAATCCCATCGTTGTTTACAAATGACACCATCTGTTAATAAATGTAATCATATGTGTCTTTTTTGCTGGAGGCATCAAGGTTTTACTGAAAAAGATTTTAAAATAATTGATGATCCAGCGTTTATACTAGATAAATCCATTGAAATGCAAAAAAAACTTATAACTGGATTTAAGGGCGATAAACGTTGCGATCAAAAAAAATGGAAAGAGGCAAATCACCCAAATATGCTTGCGTGTTCTTTATCTGGTGAGCCTACATTGTATCCAAAACTTGGCGAATTTTTTAAAGAGTGTAAAAAAAGAAAAATTACAACTTTTCTAGTAACTAACGGAACAAATCCAAAAATTTTAGAAAAACTAGATCCTTTACCAAATCAGTTATATATCTCAGTTGTTGCACCAAATAAAGAAGTTTATAAAAAAATATGTTCCCCTTTAACTCCTGATTCTTGGGAAAAAATTATTCAAACATTAGAATTACTACCTTCACTTAACACAAGAACTGTTATTCGTCATACATTAGTTGAAGGATGGAATTTGGATGAAAAATATGTAAAACAATATTCAAAATTAGATGAAAAAGCAAATCCAATGTTTATTGAACCCAAAGGTTATGTATTTGTGGGTTATTCAAGAAAAAGGATGAATCTTTCAAATATGCCTTCTCATAAAAATATTCATGATTTTGGTATTAATCTAGCAAATTGTTTAGGTTATAATCTTGCTATGGAAAAACCAGACTCTAGGGTTGTTTTACTATCAAGAGAAGAAAAAATGGCAAGATTTGATAAATAAGTTTAATATATATTAATATAACAAAATATTATTAATGAAGATTAATCGATATTTACTTACGATATTTATTACTTTTTTATTTATATCAGCAATATTTAATAATATCTCTAATGGGCAATTGATTCAAATTTATAATATTGATAAATCTACAAATTATAACGGATATATAATTCAATTTAAGCAAGGCTCGGTTATTGAATATAAACACCAATTAAAAATTAGATTAAAAAACGTTTTTTTAAACTTAACAGAAAAAATAATGAGCATGTTTTTAACTCAAAATATTAAGAATTATAAAAATTATCTTTTATCAATTCATAGAATTGCAAAAAAAGACATATCAAAAATTTTAGAAAAAGATAACTTATCAAATGAAATAATAATTACTGAGTTTATTAATGTATTTAATGGTATTTCTATAAAAAATATGTCAGATGAATTTATTCAAAGTATCAAAGATTTATCATATGTTAAAAATGTTATACCTAATTACTTAATATCAGTAACTTTAGATGACTCTGTACCTTTGATTAATGCAGATGAAGTATGGAAAATAAAAGATTCATTTAATAGAAATATCACTGGTAAAGGTGTAACAATTGCTATTCTAGATACAGGTATTGATTACACACATGCTGATTTAAAAGATAATTATATCCAAGAAGGAAGTTACGATTTTATTAATAATGACTCTGATCCAATGGATGATTATGGACATGGCACTCATTGTGCCGGTATAATATGTGGAAAAGGAAATTCCTCAAATTTTCAATATATTGGTGTAGCTCCAGATGCAAAATTTTATGCAATTAAAATATTAAATGAAAAAGGTGAAGGAAACTTTGAAACATATCTAGCAGGGATGGAAAAAGCTATTGATCCAAATGGTGATGGTGACACATCAGATCATGCTAATATTATTTCTCTAAGTTTTGGTACAAATGAACCCGGTCGACCTAATGATCAGTTTTGTGAGGTTGTTGATAATTTGGTTAAAGCAGGTGTAGTTGTTGTAGTTGCTGCTGGAAATCGTGGACCTGGACTTAATACTATCACATCTCCAGGTTGTGCTATACAGTCTATCTGTGTAGGATCAATTGATAAACAAGGAGTTATTGCTACTTCAAGTTCACGTGGGCCTGTTGAATGGGATGGAAACTACATGATTAAACCAGATCTTATTGCACCTGGTGTTGGTATAACTAGCGCTAAAAACGGTGGTGGTTATATTGTTAAAAGTGGAACATCTATGGCAGCCCCGCATGTTGCTGGTGCAGTAGCATTAATATTACAAGAAAATCCAGATTTTGATCCTGAAAAAGTAAAACAAGCTTTAAAAGAAAATGCAAAAGATTTAGGATATAAATCATATACTCAAGGAAATGGTTTAATAGATGTTTTAAATGTTTTAAAAGAAGATACACTATACATAGATTCACCTTATGAAGTTGACGAATTTAATTGGTTCCGAGTAAAAATAACAGATAAAAATGATAATCCGGTAAAAGCTCTTGTTTTAATTACATTCCCGTTTAACTTACCAAGACTTAGATATGGTAGTTCGTTAATATTTAAAGCACCAATAATTTTGTTAAATAACAAAGAAACATTAAAAGGCAAAATAAGGGTTTTTAAAATAGACAGCCGATATGAAATTATTCAAAAAGATATTTTTATTCTTAATAAATTAGAAAATTAGTCACTCATTAAATCTTCTCCACCAGTAAATTGTAATTGAATCTGAGTATATATATCATCTATTCCAAAAAAATCTTCTTTTCCAGTTGGAAAAAGCTTACTATGACTTTCAAACTCTTTTATCAAATCAATTATTTTTTCATTTATTTCTCTATAAATTGAAGGTTTTTCATTAAAGATTGCATTAGTTAATTCATCAGAATTATCAGACCAATTTACTATTTGTTTTAGTTCTTCATCTGATAACATGTCTGCTTTACTTAAAACATTTATTTGTGAAAGACCTATTCTAAAATTTGTATTTATTGATAAAAGTAGTTGTGAAGCAAAACCTGATGCAGTTTTTGTAAGGGCTGGATCTAAAATATAAGCAATAATTGATTTTTGTGGATTTAAGAATTTAATAATGTATTTACCTGCTTCTCTAAAAGCAAAAAGTTCAAGTTGACCTGGTGTATCTAAAAAAACATAATCTGTTTTAAATGATTCAATGCTTTTTTTTAAATCTGATGTGTTTAAAGCAAGCATATCTGCACAAGCTATCTGAGCACCATTTGGTCCTAAACCATAGGATTTCATAACTTCTTCAAGAGATATCCAATCTCTTATATCAACATCTGGTTCATAAGGAAGATTTTCTGCACCAGGATCTAGATTAACAGTAATTGCATCAAGTTCTCTTAAATTCATCCATTGTTGAAAATTATAAGTTAATGTGGATTTTCCAGAACCAGCAGTACCGATAAAATAAACAAATATTTCTTCTTTCATAACCTTACATTCCACGTATATAGCTCATATGTTTTATTCGTTTTTGGATAAGGCAAGAAGTACCAATATCATGACGTATAAAAATATGATCACTTTTTACAAAGGATAATCCTTTTTCACATGCTATTTCAGCATTTTCTATAGTATCAGATATACCGACAACTGCTAAAGATCTAGATGAAGTTGTTTTAACAAAATCATTTTCTTTATTAACAGCTGCATAAAATAGTTTAGAACCAGTTGATTCAATTTCTTTTTCATTAACAATAATTGTTTCCCCTACCATACTTTTTATACCATATCCCTCTGGAACAACATACTTACATACAGTAGATTTCTTTTTTAATTGCAATTTCTTAATACTAAGATTTCCTTGAAGCATTGAATTACAAATTTCTACAAAATCTGTTTCTAACAGAGGAAGTACATTCATTACTTCAGGATCACCAAAACGAGCGTTAATCTCAATAATTTTCGGTCCTTCTGCAGTTAACATAAATTGTCCATAAATTGGACCAATGTATCTACAGTCTTCTTTATTTAATGCTTCAATAATTTTTTGTAAAATAGCTGCTCCTTCCTCATAATCACTTTTTGTTAAAAAAGGTAAAAGTCCATCTGCACAAGAATATGATCCCATTCCCCCTGTATTCACACCTTTGTCATCTGGAAGAAGTCTTTTATGGTCTTGAACAGCATGAAGAGGCATAATAGTTTTTCCATCTGAAAAAGCTTGTAAAGTAACTTCTTCTCCAATTGCTTTTTCTTCAATTAATACTTTTGCTTTTCCACCAATTTTTTTTTCGATAACATCTTTTACATAGACAATTGCTTCACTTGTTCCATTAAAATGATCACCAGAAACTTTAACACCTTTCCCACCAGTTAAACCAATTGGTTTAATTGCTACTTCACCATTTAAATCATCAATAAATTTTTTTGCTTTTTTTATATCTGTAAATGTTTCACATTTAAGTTGACCCGGGATTTTATATTTTTTTAATAAATTTCTCATCCACTCCTTATCTGTTTCAATTCTTGCAGCTTCCTTTGTTGGAGAACAAACTTTTATCCCTGCTTTATTTAGTTCATTAACGATTCCAACCTCAAGAGGTGCTTCAGGTCCAATTATAGTTAAATCAATTTCTTTTTCTTTTGCATAATTAACAATTTTTTCAACATTTGTTTCTTTTTCCTGCAAAAAATCTTTTGATAATTTTTGAATACCAGGATTCAAATTACTCATAACAGAATAAAGAGTTATTCCATTCGAACGACAAACTGCATCACAAATAGCATGTTCTCTAGCACCACCGCCTACTACTAATATATTCAATTATTAAACCCCCCTCAGGAATTTTTCAAAATACAATACCAATATTTAATATAAACTATTTTTTTAAAAACTCACTAACTGATAAAAGAGGAATAAAACTTACATCAAGATCTTTCATTTTTTCTTCAGCTCCACTCTCACGATCAACAACTGTTAAAACTTCATCAACAATTCCTTCGTTATCGCGAATAACTTGTATTGTTTTAATAACAGATCCACCACTTGTAGTTACATCTTCTACTATCAACACTTTTTTTCCTTTTACATCTCCTCCTTCTATTTGCTTACCAGTACCGTGCTCTTTTTTTTCTTTTCTAACAATCACATAAGGAATATTTGTTTCTAAAGAAAGTGCTACTATTAAAGGAACTGCACCTAATTCCATACCAGCTAAAACATCATATCCTTTAGTATACTCTGCCATTGCTTGTGCAATTGTTTTTAATATCAATGGATTAGTACTTGCTTTTTTTATATCAATATAATAGTCACTGATTGCACCAGATCTTAAAACAAAATGTCCAAACTGGATTGCTCCACATTTTTCAAGAAGTTTGATAAATTCTTCTTTAATCATAAATCGAGGTAATATTAGATAATAATTTATACTTTTACTTTTTATATTTTAATAGATAAAACAAAGGAAATAAATTATATCATAAACTAGAATGATTTTCACCAATTTTTTATGAGAAAAAATCTAAAACTAGTTATTTTCCATTTTAGGTAAATATTTAATCTATAAATCTTAATGAGTATAAATCAATCTAATTCTATTATTGAAATTATGTTGATTTTTCTGAATTAATTCGGAGTTTTCCAAACGAAAACCAACATTATTTAAATGATTAATAAATAATATTTAATATAATTTATGACAAAAATCACTATTGATATGCATACATTTAAGGCTCTAGCTTCAGATACAAGACTAGATATATTAAAAGCTCTAGATGGAAAAAAATTGAGTCTCAGTGACATATGTAAAGCAACAAATCTAAATAAAGCAACGTTACATGAACATTTATCAAAACTTTATGAAGCAGGTTTAGTAAAAAAGAATGAAAGGGAAGGACATAAGTGGGTATACTATAAACTTTCTTGGAAAGGAGAAGGTTTATTACATCCAGAAAATACAAAAATTGTTGTAATGTTTTGCATCACATTTATTTCATTATTAGTCGCTGTTATGCTTCTAGTGAATTTTGCACAACCTATTGTTTTAGGGATGGCTGAAACACATGGTGATACTATGTATATATATGAAGCAGAAAATGAAGGTATTTTTTTAATT
>Ga0209427_10005022_pt1 | contig 15197 bp, 19 predicted proteins | sample DeeMarSWOR136_30_FD_187465 | JGI IMG/M metagenome (GOLD analysis project Ga0209427, IMG submission 187465) | Marine sediment microbial communities from White Oak River estuary, North Carolina - WOR-1-36_30 (SPAdes) (version 2) | ecosystem: Environmental > Aquatic > Marine > Intertidal zone >...
AAAAAGAGAACCACATCAGGACTTCGGCCCAAAATGTCGTGGGATAAGGTGGTTGACCGTGCTCAGAGAGTCGTCTTTCAGCTTATCGCAGGAGATTCAGCAGGCACTTGCTTCGCTGTTTCAATCGGCACATCGCCAGATTCACGCTCTCCTTTCTATATGTTTGCAACAGCGTGGCATGTTGTAAAAGACATTGCTGGATCAGGCCAGCCTATTTACATGATTGCTGCCAGTGGGAAAACCGTGTGTGAGGCACAAGCTGGCTGCTACGCGATTTTTCCTCTCGGTTCTGAAGCGTTCGATACAGCGCTAGTTATGGTAAAAAGCCCTGAAGAGATTGTTACTCAGAGTGACCTACTACCGCTGTTCGGCCCTGAGTCACAAATGCCACGGGGAACAGAAATTGGCATTGTAGGCTTTCCCGGGATCGCTGAAAGCTCGTTTTGTTTCTTCAAAGGGGTAATTTCTGGCTATCTGATGCATCCCCCCACCTATCTCATAGATGCTGTGGGTGTCAATGGTGTTAGTGGGGGACCTGCGTTCGAAAATCGCGCTCAAATTGTTGGGCTTGTTTCATCATATATTCCTAATCAAGTCAATAATCACACGGCACTCCCTGGGCTTTTGACTCTTATACCCATTGGGTTAATTCGTTATTGGATGGAAAGCAAAATGAACGCGCGGGTCTTATAAAACTCTTTGTTGGGAAATAACTCTAGAGTTACCTTATGAAAGACGATATAATCAAAAGCCCCGATACGGAGAGAGCCGAAAGGGTGCCCCCTGGCCAGAGGCTCACCGAGAAGTGGCCCGCCCTCCACTACGGCTCGGTGCCCAAAATCGATGTCTCGGAGTGGACATTCCATATCTTCGGGCTGGTGGAGAAGGAGCGCAGGCTAAGCTACAAAGAGTTCACGGCGCTGCCGCAGGTGAAGGTCTATTCCGATATCCACTGCGTCACCGGCTGGTCGAAGCTGGACAACCTCTGGGAGGGGGTAAGCTCTGGTCAAATACGGAAGCTGGTCAAAATCCTCCCCGAGGCAAAATTCGTCATGGTGCACTCTACGGGCGGCTTTACCACCAACCTCTCCCTGGACGATTTCTTCCAGCCCGACGTCCTCTTCGCCCTGAAACACAACGGCGAACCGCTGACCGAGGCTCACGGCTACCCTCTGCGGCTGGTGGTGCCGCGGCTCTATTTCTGGAAGAGCGCCAAGTGGGTGACCGGCGTCGAGTTCATGGCCAAAGATAAAAGGGGCTTCTGGGAATCGTCGGGCTACCACAACCACGGCGACCCCTGGAAAGAGGAGAGATACGGCTAGGCTTTGGCCCGCTTTCGGCTAGCTAATAGATAGCCTCCACTGGCCCCGCCCAGTATCAAGGCCAGCCCGCCGCTGCCGATAGCACAGAAGAGAGCGGCGTCGTAGAAAAACTCCTCGGTAAAGAGCAGCAGCATATAGCCCTCGGCGTACCAGAATTCATTGCTGAAGAAGAGCAGGTGGAAGTTATAGAAGAGCTCGTCGAAGCCCAATAGCGTGCCTATCCCCAGCGCCAGCATGAAAGCCAGCGTCAGGCAGGCGCCGCCGAAAATAGCCCAGACCAGTTTTCGCCAGTACCTTCGCCGCCGCCAGAACAGGCAGACGGCGGCGTAAGCCAACACGTAGAATAGCGTCCCGCCCAGCACCCAGTAATCTAACCAAACGAGGTCTTTGACGTCCTTGAAGTGGATGGTTTCTTCGGGGGTGAATAGCTCAAAAGACTCGCCGTCAACGGTGACGGTGATGCTGACATACTCCTCGCCGGAGTTAAAATAGCCTATCAGCTCGTCGGCGATGGCATCCAGGTCGAACTGGTTAAGCTCGGGGGTCTGGACGACGCTGTATTTCTCGAAGCCGTAGTTATAGAGCCAGTGGCTGTTCACCGCCCAGGCTAGGCTGGCCGTGAACAATAGAAAGGGCAGACAGAGGATAAAGAGCCATAGGACGATTATCCCCAGAATTTTAGTTTTCATGGTTTTTTAGATTTTACAACGTGCATACCCATTCTGTCATTCCCCACCCCCCAAGTAGTTATACCCACCCAATACCCGCCCTATAAACGTCTTTCTAAGGGGGCGAAGCCACCCTTAAGAACCCCCCAAAGAAGGGGGGGAATCCCTCTCAGGCTCCCTTCACTAAAGGGAGAAGCGGGGTGGGAGAGAGACTTAAAGGGTTTACACCCCATTTAGGGTGGGTATTGGGTGGGAAAGAAAGACGTACGCCAAACAAGGTGGGATGGGGTGCTAATTCAATAATTTCTTTCAAAAATTCCCGTCGGTTATGTCTGGTATTTCTATCACCCCGACGGGAGCCCGTGCTATAATAAAAATCAGAGCCATGTTCAGCCACCTCCATGTTCACACCCAGTACAGCCTACTCGACGGCATGGGTCGCATCTCCGACCTCGTGGCGCGAGCCAAGGAAATGGGCATGGAAAGCCTGGCCATAACCGACCACGGGGTTATGTACGGCGCCATCGATTTCTACCTGGCCGCCAAGGAAGCGGGCATAAAGCCCATCATCGGCTGCGAGGTCTATCTGGCGCCGAACGGACGCTTGAGCCGCAACGCCAGCGACAAGAACAACAACCACCTCGTTTTACTGGCCAAGAACCAGACGGGTTACCGCAACCTCATCCAACTCACCACCAGAGCCCAACTGGAGGGCTTTTATTACCGTCCCCGCGTCGACAAGGAACTCCTCGAGCGCTATCACCAGGGGCTTATTGCCCTAAGCGCTTGCATCGTCGGCGAGGTGCCCCAGCTTATCCTTCAGGGTAGGCTGGAAGAGGCCAAGCAGGCCGCCCTCTGGTACAAAGAGACCTTCGGCGATTTCTACTTTGAAATACAGCGCCACCCCATCGCCGAGTTGGAACAGCTCAACCAGCATCTTATCCCGATGGGCCAGGAGCTGGATATACCGCTGGTGGCCACCAACGACGTCCACTACGTCAACAAGGAAGACGCCTCCGCCCACGACCTGCTGCTCTGCATCGGCACCAACTCCTCCATACACGACCAGAAGCGGATAAAGATGGCCGGTGACTTCTATTACCTCAAGAGCCCAGAGGAGATGGCGGAGCTCTATCAGGATATCCCCGAAGCTATAGAGAACACCGAGCGTATCGCCGAGATGTGCAACCTCAAACTTGAATTCGGGCGTTTGCACCTTCCCGAGGTGGGTTTGCCCGAGGGCAAGACCGCCGATGAGTTTCTGGCTGACCTCTGTCATCAGAGCTTGGATAAGTATTACCCCGACCCCTCACCGGAGATAAAGCAGCGGCTCGACTACGAGCTGGAGGTCATCAAGCAGACCCAGTTCGCCAACTACCTGCTTGTGGTCTGGGACATCATCTCCTTCGCCAAGGAAAACAAAATACTCTTCGGGGTCAGGGGCAGCGCCGCCGCCAGCATTATTCTCCGCTGCCTGGGCATCACCGAGGTCGATCCCATGGAGAACAAGCTCGTCTTCGAGCGCTTCCTTAATTTGGAGCGCCAGGAGATGCCCGATATAGATCTGGATTTCGAGGACGCCCGCCGCGACGAGGTCATCGCCTACGTCTCCAAGAAATACGGCAAGGACCACGTCGCCCAGATTATCACCTTCGGTACGCTGGGTGCGCGAGCGGCGCTGCGGGATGTGGGGCGGGCGTTGGGTATGGCCTACGGCGATGTTGACCGCGTCGCCCGCCTGGTGCCCTTCCGCCCGGGAATGACCTTAGAAAGGGCGCTGGAGGAGAACAACGAGCTGCGGGTCATCTACGCCGAGGACAAGATCATCCGCAAGCTGGTCGATTCCGCCCAGAGGCTGGAGGGCATCGCCCGCCACGCCAGCACCCACGCTGCGGGCGTGGTCATCTCCAAGCAGCCGCTGACCAGCTATGTCCCCCTGCAGCGGGCAAGCCGGGGCGACGGCGAGACCACGGTAATGACCCAGTTCTCCATGGAGGACATCGCCCACATCGGGCTGCTCAAGATGGACTTCCTCGGGCTGGCCAACCTGACCATACTGGGCAGGGCTAAAGAGATTATCGCTGAGAGCCGGAACGTCGATATCGACCTGCACAATATTCCCATGGACGACGCCAAGACCTTCGAGCTTCTCTCTTCCGGGGAGACGGCGGGGGTTTTTCAATTAGAGGGGGCGGGGATGCGCCGCTACATCAAGGAATTGAAACCGACCACCTTCAGCGACATCGCCGCCATGATTGCCCTCTATCGCCCTGGACCCATGGAGCACATTCCCACCTTTATTAAAGCCAAGCACGGGCTGGAGCCCATCCACTATCCCCACCCCGCCTTGGCCAGCATCCTGGAGGAGACCTACGGGGTCATCGTCTACCAGGAGCAGGTACTTTTTATCGTCCAGGCTCTGGCTGGCTACAGCCTGGGACAGGCCGATATCTTCCGCAAGGCGATGGGCAAGAAGATTGCCGCCGCGATGAAGAAGGAGCAGCGTAATTTTATGAGCGGCGCCAGGGAGATGGGCTTCTCCTCACAGGTCGCCGAGGAGGTTTTTGCCCTTATCGAGCCCTTCGCTGGCTACGCCTTTAATAAGGCGCACAGCTTCAGCTACGCCCTTATCGCCTACCAGACGGCCTATCTCAAGGCGAACTACCCCGCCGAGTACATCACCGCCTTTCTCATTACCCAAGCCGACCAGCAGGATAAAGTGGCTACCGCCGTCGCCGAATGCCGCCGTCTGGGTATAGAGGTCTTGCCCCCCGACGTGAACCGCAGCCAGGTCAACTTTTCTATCGAGCCCGACGAGGAGGGCAAACCGGCCATACGCTTCGGGCTGAACGCTATCAAAAACGTGGGGGTGGGGGCGGTGGAACCGCTGGTTGACGAGCGCCTCAAAAACGGCCCGTTCGACTCTATCGACGACCTCTGCCGCCGCGCCGACCTGCGCAATCTCAACCGTCGCGCCATAGAGAGCCTGGTAAAGGCGGGCGCCTTCGACAGCCTAGGCGACCGCGGTGCCCTGCTGGCCAGCGTCGGGCGCATACAATCCTTAGCCCAGCGGGAGCAGCACCTGCGGGAAACTGGGCAGTCCACCATGTTCGACCTCTGGGGAGAGACCATGCCTACCCCTTTGCCCAGTTTGGAGCTGGAGACGGCCGAAATCTCGACCAAGGATAAACTCGCTTGGGAGAGGGAGCTGATGGGGGTCTATCTCTCCGAGCACCCCTTCGCTGCCTTTGCTGACAAAGTGGCTGCGGATAATACCGTCCTCTGCGGGCATGTCGACACCGAGCTGGTGGGGCAGACGATCCTGGTGGCGGGCATGGTGGCTTCGGTGCACCAGTCGTTTACCCGGGACCGCCGCCCCTTCGCCAGCGTCATGCTGGAAGACCTCGACGGCCAAGTGGAGGTTATGGCCTGGCCCGACGTCTATACCGGCACGCGCGAGCTCTGGGAGGAAGGCAGCATACTGCTGGTGGAAGGCAGGGTGAGGGTGCGCAACGACCGGTTGCAGTTAAGCTGCGATAACGTGCGCCGCTACCAGCCCGAAACGGCCCCTGAAGAAGCTCCCGAAGAGGAGAAAAAGCCCGAACCACCCCCACCCAAGAGCCGCCTGACCATAAGCATCAAGCAGACGGAGGATATCGATAAAGATGTCGCCTGCCTCAATAAGCTGGTCGATACCCTGAGAATCTTCCCCGGTGAGGACGAGGTAAACATGTGCGTCGTCAGCGGGGACAGGGTGGTCAACCTTAAACTTTCCAACATTAACACCGGCTACTGCCCCGAATTGCACCAGCGCCTGGTGGAACTGGTGGGAGAGGAAGGGTTGAAGGTGGTGACGGATAACTAAAAATTGGGGAGGGGTAATGAGCGGTAAAGAGGTGGCGGGGCACCGCCAGCGGTTGCGGGAAAGGTTCGCCAAGTCGGGCTTGAGTGGTTTTCACGACTACGAGATTGTCGAGCTGCTGCTGACGCTGGGCTCGCCGCGCAAGGACTGTAAGCCGCAGGCGAAAGATGCCATCAAGAGGTTCAAGAGCTTGAGGGGGGTGCTTTCGGCTTCGCCCGAAGAGTTGCAGCAGATAGACGGCATCGGGCCTCACAACGCCCTGGGCATTAAGCTGGTATCCGAGGTAGCCCGCGAATTCCTCAAGCAAAAGGTCGTCGATAGGCCCGCCTACAAGTCGGCTCGGGAGATTTTCGATTACCTCTACCACTCCATGCGCGACCTTAAAAAGGAGGTCTTCAAGGTTCTCTACTTGGACAGCCAGAACCAGATTATCGACATCGCCGATATCGCCAAAGGCACGGTGGATAGGGGGACGGTCTCCGCCCGTGAGGTGATGGAAAGCGCCATGAAGCATAATGCCGTGGCGCTGATTATGGTACACAACCACCCCTCGGGTAAGCCCGAGCCCAGCCCGAGCGATGAACAGATAACCCGCGACATGGTCTTCGCCGGGGGCATTATGCAGATAAGGGTCTTAGACCATATCGTCATCGGCGAGAATAAATACTACAGCTTCGCCGTGGAGGGACTAATCGAGAAATACGAGGGGGACTTCTTAGAACTGAAGCTTAAAGGGGTATCCGAGGCGAAACGGAGGCTCTACCGTGCCAAAATATTGCCCCCCGAGCTTCACTGGCGCCCCTAGAGAAAGGGGCTAAAGACCGCTAACCTTTTGCCTTCGCCATCGTTATAATAAAGTGGAAAGATAGAGAGTAATTTAAGGAGGGCGCTATGAAAAGAGTTCTGCTTTTGGTGGCCGCGGTAGTATTAACCCTGGGCTTGGTGGCGGGGTGCACGACGGTGATGACCTACGATGATGAGGGGCATGAGATAGACATCGGCGTGGGCCAGGAGTTTATCATCGCCCTCGGCTCTAACCCCACTACTGGTTACAGCTGGCAGCCGAGCTACGACGAGACTATGCTGGAACTGGTCGGCGGCGAGCCCACCTACGAGGCGGATGAAACGGATGAGCCCGCCATGGGCGCTGGGGGCGTCGAGTTTTTCCGCTTCAAAGCGTTGGAGGCGGGGGAGACCGAGGTAACGCTGACCTATGCGCAGCCCTGGGAAGGTGGCGGAGTGGACGAGACCAAGGCATTCATCGTTATTATTGAATAACCTTTGATTAGAGATGAGCTTCCAGGCGGAGCAGGGACTTTTTCACCCCCAACCCACCACTGTAGCCGCCAAGTTTACCATCACTCGCCACCACGCGGTGGCAGGGAATGATAACAGTCAGCGGGTTCCGGGCCAAGGCCTGCCCCACCGCCCGTGCTCCCCTTTTACCCAGTCTTTTGGCTATCCAGCCATAGCTCCTGGTTTCCCCGTAAGGAATGAGCTTGGTAATACGCCATACCTGGCGCTGAAAGTTGGTGGCTGAGGAGAGGTCGAGCTCGTCGGGAAATTCAACCCTCTTGCCAGCGAAGTAGGCTTTAAGGCGCTCTATTGTCTTAACGAAGGGTTTTTCAGATAGGGCGGTATTTTTCAGGTCGCCCAGACGCCGCTCGGCTTCTGGGGCGGAGGGTTGGGGTGGGGTGACGGCGAGCAGTCCCGAATCAGAGCCCGCTATTCCCACCCAGCCTATTTTGGTGTTGAAAATGGTGTAGTATAGCCGTCGGGCCGTGGTCTTTGCTCCTACCGGAGAGTCTACGATTTGCGCTGCCGGCGCAGCTGAATATAGGCGGCCAGGAATATCAGGACGGCGCCGAGCAGGATGGAGACCAGTATCTTGACCAGCTGCGGCAGGTCCATGCTCAGGAAAAAGGCGTAGGTGAGGACGCCGGCCAGGATAGCCAGAGCGTAGGAGATGGTGTGGGCGCTGAAGGTGCGGTGCTTTACCGCCCGGACGATAAGCCAAGCGATAAGACCCATCGCGGCAAAAATAGCCAGTGTTACCAGTATGGCGCTTACCATCCTACCCTCTCAAAGTACTTGCCCAGGCAGGTGAACAGGCCCACAGTAAGAAGCAGGGCGATGAGCTGCCCCAGCTCGGAGAGGTACTTCACGTACTGGGCGGCCAGATAGCCGACGCCAGCCAGGCAGAAGATAATTCCGAAACCGAACAGTATGTATTCTAGCTTCATCTCAGTGTCTCCGGTTATCAGTACTTACGCGCTAGCGACGATACGTGCACTATTATACGGCGTTCGACCCCGTCCCGCTTGATGATTACCGAGAACTCGTAGTCTTGGATTTCGGGGATATCGGCGGGGCGCAGCTCGCTGGTATCTATCGCCCAGCTCAGCTCTTCTTTGTCGAAGCTTTCGATGGCTACCGCCTGCGATATTAAATCGCTGTGCTTGGTCTCGCCGAACCAGATGGCCGCCTCAACTTGGGCCGAGTAGGTGCCAAAAGTGCGGTTGTCTATCTCGTAGCGGAAGGATATATCCTGCCCTTCTTCGGTCCAGGTGGGATAAGCATAGTCATCGCGCGACCAGGAGTCGGGCTCCCTTACCTCTTCCCGTTCCTGGGTGGTTATGGTGATGGTGTCATAAACGCCCATGTAGCCATCGAAGACGAATACGAAGATGATAGCCAGAAAGAAGGCTATGGTCAAAGAGAGGTAGAGATTCTTGTGCTGGGCGGTCTTTTTGGTCTTTGGTGTTGCCATCTAAGGTCTCTGTATCATAATTAAAGCGGCGAAGCTTGTCAAACAGTTTTTTTAGCCCATCTCGGGCTCGATGAGCCCGTAGTCGCCGTCGTGGCGGCGGTAGAGCAGGTTGAGCTCGTCGCTTTCGGCGTTGAAGAAGAGGAAGAAGTCGTGCCCCAAGAGCTCCATCTGGTCGATGGCTTCGGCGGCCGACATCGGCTTGACGGTAAAGCGTTTGACCTTGACCACCTTGCCCACGGGCGGAGCCTCGGCCTTAAATTTACCCCTTGCCGTCGGCCTGCCCCGACCTTTCTCGTAGAGCTTGCCCTTGTAGCGTTCAATCTGGCGGTTGATGACCGAAGCTACCTTATTGATGGCTGCAGTCAGGTCTTCCCCCCGCTCCGCCCCCCGCAGCAGGGTGCCGTGGCTATCTATAGTTAGCTGGACGACGAAGTGCTCCTTGCTCGCCCTAGTCTTTTCATGGGCGATTTCCACCTTGTATTCCCTGATATCGGGCAGGTGGCGCCCTACCTTGCCCAGCTTGCTCTCGACGAGCTGGCGCACGGTGGGGGTTAGTTCTATGTTTTTAGCCGTTATCTGTAGTTCCATAGTTTCACACTCCTTGGGCTGGTTCCTTTATCTCTTTAGCTATAACCAGACCCCATACCGAGCTGGCCCCCGCTTCTTTTAGCGCCCGGGCGCAGGCGTCGAGGGTGGCTCCCGAGGTGGACACATCGTCGATGAGCAGTACCGCACTATCCTCCAGCCTGCGGTCGCGGCAGGAGAAGGCATCGGCGACGTTGCGGCGCCGCTCGTCCACTTTGGCTGTCCGTGCCTGGGGTGGGGTATAGCGTTCACGCACCAGGCAGTCATCGACCAGGGGTAGACTGGTAATGTTCGCCAGCTCCAGGGCCAGCAGGCGCGACTGGTTATAGCCCCGTTCCCGCAGGCGCTTATGGTGCAGCGGCACCGGCACCAAGACATCTACCGGCAGTGGATTGGCCTTCAGGTGTTCAGCTAACCATTGTCCCAGCAGCGCCGCTATCGCCCTCAGGTTGTTGTATTTAAGCTGGTGGATGGCCTGGCGGATGGCGCCGTCGAACTTAAAGGGGGCGCGGATGCCGTCGATATCTGCTTGCCAGCCGGCGCAGACGGCACAGGCTACGGCGTTGAGCTGTGGCTGCCCGCAGCGGGGGCAGAGGGGGGGATTAATGCGCGGCAGCGACTTGAGGCATTCGGAGCAGATAAAATCCCCTTCCCTTCCACAGCCAACGCACCAGCGTGGAAACAACAGGTCGAGTGCTATCCCCTTGAGTTTGGTTAACTGAGGGAGCACCTTCAGCACCAAAAGCTTGAAGCTTCAGGATGAACCGTTTAAGTTTTAGCGGGGGCGGGGGCTGTGCGATACCCCGCTGATGATGGGTTCGTTGATATAAACATCACCGTTCCTGATTTTGAGGTTGAAACCGCAATCAGGATTGGTGCAAACCCACGCTTTGTAATGAATGGCCGCCCCTTGACTGCCAAAATCGGACAGGGGCACCAGATCTCCAGAATTGCATTTCTGGCATTTGGGGAAATTAGTTTGTTCCATGGAGTCCTCCTCCCAACCAAATTATGGAATCTTATGAAGTATACACTATGCTTCTGTTGTTGGCAAGGGCTTAAGTGCCACCGAGCTTATCTGGCTATAGATGGGGCCCTCCCTGGTGAGCTGGCTCTTCATCAGCTTGACGCTATCGGCAATAAAGCTTGGGGCGGCATCGAATTCGGTTTCGGCGATGAGCTGACCCAGCCTTTGGCGCTCCTCGGGCGTGGCCCGGTCGCGCAGTCGGGCCAGCGTTAAATGAGGGGTGAAGCGCCGGCCCTCGGGGGGAAAGCCGAGCTTTTCCAGCCCCGACTCAACACGCTGCTGGAGACGGGCCAGTTTTTCCACCTCCCCGCCTACCCCCACCCATACTATCTGCACCCGCCTGGGGTTGGGGAAAACGCCCAGGTCCTGTAGCTTAAGGGAAAAGGAGGGTGTGCCCTGCACCGCTTGGGTCATGGCGGCGGTTATTTCATTCAGCCTGTCGGCGGCCACGTTGCCCAGGAACTTCAATGTCAGGTGGATGTTGGCCGGGTCGACCCATTTTATCGGTGCCTGGCTGCTCTCCTTGAGTTGCGCCTGAAGCTCTCTGAGTCCCCTTTTCACCCCGTCGGGGAGCTCGATGGCGATAAAAGAACGCACCTGTTCCATAGTCTAGGACTCGCTTTTGATGCCCAGCAGCTTCCGGGCGTTGCCGGAAAGTATCAGGTCTTTGGTCTCCTGATTTAAGTCCAGTGCCTCAATCTCATCGAGCAGGCGGCGCTGTGGCATCAAGGGGTAGTCGCTGCCGAAGAGGATTTTTTCAGCGCCGACCAGCCGGACGGCATGGTTATATATATCTGGGTTATAGAGGAAGGGGGAGGCGGCGGTATCGAAGTAGACGTTTTTCATCGCCTTTTTGACCTCGGGCATCAGGTTATAGAAGGGCAGCCCCCCACCCCAGTGGGCGCAGACGATAGTCAGCTGGGGGTAGGCTTCGATAAAGGGGTAGAGTATGTCGGGGGTGATGCCTCCCTTCCCCTGGTATTTATGCCCCACCGGTTCCGAGGCGTGGGTGAGCAGTAAAAGCTTGTGGTGGGAGAGTGCCTCGACGAAGGGGTCTAGCACCATCTCATCGGAGAGGTCGAAGAGCTGCATATCGGGCCTTATCTCACCGACCCCCTTTAGCCCGGCCTCGGCACAGCGCTCGATTTCGGCGACGGCGGCCTTGGTCGATTGGGGCTGGACGGCGCAGAAGCCGAACAGCCTATCGGGGTAGCGGGCGACGGCATCTATAATATAGTCGTTGGTTTCGACGCAGAGCTCGTGGGTCGTCCAGCCGATATTAACTATGACCGAGATATCAACCCCGCTTTGGTCCATATCGGCGATGAGCTCGTCGGCGGTGGCCATGTTAGCCTCGGGGTTGGAGTAGAGGATGGCGAAGCAGGGGTCGCGTTCGATGTACTGACTGCGTTTTTTCTTTAGCTCGGGAGGGAAGACGTGGCAATGAAAGTCAACGGTCACAGCCCGATTATAGCAAACACCCAGTGGGGCTTCAAGCGGGCTACTCTTCTTTCTTTTCCTCTTCCGCCTTTTCCGCGGGCTCCTTGCCCTCTTCGGCTTCGGCCTCTTCGGCGACTTCCTCGACCTCCTCTTCCTCAACCACTTCCTCAACCACCTCCTCGACCTCTTCCTTGACCTCGCTGACCTTGACTACCATCTGTTCAAGATCGTCCAAAACAGTAACTGCGGGGCCGAGAACGATATCCCTGACCAGGATAGACTGCTCTACATCTTCCAGGACGCTGATGTCGACCTCAATGCGGGGCGGGAGGTCGTCGGGGAGGCACTCAACGCTCAATTCGGTAAGGCTGTGGGCTACGGTGCGCCCCTTTTCCTTCATGGCTGGGGCTTCACCGGTCAGGACGATGGGAACGTCGAACTTTATCTTCTCCGTCATCTTCACCTGGTAGAAGTCGACGTGGAGCAGGTCGCCGCTGCGGGGCTCTGTCTGGATTTCTCGGATGAAGACGCTGCGCGGTTCCTTGTCGCCTTCAACGTCGAGGGCGATAATACGGGTCATGCCCGCCCGGGCTATCGTCTTCTGCAGGGTGGGCGTATCGCACTGCAACGCCCGCGATTTGAGCCCGTCCCCAAAAAGGTGGGTGGGGGTTATGCCCTGGCGGCGCAAGAAACGGGTCTTCTTGCCTAGTATATCCCTTTTTTGGACCTTTAGTTTCAGTTTTTCCATCTGTCCTCTACCCCGTCTAGTGAACCATCATCAGAATCAGGCCTGCGGCCAGAATCGCTAAGCCTATGACGAGCAGCCTGGTAAGTAGTTTCATATCCATTAACCATAGCATTTTCCCGTGGGTAAAGTCAATTTGAGCCAGCTAGACTTAAAGCTGCCAACTGGTGTATAATCAAGGCACAGATGACGAAGGAGTCTTCAGCTGCGATGGGCGGTTCGAAATCAACCTCGGCTACCAGTGCGGAAGCCGAGGTTTTTTCTTTATCAGCCTCGGTGGCCCAGATGGAGGCGACGGCCAAAAAGCTGCGCCGCCACATCGTGACCATGGTGGGCAAAGCGGGCAGCGGCCACCCGGGCGGCTCGCTATCCGCAGTTGAGATTGCGACTGCCCTCTACTACAAAATAATGCGGCATAAACCCCTCGATCCGCAGTGGCCGGACCGAGACCGCTTTGTCCTGAGCAAGGGACACGCCGCCCCTCTCCTCTACGCCGTCCTGGCCGAGTGCGGCTATTTCCCTGTAGAAGAGTTGCTCACCTTAAGGCAGATGGACAGCCGCCTGCAGGGGCACACCGACCGCACCATTACCCCCGGCGTGGAGATGTCGGCGGGCTCGCTGGGGCAGGGGTTGTCCTTCGCCCTGGGGGTGGCTTTAGCCGGCCGTATCGACGGGCAAGATTACCGGACGTACGTGCTACTGGGGGACGGTGAGTGCAACGAGGGGCAAGTCTGGGAGGCGGCCATGGCCACGGCCCATTACGGCGTGGACAACCTGACGGCTATCGTGGACAACAACGGCCAGCAGATTGACGGCTGGAACTGCGACGTGATGGGCCTCGACCCCTTCGCCGGCAAGTGGCAGTCCTTCGGCTGGAAGGTCATTGAAGTTGATGGCCACAGTCTTCCCCAGCTTATAAACGCCTTTAAAGAGGCGCCGAAGGTCAAGGGGCAGCCCACGGTCATCATCGCCCACACCATAAAGGGTAAGGGCGTCAGCTATATGGAGAATAACCCCGATTTCCACGGAAAAGCCCCCAACGCTATTGAGATGGAGATAGCCTTAAAGGAGCTGGAATAAGTGGAACCGGTTTCGGTAAGGGAGGCCTACGGTAAAGCCCTGCTCGAGCTGGGCATGGATAACCAGGACATTGTGGTGCTTGATGCTGACCTGTCCCGGTCAACCATGACCAGGTTTTTTGCCCGCGAATTCCCCGAGCGCTTTTTTGAGTGCGGTATCGCCGAACAGAACATGATCGGCATTGCCGCCGGCATGGCGGCGTCGGGCAAGATACCCTTTGCCAGTACCTTCGCCGTTTTTGTCCCCGGGCGCTGTTTCGACCAGGTGCGCATGTCCATAGCCCAGCCGGGGCTAAACGTTAAGCTGGTGACCACCCACGGCGGCATCAGCGTCGGCGAGGACGGCACCTCGCACCAGTCCATCGAAGACCTGTCTTTGATTTGCTCACTGCCCGGTTTTAGCGTTATCGTGCCCGCCGACGCTACCGAGACCACCGAGGCGGTGAAGGCAGCAGCAGCAACCTTGGGGCCTTTTTACATCAGGCTCTGCCGTCCCAAGCTGCCACTGGTCTACGGCGAGGACTATCAATTCAAGCTGGGCAAGGCGGTGATGATGAAGCAGGGTGGGGATGCCACCATAATCGCCATCGGCTTGATGGTCAGAGCGGCGCTGGAAGCCGCCATTGAGCTGGAGCGGGAGGGCATCTACTGCCGCGTCCTCAATATGTCCACCCTCAAGCCTATCGATGAGGCGGCCATAGTTCAGGCGGCTGCCGAGACCGGGGCTATTGTTACCGCTGAGGAGCACCTGGAGCACGGGGGCTTGGGCAGCCTGGTGGCCCAGGTGGTAGCCAAAAACAGGCCCGTGCCCATGGAGTTTATCGCCATCAAAGACACCTACGCCAAGTCAGGCAAGCCCTCTGAGCTTCTGGAGAGATACGGGCTCACCGAGGGGGATATCGAGAGGGGCGTGAAGTCGGCAATAAAGAGAAAGCGCTAATCGCTCCGGTTTCTCTGGGTCGCTGGCAGCCACCTCGTCCTCAGGAAATGGGTAAAACCCACCAGACAGGGCAAGGCGATACTGTACAATATCAAAATCCCCGAAAGCCCTGTCAGCCAGCAGACCAGGGGCAGCGGCACGAAGATAAAAGCGGCGGCCTTGGTGGTATCCCGAAGGATAAAGTGGGCCGCTATGGCCGGCGCGGCTAATATCAGCATGGGAATAGTAACCACCGCCAGCAGCACCCCGATGGTGGCTGATTCCCCCCGCCCTCCCCGGAAGCCCAAGAAAATGGGCCAGTTGTGGCCGAAGACGACGGCGGCTCCCGCCAGCAGGACGACTGCCTGGGGGGCATTAAATGCCTGGGCGATGATCACCGCCAGCGCTCCCTTGGCGGCGTCGACAATGCCCACCATAACCCCTATCTTGGGGCCCAACTGGCGATAGGCATTAGCCGCCCCCATGTTGCCGTCCCCGATTTGCCTGATGTCGACGCCCTTTAAGGTACGCCCGGCAAGGTAGGCGGTGGGCACGGAGCCCAGAAAGTAAGCTGCCAATATTATCAGCCAGGGCATTTTAACTCTCTTATTGGTGCCGGGGGTGGGACTCGAACCCACAAGGACCAAGTCCGGCGGATTTTAAGTCCGCTGCGTCTGCCAATTCCGCCACCCCGGCTAAAATAATGGAGGCGACGACCGGATTCGAACCGGTGAATAGGGGTTTTGCAGACCCCCGCCTTATCCACTTGGCTACGTCGCC
>Ga0209427_10005026_pt1 | contig 15185 bp, 13 predicted proteins | sample DeeMarSWOR136_30_FD_187465 | JGI IMG/M metagenome (GOLD analysis project Ga0209427, IMG submission 187465) | Marine sediment microbial communities from White Oak River estuary, North Carolina - WOR-1-36_30 (SPAdes) (version 2) | ecosystem: Environmental > Aquatic > Marine > Intertidal zone >...
AACGGGAATAATTAAAGAAGATCAGGACCAGGTAATTTCGCAAATTATGTTGAGTACTCTTGAGGAAGAAGCTGTACTGGCTTTATTATCTCTGGGTTATAAAAGAGCAATTGTTGAGAAAGCCGTAATCAAGGTCCGGAAGAGCGGAAAACCGGATACGATTGAGGGGCTCATAAAAGAGGTATTAAAAGTAATTTAATTACGAGATAATGCGCAGTATCATATCACCAAATAGAACCGAAGAAGATCTGGATCTTGATGTTTCGCTGAGGCCACAAAGGCTTAGTGAATTCATAGGACAAAATCGTTTAAAAGAAAATTTGGCAATTTTTATTCAGGCAGCCAAACAAAGAAACGATGCACTTGATCATGTTTTATTATCCGGGCCCCCAGGTTTGGGAAAGACCACATTGGCTAATATCATTAGTAATGAACTGGATGTAAATATCAAAACAACGAGTGGACCTGTTATGGAAAAAGCAGGTGACCTGGCAGGAATTTTGACTAATTTACAGGAGCGAGATGTCCTTTTTATTGATGAGATTCATCGTACAAATACAGTGGTAGAGGAATATCTATATTCTGCCATGGAAGATTTTTATTTAGATATTATGATTGATAAAGGGCCTAACGCCCGGACGATTAAGCTCAATTTAAGCCCATTTACGCTGGTCGGAGCGACAACTCGATCGGGTTTACTCACCGCGCCTCTTCGTGCCAGATTTGGTGTTGTATTACGGTTGGATTATTACCTTCCCGAGGACCTTTATTCAATCATATTGCGATCAGCAAAAATATTGGAGATCAATGTTAGCGATGATGGTGCAATAGAAATTGCCCGTCGATCGCGCGGAACACCCCGTGTGGCAAACCGGTTATTGCGCAGAATACGTGATTTCGCGCAGGTAAAAGCCGACAATCATATTACAAAAGTTGTAGCAGAAGATGCTCTGGCAATGCTTGAAGTAGATTCACAGGGTTTTGATGAAATGGACAAACGTATTTTGCTGACAATTATTGAAAAGTATGGTGGGGGACCTGTGGGGGTTAATACCATTGCAGTGGCAGTGAGTGAAGAGAGTTCAACCATCGAAGAAGTATATGAACCGTTTTTAATACAACAAGGCTATTTAAAGAGAACACCAAGAGGAAGAGAAGTAACACACCTGGCGTATAAGCATTTTCAGATTGAATATCCAAAAAGTGTCAAAAGCCAGGGAGATTTGTTTACAGAAATTTAAAGAAAAAATAATAGGGGTTGGAACCATGAAGTTAACAGATTTCAAATATGAATTACCAGAAGAATTAATTGCACAGTATCCTTTAGAGGAACGGCATGCATCAAGGATGATGGTTTTGAACAGAGGTGCTCAGGAATTTAAACACGATTATTTTACAAATATTGTGGAGTACCTAAATCCCGGTGATGCTCTAATTGTTAATGAGACTAAAGTTTTTCCGGCAAGATTAATTGGTTTTAAAGAAAAGACTAATGCACAAGTTGAAGTACTGCTATTGCGGCAATTGGAAGAGACGATGTGGGAAGTTTTGGTTAAACCAGCCCGCAAGGTACGCATTGGTAATCGCTTGATTATCGCCGATATGATCGGTTGCGATGTGATTGATAACACGATTTCGGGTGGGCGTGTGGTAAAGTTTGATGATAATGGCCAAGATTTCTTCAATTTTGTTGAAGAAGTCGGCAATTCACCGTTACCCCCCTATATTAAGCGGGCCACGGAAGCTATTGATAAAGAGCGTTATCAGACTGTATATGCTAAAAAGACTGGTGCTGTTGCCGCTCCCACAGCAGGGCTGCATTTTACAGATGATATTTTGAATCAGATTAAAGACAAGGGGGTAGAAATAATTCCACTGGTTTTGCATGTTGGGTTGGGTACATTTCGTCCTGTTCAGGTGGAAGATTTAAGCCGGCATCAGATGGATTCGGAATATTATGAATTGAGTGAGGAATCTGCAGCGCGCATTAATGAAGTTAAAAAAAGAGGGGGTAGAGTATTCGCCGTTGGAACTACTTCGGTTAGAGTTTTAGAGACAGCTGCTATTCCCGATAAAACGGTCAAAGCAGCAAGCGGATGGACAGATAAGTTCATTTATCCACCTTATCAATTTAAGATGGTTGATGGAATGCTTACCAACTTTCATCAATCCCAATCGACGTTATATATCCTTGTATGTACATTTGCTGGCTATGATTTTGCACGAAAGGCATATCAAGCAGCCATAGAAAGTAAATACAGGTTCTTTAGTTATGGCGATGCGATGCTGATTCTTTAAATAATATGAAAATATCTGCTATTATTCCCGTTGCAGGTGAGGGCAAAAGATTTGCCGGCAGAGTAGCGAAGCAATTCGTAGAAATTAATGGCCAACCTTTACTAGCATATACATTACGCACAATTATTTCCGTTCAAGAGATTAAAGAGGGAGTAGTTGTTGCAGCCAGGCATGAGATTGAAAAAACTTTCCAAATATTAGAGCATCTCGCTGGTTTTAAAGAAAAGTTCAAAATTGTAGCGGGCGGAAAGGAACGTCAGGATTCGGTCTACAACGGATTAATCACTATAGATCCAAATTGTGATATTGTTGTAGTGCATGATGGCGTTCGACCCCTTGTTACTGCCGAAATTCTTAGAGCCTCGATTAAAGAAGCGAGTGAAACAGGAGCATGCGTTGTAGCTGTTCCCGTTAAAGATACCATTAAACGCGTTGTCGCCAATAAGGTCGTAGAGACCCTTGCCCGTGAACAACTTTGGCAAGCACAAACTCCCCAATCGTTTAAGTACGATATTTTAATCAAAGCACACGAACAGGCACGAAAAGAAAAATGTTATGCTACAGATGAAGCAGCACTTGTTGAACGCGCAGGATATCCAGTTTCTGTGCTTAGAGGGGATTATAGTAATATTAAAATCACCACTCTCGATGATCTTAAAATCGCCCAGATGTTTTTAAACAGGGAAGATGTTTGATGAGAATAGGATTTGGTTATGATGTACATCCGCTGGTTAAAGACCGACCACTGATTATTGGAGGAGTACACATACCTTTTGAATTTGGACTCAAAGGATATTCTGATGCAGATGTGATGGCCCATGCCGTTGCTGATGCACTCTTAGGTGCGTCAGGTTTGGGGGATATCGGGCAACATTTCCCGGATACGGATGAAAGGTATAGGAATTATGATAGTATGAAAATCTTACAGGAAATAGAGCGCAAGGTCCATTTTGAGAAGTTAAAAATCGTGAATATAGATGTGGTATTGGTTCTGGAGCACCCCAAGGTACAACCTTATAAAGATGATATGAAAAAAAATATTTCAGCAAACTTGTTCATTCGCCCGGAACAGGTAAACATCAAAGCAACTACAGCTGAAGGAATGGGATTTGTGGGCCGGGATGAAGGTGTAATTTGCTATGCTGTCGCTTTGTTACAGGAAAGATAACATTACTCTTATTATGTATGGTAGAATTTTTCGAGAACCTCTTTAGTCACATCGATCCACTAACAGCATATCTTGTTCTTCTGATCAGCGCGTATGCTGAAAACATAATTCCCCCTGTTCCCGGAGATACAGTTGTGATTCTTGGTGCATACCTGGTTTCAATTGAAAAATTAAATTTTTGGGGAGTCTATATATCTACCTCATTGGGGAGTGTGACCGGTTTTGCTACCATGTATTATATCGGGCGACATTTTGGTAGACCCTTCTTGTATAAAAAAAAACGTGCTAAATTATTCAAAGAAGAACATATTGCCAAAGTGGAACGATGGTTTAGTAAATGGGGCTACTGGGTAATCTTTGCCAATCGCTTTTTATCAGGTACGAGAAGCGTTATATCCATCTTTGCAGGCTTAGTTCACTTAAATCCGGTTATTGTCCTGTCTTTAGCGCTGTTAAGTACATTGCTCTGGAATGCAATTTTAATTGGCGCAGGTGTTGTTCTGGGTAATAATTGGTCTGTTATCACCACTGTGATCACCCGATATAATCAAGTTCTTATGCTGCTTGCATTTGTCATTATTGTTTATTTTATTTTACGCAGGTATCTTTTTAAAGGTAAAAAAAAATAGAGAGATATGAAAAGTTCATGGTTCGAGTAAGATTTGCACCCAGTCCCACTGGATTTGTTCATGTAGGAAGTCTGCGTACGGCTTTGTATAACTATTTGTTTGACAGAAGGCCCTGAGCTACCTGCTGTTGTTGAAATTATCAACCGCGATAAAATGATAAAACTCGTTCAACAAGCTATGGAGGCATGCTAATTCGACGATGGAAAAATTATTTATATATAATACTTTAACACGAAAGAAGGAAAATTTTATACCCCTAACATCTGGGAGTGTGGGTATTTATGTTTGCGGACCCACCGTATATGGTCATTCACACCTTGGACATGCTAAGAGTTATATCAGTTTTGATGTTATTGTCAGGTATTTACGTTACTTGGGGTATAACGTACGATATGTACAAAATATCACGGACGTTGGTCATTTACTAGGTGATTTTCAAGAGGGTGAGGATAGAATTGAACGTCAAGCTCGTTTGGAAAATCTTGAACCGATGGAAATTGTTGAGACATATACCAACAGTTATTTTGAGGACATGGATAAACTGGGTGTGCTTAGACCTAACATATCACCTCGCGCCTCAGGCCATATTATCGAACAAATCGAGATGATCAAAAAATTGCTGGAAAAGGGTTCTGCTTATCAATCAAGTGGGAACGTATATTTTGATGTACATAAATTTCCTGAATATGGCAAGTTATCAGGGCGTAAAGTTGATGAGCTTGAGGCCGGTGCCCGGATTGAGGTACTGGAAGAGAAAAAACATCCAGCAGATTTTGCCTTGTGGAAAAAAGCAACGCCGGATCATCTCATGCAGTGGCCAAGCCCCTGGGGTTGGGGATATCCAGGATGGCATATAGAGTGTTCATGCATGTCAACCAAATATCTGGGCGAAACGTTTGATATCCATGGAGGTGGACTTGAAAACGTTTTTCCGCACCATGAATGTGAAATTGCTCAGAGTGAAAGTGCATATGATAAACCTTTCGCACGGTACTGGATCCATAATAATATGGTAACGATCAATGGTGTAAAAATGAGCAAGTCTCTGAATAATTTCGTTAGCATCAAGGATGCTTTAAAAAAATATGATCCTTTAGCCATAAGGTATTTTATTCTAATGAGTCATTACCGTTCCGCGCTTGATTTTAGTGATGATGCCCTGGCAGCAGCAGAGAAAGGATTGAAGAAGATTCATACATCATATCAGCGTATACTTTTTAAGATCAAAGATGTGCCCAGTGGCCAATCAGAAAGTATTTTACCCGTTGATGAATATGAAATAAGTTTTCATAAAGCGATGAATGACGATTTTAACACACCTCAAGCTATTGCCGCGGTTTTTCAATTTCTTACTGAAGTAAACAGAAATCTTGATGATTTAGAATTTCGTCCCGATAAAGAGCAATTGCTCAAGGTACAAAAAGTATTGCAGAGAACGGCCGGCGATGTACTTGGTATTATCGGAGAAGAACCAGCTATGATGTCACATGTAAAAGATAAATTAGATCAGGTGATGGAGATTTTACTTAATTTGCGAGCAACCTTGAGAACAGAGAAAAACTTTCAAATGAGCGATAAAATTCGTAGTGATCTGGATAAAGCAGGTATTACGGTGAAGGATACTGCCGATGGTGCAACATGGCAGATAAAGTGAACAGTGAGATATGCTGTTGAAAAATTGTACAGATTAGTTAAAAATTGTGCAATTTTTAGTTCTATTCACTATATGTAAAATTATGACAACTCATTGTTTTATATCTTGTTAACTTATTAGGTTAATTTTTGGCATAAGATTTGTACTAAAAAATTGTGTGTTAGGTCGTTGGTCTGGAGAGTGTTGATAATCCGCCCTAAAAACATCATTGACAACTCAAAAAGTCCTCCCGAGTAATTCCATTCAAAATTATCAGCACTCTCTTTCTCTATTATCCTTTGTAATTTATACTGAATCATCCTATATTTAGAGTATCTGTAAACGAGAATATAATATTATGGCCAGAGGACTGGTTTGAAAATATATACAGGTTTCGGAGATAAAGGACGAACACAACTATTGGGCGGACAAACGGTTGATAAAGATTATATACGGGTAGAGGTGTATGGTACATTAGACGAATTAAATAGTGTAATTGGTTTAATATTGGCACAAAACCCTGATCATAAACTCCGAGAGGCTTTGGTTCAGATCCAAAACGATATATTTTCCATAAGCGCTGAGTTGGCCACCGTAAAAGAACCTCATAAAAAAAGCCTTTATAAAAAAATCGCACAGAGCGATGTCACAAGAATTGAAAATTTCATTGATAGTCTAGATGCGCAGCTGGAACAGTTAAAAAACTTTATTCTACCCGGCGGATCCCAGGGGGCGGCATTGTTACATATGGCGAGAACAGTATGCCGTCGTGCTGAACGGCGATTGACTACTTTAATGAAGAAGCAACATGTTAGAAATGTTATTGTTGTCTATATTAACCGCCTTTCCGATTTATTTTTTGTTGCCGCGCGCTATATTAATAAGCAGGCAAAGGTTAAAGATGTAGTGTGGAAAGATATAAACAATGAAAAGTAAAATCAGATAAAAGCGATGTTATTTGAGCAATTCTGCTTTCCAAGAATTAATAAATAAAATAAGTATCTGTTTTAATTTTAGGAAATATGTTAGATAGCTAGAAAAGTTAATAAATCTGTATAAGCACTAACTATTTATAAATAATGAACCTAGAAATGTGACATTAATCAATCCCAAACTGGCATAAATATTGTTAGTTTTAAATGGAGATACTTGTTTATTTAAACATATAGGGGGATTCATGACAGTTAGAAAATTAGAACAGGCAAAAGTTATCATAGAGCCGGAGCTGTGCAAGGGGTGTGGTTTGTGTATTGATGCCTGTCCTCCAGATGTAATAAAATTCCATGAGAAATTCAACTCCAAGGGTTATCATTTTGCCTATTATATCGGTCAGGGATGTACTGGTTGTGGTGTCTGTTTTTATGCCTGTCCCGAGCCAGAAGCAATCGTAGTTTATAAAAAGGGATACGAGATGGAGGAGGTAGCTTAATGGCAAAATTTTTGATGAAAGGAAATGATGCCATTGTTCAAGGGGCCTTATTAGCTGGTTGTCGCTTATATTTTGGCTATCCCATCACACCAGCCAGTGAAATAGCTGAATCTGCGGCTGAATATTTTCCTAAGGTTGGCGGTACATTTTTGCAAGCAGAGAGCGAAATTGCATCGATTAACATGGTTTATGGTGCTGCTAGTGGTGGAATGCGAGCCATGACAGCTTCATCCAGCCCCGGTATCAGCCTGAAGCAGGAAGGAATATCGTATGCAGCTGGAGCTGAACTGCCCTGTGTGATAGTCAATATTATGCGTGGGGGCCCGGGTTTAGGAAATATTGCACCTGAACAGGCGGATTATAATCAAGTTGTTAAGGGTGGTGGACATGGAAATTATCGTTGTCCCGTTCTTGCACCAAACAGTGCCCAGGAGATGTGTTCTTTAACCATGCAAGCTTTTGACCTGGCTGATAAATATAAGACACCTGTCTATATTCTTGCCGATGGATATATTGGCCAAATGATGGAGCCAGTTGAATTTCCTGACCCGGTTACCGATCTGCCAAAAAAACAATGGGCACTCTATGGAAATAAAGAAAGTAAAGACAATTTAATTTCAAGTATCTACTTGGATCCTGATGAATTGGAAGCACATAACCGCATGCTGCAGGATAAGTATGAGATCATTGAAAAGAATGAAGTCCAGTTTGAAGAATTTATGCTGGAGGATGCAAAGTATGTCCTGACCGGTTTCGGCATTGTATCACGTGTTTTGAAAACTGCTGTAGAAAAATTACGTGAAGAAGGTATCAAAGTAGGATTACTGCGACCGATAACACTTTTTCCATTTCCCAAGGAGAAATTTATAGAATTAAGCAAAAGAGTAGAAAAATTACTGGTTGTGGAAATGAATAACGGCCAAATGTTAAATGATGTAAAATTAGCCGTACTAGGCAATGTGCCAGTTGAATTTTACAATCGCATGGGGGGAGTAGTACCTACAACTGAAGAGATAGTAGAGCAAGTTAAAACGCACCTATTGCTATAAAATTAATGAGGAAATTTTGATATGGCTACAAATATATTACGCAAATCTTCCGCATTTTATGACGAATATTTTCGTAATCCCAGCGCGGACAAGAAGATGCCTCATTATTGCCCGGGATGCGGACATGGTAATGTGCATAAAATGATTGCCGAAGCGTTGGAGGATTTCAATGTAACGGATAGGACTATTTTTGTTAGTCCTGTGGGGTGCAGTGTATTCGCCTACTACTATTTTGCCACGGGTAATATTCAATCTGCCCATGGTCGGGCACCTGCAGTTGCCACTGGCATAAAGCGCTCACATCCACATAGTATCGTCATCAGTTATCAAGGGGATGGCGATCTGGCCGCGATTGGTACTGCTGAGATTCTCCATGCGGCTAACAGGGGGGAAGGAATAACTGTATTTTTCATCAACAATGCCATATATGGTATGACAGGCGGCCAAATGGCTCCCACTACGCTTGTGGGTCAAAAAACAACCACTTCTCCAAGAGGAAGGCAGCCCTCCAATGAAGGATATCCGCTAAAAGTTGCTGAACTGATCAGTCAACTAAAAGCACCGGTTTATGTGGAAAGGGTGGCCTTATTCGATAATAAACACCGTGCTAAAACCCGATTAGCTATACGCAAAGCAATTAAGGCTCAGGTGGATAATCTGGGATTTTCGCTTGTGGAGATACTATCACCATGCCCCTCCGGTTGGAAGATGGATCCCGTGGATGCCATGCATTGGATTCAGGATACCATGGTTGATAATTTTCCCTTAGGCGTGTACAGAGATATTACAGACCAGGTGGAGCCGTTCGAGCATAAACCATTTATACCAAAACGCGAAGAGATTAAAGAACTTCTGGATCTTAGCAGTATAAAAGAATTCAAATTTAAGAGGCAACCAGTTCCTGAGCGCTACTCCAATCCTGAGATAAAAATAGCAGGCTTCGGTGGACAGGGGATTCTATTGTTGGGTGCTGCGCTGGCTCAGGCCGGTATGCTGGAAAACTATAACGTTTCCTGGTTACCTTCTTACGGGCCGGAAATGCGCGGCGGGACCGCCAATTGTCACGTCAATATCAGAGACCTTGAAATCGGTTCTCCAATGGTAAGCCATCCCAGCGTGCTTATAGCCATGAATCGTCCCTCTCTTGAGAGATTCGAAAATGATCTGAAAACAGGGGCCCTTATCATATATGATAGTTCTTTAATTGATATAGAACCTAAGCGTACAGATGTTGAATGCTTACCAATTCCGGCAACAAAAATGGCTGATGATTTAGGCAATACCAGAGTGGCTAATATGTTAATTATGGGTGCTTATGTAGGTTATACCAATCTAATGTCCAAAGAGACTTTATACGAATCATTAAAAACAGCCATTAAAAGAAAACGGTTTATGGATATAAATATCAAAGCGGTTGATAAAGGCTATGAATTTGGGATGCAACACCGGGTGACATAAAAGTAATTTCATAGTCAGGCATATAGCCTAAAATAACCAACAAATATCTATCACCTTATACATTATACATTTGATCTGTTTTTCAGCTTTTTTTTAGCCCATTTTTCTCTGTGATGCAGCTCAAGGCGCAATAAGCAAATATTAATTAATGTATTCTGAAAAGAGGTCGAATCAAATAAACGAATAATGATAAATGTAACATTGACAAGTATAAGCGAGATGTAAAGTATGACGAGTACCCATAAATATGTAGGCATCATTATTTTATTTATGTTTTTCGCATGTACATTAGAAGAACCAACTTTACCAACCTGGTTTGTAGAATGGCGCTTACCTATCCCTGATCCAGGATTTGAAGTAAGCGAAGCGATTAATGATTCAACGATTGTAGATACAACGGTAAATGGTGTCCCGATTATTGCTGTCTCAATTAAAGATTCAAGCGAAAGACAACAGGTATCACCATCAGATTTGGCCACCAAACCGGATGATGATAGCCTGACACAAACAATCGGTGATATTTCACTCGACAGCCCTCCCAGCGAAGCCAGTGATCCTATCACTGCAGAAGAAATCCTGGATACCCTGGATATACAGTTAACACCGGGTGTTCAGACAGATATTCGAGAGGCAGATGTTGATGCACCCACACGTTATTTGGTGTTTAAGAACTTCTTCCGGGTCGTGAGTGTCAAAGAGGGATTCATGCAGATACAATTTTTTAATAATACATTCCTTAATATCAGAGATAGTATGACAATATCGATCTATGATTCTGCATCCGGGGATTTTCTCGGAGATGCCCTTTTCCCACAGGCAATAAATTCGAAAAGTAGCGCTGTTTCACAACCCGTAGATCTGATTGGAAAAACATTTACCAATATACTACGCTTTAAAGCTACCATACCTATCGCAGGTGAAACAGATTATACACCCACCGAAGAGGATGTGATCAGCAGCCTCTATTTTACTGCGACTATATCTGAAATGAAGGTGGCGTATGCCAACGCCATTATTCCTGAACAACAGTTTTCAGAATATGATTCGACATCCGTTGAAGATGAAGAAGATAAAATGATTTCGGCCAAGATAGATAAAGGTACTTTCAAATTACATGTAGAAAATTGTTTACCTGTTGAGGCTTATGTTACTGTTAAATTGTTAAATTTTTATAGCGATGCAACTTACAGCGCAGAATCTGTTTTTACGCGAACCTATCAGATGCAAGCGCATAATAGAGACATCAAATCCGTTTCAGTAGATGGATTGTATATAACAAACTATAAAGATGGTCCCACAGATGATAATAGTATTATTACACATTTTACTTACGATGCGGCGGTAAAAACCATTCCATCAGATGATTATGTGAAAATTTACGATGAGGATTCAGTAATTGTTAGAGTTGAGGTAGTTGACTCAATATATATTGAAGAATTTAAAGGTATTATTGCCCCTGTGGATGTGTCCTTTGATACTAATGAGCATAACGGTATAATTGATGACAGCGAACGATTTGAGGGTAGCATCTTATTTGATGAGCTGACAATGGCGCTCAATGTGTATAACGAGCTAGGGACAGAAATCCTTGTTGATCTTAATATCGTAGGGTATAAGAATAACCGAGCAGAAAGTCTGCGGTTGGAATTTGATGCAAATCCATTATTTGTAAACAGAAGAGAGGAAGGTGAATCAGTTCATGATACCACGGTTTTGTTGGACAGGACAAATTCCAATATTGTTGAATTCGTTGAATTCTTGCCGGAAGATATAGTCAGCGAAGGGAATGCTGTTGTGAATCCTGATGAAAAAGTTGGTGAGGTGACTAAAACTGATCAGGTTTGGTCTGATTATCATATATTCTCACCATTTTACTTGAGAATAGAGAATGACGCAACATACCGTTCTAAAATAGATTCGATTGATATTTCAGAGGATGTAAGAGATGCTGTAATAAAAGGAAATATTCCAAGTGCCTCTGTTAACCTGAATGTCTACAATGGATTACCTGTCGGAGCTAAGTTTGTATTGTCTGTGGCTACTGACTCGATTTATCTTTTTGATAAAGATTCAGCTGTTGTCATCGACGATGTGGAGTTTACCGCGGGAACAGATGCAAATGGGGATGGTTTTGTCGATGATCCCTTTGAAAGAACGATCAATTTTCAACTATCTCCAGAGGAAATCGAAATATTTTCCAATGAGAGAATATATATAGCTTCCCAGGTCTTGCTGGATGATACACAAGGATTAGTAAAACTTAGACAAACTGATGAACTACGGATACCCGGTCGATTTAAATTCCGTTATCGTATGAACAGCAAGTAACGAACGTCGAATCTGATATAAAATGGTGGGATATATGATTCTAGGAATGAGAACAATCACGATTATTGGACTCGTAATTATCTCTACTAATAATTTCTCCCTGGCCCAGGGTTTTGATGCTTCGAGTTTGGGAATGGGGGGTGCCTACGGCGCAGTCGCACGAGGTGTCGATGCACTGAATTGGAACCCGGCAAATCTTGTTCTTTCCAGACCTCATTTTTTTGAACTAAATTTTGTAGGGGCTAATCTAAGAGTGGGCAATTCCAGCTTATCCGTTGATAGCTACGAAAGATATCTTACTGAATCGGGACATCAGGGTGAATGGAGTGATGAGGATATTGAAGAGATTCTAAATTTAATTCCTACCGATGGCTTTGATGTAAATTTAGATCTGAGCGCTAACGTCCTGGGAATGGTTTTTGGGCAGTTTGGTATCACATTAGAAGTATTGGGAAAAGGAATGGGATTAGTTCCTAAAGAAATCGTTGAATTGTCCTTGAGAGGTAATTTGAAAGATGAGTATCGCTTTGAGAGAGGCGACGCAGATGCTTTTTCTGCGATAAAAACCAGCTTTGCGGGCGCCTTTCCAATCACATTGAAAAGATATTTTAATGAACTGGGAGTCGGCTTTTCACTAAACTATTACCGTGGTTTGGCCATGGCAGAATTACTGGATGTTGAAGGTGTATTTTACACTGGCGAGGAATATATTATGTCCTATATGGAAGTAGAAGGTAGAAAAGCGGAAGGAGGTTATGGATTCAGCATTGATTTAGGTGCAGCAGGTGTCATTCGAGATAAATTTACAGTGGGCCTTGCGTTGAGAAATGTGTTGGGAAGTATTAAATGGAATAGGAATACAGAAGCGGTGTTTTTAAACTTTGAGGTTGATTCAGTCAAAATTGATAATTTGGATGATATCGAATCCAATAGTTCAGATACAACTTATGCCATAGACCCCTTTAGCACAAGAATCCCTTTTGATTTTCATTTGGGTGTATCGTATCTGCTTAGTGAGCAGGTGTTACTCAGTTTAGATTTGGAGCAAGCCTTTACCAAGCGGCTCGGATATTCTGATCAGGGTCAACTTGCCTTAGGTGTTCAGTATTCACCAATAACCTCCATTCCACTTCGCGCGGGAATGAGCTTTGGTGGGAAATGGGGATATAAACTTGGTCTGGGTTTTGGATTACATTTTGGCTTCTTCAATTTGGATCTGGCATACTCCATGCACCGGGCTCTTTGGCCCGCTTATTCTAAGGGCATCTCCATAGCTGCGAATATAAAATTTCTGATTTGATAGCCTTTTGTAAATAAAACCATCTTAGATTTGACAATATAATAGCCCATTCCATCTTCTTTTCTTATTCGTAAAAAAAAAAATTAATTTTTTATCGATATTAAGAAAATATTCACAAGATACGGCAACATACTCTTAATTTTTTTGTTATAAATTTAATGTAACTAATTAATAATACTATAGTTAAAAAAGATCGGTTTATTATGGCACACTTCTTGAATATATTAGAGCGGATACATATTTGATGCATGAGGTTTGCTATGCCAAGCGAAGTTAATTTGAATTTTGTAAATATGAAACGATATTTTTTTGATCATAGCACAACGGAAAAATTTATTAATTTCTTAATGACAAAGGGTAAGCTCATAGCTCCACACCGGAAAGGTGAGAATTCTTTCGCATATGAATATGTATCTGATATTGCACATATTGTGTTCGATTATCCACGGACAATTCAGCCGCTTAAGAAATTTTTCTTACCCCCGCAAGAGACTTTGTTAACATTTAACATAGAAAGCAATACCTTTGAAGAAGAAAAGATTGTATCTGAAAAGTATATTTTTTTTGCCATCCATTCTTATGAAATGCAGGCAATTCAGCGCTTGGATTACAGTTTTAAGAGGGGAAATCCAGAAGCAAACTATTTAACACGCAGAGAAAATGTACTCTTCATTGGAATTTCATTTACACCAGATGAATGGCATTTTTCAAAATCGGTAGGAATAGAGATTGAAAAAACTGATGGATTTTGCCTGTTCTTTGAACCCGTGGAGAATGGATATCTGGTCTTTGAGGTCAATCAAGATGGCAGAGAATTGTTATCACAATTTGGTTCGGGGTTTCTTGTTGATGCCCCCCTGGATCTTGAAATAATAGAAAAGAACTTTAGAGAAAAAATAAAGTATCACTTTAATAGAATCCCCCAGATTTTTGAATATGTATATGATTCAAAAGTATGGCAAGAGGTAGCGCAGCGCTGCGTTGGTTGTGGGACCTGTAATCTGCTTTGTCCAACATGCTATTGCTTTGATGTTCGTGATGAGATGGAATTGAATATGGAAGAGGGCAAACGTCAAAGGTTTTGGGACGGTTGCATGCTCAATACTTTTGCTGAAGTAGCTGGAGGAGAAAATTTTCGGGATTCGCTTGATTCAAGAACAAGACATCGCCTGTATCGTAAATTTAAATATAGTACAAAATTTTCGGGTGAATTGTACTGTGTTGGTTGTGGAAGGTGTTCATGCTACTGCCCGGCTGATATTAGCATTATTGAAATTGTGAATAATTTAATTAATGATTATGACCAGGGTCAAAGTAAACAAACGATGTGAACGATATCTCAATTTCAAGTATGGGTGTAAAGTAATATTGGATTGATAGCAAATATATTTAGAGTATGGAGAAGATAATGGAAACATTAACAATAGAGAAGAAAAAATTGTACAATCCAATTATTTCTGATATTAAGCGTGTAGAGCAATTGACTTCTCTTGAGAAGCGTTTTGAAATAGCACTTCCCGATAATCAAATTCTGGGTCACATGCCGGGACAATTTGTTGAGGTATCTATTTTTGGTTTTGGTGAGGCACCAATTTCAATTTGTTCTTCTCCTACCAAAGCTCCCACATTTGAATTAACTGTCCGTAATGTGGGTCGGGTTACCAACAAAATGCATGCATTAAGTAAAGGAAATCGGATAGGTATCAGAGGACCCTTTGGTAAAGGTTTTGATGTTGCCTTGTTTCAGGGCAAGGATGTATTGTTTGTGGCAGGTGGTATAGGTTTAGCTCCTTTAAAATCATTTATTGATTATACGATTGCCAAACGTAAGGATTACCGTCGCATTATAATATTATATGGTACTAAACATCCTTCAGAAATCTTGTTCAAGAA
>Ga0209427_10005028_pt1 | contig 15181 bp, 16 predicted proteins | sample DeeMarSWOR136_30_FD_187465 | JGI IMG/M metagenome (GOLD analysis project Ga0209427, IMG submission 187465) | Marine sediment microbial communities from White Oak River estuary, North Carolina - WOR-1-36_30 (SPAdes) (version 2) | ecosystem: Environmental > Aquatic > Marine > Intertidal zone >...
CCGCCGAAAACGGCGGGGCTGAAAAGCCCGCTGATGGTTTGACGGAAAGACTGGAGCGCGCTATCATAGCCATGCCGCACCTGCGGATCTTTGGCATCTTCTGTTGACAGAGCCGAGTACCAGCGATGCTGTAGGGTGAGGTATGCCGAAAACAGTAGAATCTATCTATATGGACCACGCCGCGACAACTGCAGTTGATCCTCGTGTGCTGGAGGCCATGTTGCCCTACTTCACCACAACATACGGCAATCCTTCGAGCGTGCACTCCTGGGGGGTCGACGCGCGTCAGGCCATCGAAGACGCGCGGCAGACGGTGGCAGACATACTTCACGCTGATCCCACGGAGATCATCTTCACCAGCTGCGGGACAGAGAGCGACAACCTGGCCATCCGCGGTGTGGCGTTTGCCAGCCGCGCCAAGGGCAACCATATCATCACTTCGGCCATCGAGCACCATGCCGTTGGTCACACCTGTGAGCAACTGGAGAAGCACTTCGGATTTGAGATCACCTATCTGCCCGTCGACAAGTATGGACTCGTGGATCCTGACGATGTAGGTCGGGCCATCACCAACAAGACCATTCTGATCAGCATCATGTACGCCAATAACGAGGTAGGCACGATCGAGCCTGTTGCCGACATTGGCCGAATCGCGCGGGCCAGGAACGTGCCCTTCCATACCGATGCGGTCCAGGCTGGCGGGACTCTGGACTTGGATGTGGACAGCCTGAATGTGGACCTCCTTTCGTTGTCGGCGCACAAGTTCTACGGGCCAAAAGGCGTTGGCATCCTCTATCAACGGCGAACCACGCCACTCCTGCCCATGCAGACAGGTGGAGGGCACGAGAGGGGACGGCGGGCAGGAACGGAGAACACTCCCTACATCGTGGGATTGGCCACCGCACTCAAGCTGTCCCAGGAGCAGCGCGAGAAGAACAACGCGCGCGTTGCCGCCCATCGGGATCGGCTGATCAGAGGCATCCTCGAAGCCATCCCCAATGCCCACCTCACAGGGCACCCTAGCAACCGTCTACCGAACAGTGCGAGTTTCGCGTTCGATGGCGTCGAGGGCGAGTCCGTACTGCTGAGGCTGGATATGATGGGTGTGGCGGCCAGCAGCGGGTCTGCGTGCGCTTCAGGGGAGACAGAGCCTTCCCACGTGCTGTTGGCACTGGGCCTTCCCTCAGAGCTCTGTCACGGCAGTCTGCGCCTGACGCTAGGTAACGATAGCACCGAAGCGGATGTGGACTATGTGCTGCGCATCCTTCCCGACATCGTGACCGACCTGCGCGCCCTGTCGCCACTGTACGAAGAAAGACGGTGATGGCCGCCTGATCATCCAGCCAGTGCGGCAATCCGGCGCCTATGGTGCGTCACCATCCCATGCTTGGCATTCTGGGCTCATCCGGACTGGCTGTGCTGCATCTGTGTCTCTTTGGAGGGAAGACGCGTTGAGGAAACGTTGGCCCTGATGGGCAAAGACACAAAGCGTCATCGGGTCGCGGTAGCGCTCAGCGGAGGGGTCGACAGCTCAACGGCTGCGGCTCTTCTCGTACGACAGGGTTACGACGTCACTGGCGTCATGATGCGCCTGTGGGCCACGCGTTACCAAGGGGAGTTCGCAGAAAACCGCTGCTGCTCACCAGCTGCCATAGCCGATGCACGCCGGGTCTGCGCCGTGCTCGGCATTCCCTTCCATTTGCTGAACCTGGAGGAGGAATTCAAGGCACAGGTAGTAGACTACTTCTGCGACACCTACGCCCTTGGTCGTACGCCGAACCCCTGCCTGGCCTGCAATCGCCACATCAAGTTCGATGCACTGCTCCGTCTGGCCCGTGGCTTTGGCGCCGAGTTCCTCGCAACAGGCCACTATGCGCGCATTCGGCCGTGCAATGGGGAATATCAGCTGCTGAAGGGCATCGATAGAGACAAGGATCAGTCCTATGTGCTGTACATGCTCGGTCAGCAAGAACTGCCACACCTGATATTCCCACTTGGGGGTTACACCAAGCTCGAGGTACGCGCTATGGCCGCCCAGCACAGCCTACCCATGGCAGACAAACCGGAAAGCCAGGATGCGTGTTTTGTGTCCAGCGGTGACTATCGCGCGTTCTTGGCCCAGGAGAGGCCTGAAACCGCACGCCCTGGGCCCATTCTTGACTTGCAGAGGCGCACCCTCGGACAACACCGCGGGGTCGCTTTCTACACAGTGGGCCAGCGCCAGGGTCTCGGTGTCGCTTCCCCGCATCCGCTCTACGTAGTGGAGATTGACGCTGCCCGCAATGCGCTGATCGTGGGGCCAAAGGCGGCCGTGTTCCGCCGCAAGCTGTTGGCAGAACAGGTCTCTTTTGTCGATGGCAAGCCTCCGCCGCAACCGGTGCCCATCGCAGCCAAGATTAGGTACAGGGCAAAGGAGGCACCAGCTCAGTTGACTCCCCTGCCCCGAAGGATGGCTGAGGTGGTTTTTGCCGAGCCGCAGCCAGCCATCACACCTGGTCAAGCCGTCGTCTTCTATCAGCAAGACCTTGTGCTTGGGGGCGGCATTATCGCCTCCGCAGGACCGGTGGAGGTGTAGACCAATGCTCCATATCCCGTTGCTCACGCTGTCGCTGGTGATCGCTACGCTATATGCCGCCTTGTTCCACCTAATGCGGGGCCGGACGCTGCAAGAACTGTTGATCTACTGGGTAGCAGCAGTGGCAGGCTTCGCTAGCGGCCATCTGATAGCGTCCGCCCTATCCTGGCCAGACGTGCTCATCGGAGAACTCCACCTTGTGGCGGCCTCCCTCGCCTCCTGGCTCTTCCTGGCCTTTGCTCAGCGCCTCAAATCATGATATAATGTTTACAAGGGAGTGGAATATGGCACTTGCCGACGTGCGCGATATTGCGATTGTCATCCTAGCGGTTGAATCGATCGTGGTTGGAATCCTGCTCATTCTGCTGCTATGGCAGCTGCGCAGCCTGACCCGGTTGCTGCAGGAGGAGGTCAAGCCAGTGCTTGACGCCTTACAGGAAACCATCGGCACGGTCAAGGGCACAACATCGCTCGTCAGTGAGACGATCGTCTCACCGGCGGTCAGAATCAGCGGCTTCGCCGCAGGCCTTCGTCGAGCACTGGAAGTCATCCTGACCAGAAAGCCAGCACGTGAGGAGGAGTGATTCTCCAGCATGCATGCGTCGCAGGGCCGAGATCGTAGTGTGGTCGTGGAGCAAACACAAGGAGGGGTGTATCAATGAGTGACGAGAGCAGGGGCGCAGAATTCCTGGCTGGTCTGATCATTGGCGGTTTCATCGGAGCTGCTGTTGGCCTATTGCTGGCTCCACAGCCAGGTGAGGAAACCCGAGCCGAACTCCGGGACAAGGGTATCGAGCTGAAAGAACGCGTTGTCGAAATCTCTGAGGAAGCGCGCAGGAAAGCAGAACAGTGGCAAGAAGAAGGCCGCACGGCCTTCGAGACCCAGAAAGCACGCGTGGAGGAGGCTGTTGAGGAGGGCAAAAAGGCGGCTGCCAAGAAGAAGAAAGAACTGCTGGATGAACTAGAAAAAGAGAGCGGGAAAGCACAGGCCTGATCCGCCCAGACCAGGTCTCGCATCCGGAGGGTAAGGTTTCCTTACCCTCCTTCTTTTGCAGGGCCAGCTATTCAGCGGTGGGGCGGCTCTTCATCAGGACGCTCCAGGTACCCTCTTGAACCACCGAATCGTCTTGCTTCACGACGGCGACGTCGAGGACGAGCAGACCACCACCAAGCCTCTTGAGCGCCTTCTTCCGCGCCACACTGGCCCTCACATGGATCGTGTCTCCAATGAAGATAGGACCCTTGAACTTCCACTCCATACCCAAGAGGGCTTGTGCAGTTCCTTCCAAGTACCCCATACGGCCGGCCAAGCCCATCGCTATGGTCAGGCCCAGTGGCCCGTGGGCAATGCGGCGGCCAAAAGGCGTTTGCTTGGCGTATTCCACATTGCTGTGCAGCTCGTTGTAGTCCCCTGATATGCCACAGTACATCACAAAGTCGGCCTCTGTCAAAGTGCGGCCAGGGCTGACCATCCGGTCCCCAACCTCGAATTCCTCGAAGTATCGGCCGCGAGGCTTGTATTCAGCTGGGCTCATCGCATTCTCCTCGCTTTCAGTGAGTCTATGTAGCTGGGATCAGGCTCTGCCGCACCGTCGAACGGCCCGCATCACCTTGCGCACTGCTTCGTCAATGTCATCGCTGGTGTCAATGCATAAATGGGTGCGGCTGATCTTCTGCTGGCGCCTAGACATGCGCCGGTACACTCGCCAATCAGCGTCCGAAGCACCCTCCGCAGCCTCCCTGCGGTGCTCAAGGCGCTCGCGGACCGTCTGTTCTGGTGCCACCGTTCGCACGATCAGCAGCCCAGCGTCACAGCGCTCCGCCAGGCTGTACAGGATCTCGCGCTGAAACTCGACAAGATTCGTCGCGTCGAAAACCACGCGCACGCCCTTCCGTAGCAGGCGACGCATTACCTCTTGGCACGTGCGATGGACGAGGGCGCTCTCCTGTGCATCATAGGTCGGCCGGGGGAAGAGGGTTTTCCGCACGCGGTCGGCCTCGATGATCACTGCCAACAGTTGATCAGCCAGTCGTTGGCTGAGATAGGATTTGCCGGAGCCTGGCAGCCCAGACATCACGATCAGCACGGGATGTGCAGTGGACGCCATTTCTTGTGGCAAGAGCGCGGCCTCGACCTTGGCCACATCTTGCGATAGGTCCCTGGGCATCACAGCATTCCCGTCATTAGGCCTGGGTGAGCATCCCCAGCTCGCTCAGAGCAGTTCATTGAGGCTGTGCGCATGGCCTTTTCCTACCTGCGGAAAGCGCTACAGCTCCCACCTCGCCAAGGCAGACTCGACTGCCTTGGCAACAAAGTCCGGCTTCTCAATCAGCACCATATGCCCAGCACCCTCTATCCACTTGAGCTCTGACTCAGGAATGTATTGGGCCAGGAATGTCGAGTACTTTGGCGGTGTCAGGGCATCCTCTGTGCCGCAAATGACCAACGATGGACAGTGAATCTCTCCCAAGCGCTCCATAATGTCAAATGCGTTGCACGCGGAAAAGTCATCGTGAACCGTCCGTGGAGCAACCTTCAGCATCTGGCGCTGCCCTTTTCGTACTAGCTGGGCCGGAGTGTGAGGTGAGTAGGCATACTCACCGATCAGCTTGATCGTGTCCTCATAGTTGGACAGCGTCCCTTCCAAGATCACAGGGAGGACACGCAATCGTGCACCCGTCCCCACCAGGACCAGACCCGTAACCCGCTGAGGATATTCCAGCGCCATCTGCATCGCTGTCGCGCCTCCCATAGAGTGCCCGGCCACAACAGCCTGCTCGAGCCCCAGGACACCCATGAAGCCCACGACGAAAGAGGCATAGCCCGCTATGGACCGACGGCCGGTACCACCAGAGCGCCCATGCCCGGGCAGATCCAGTGCGTATGTGTCGGCCCCCTCAATACGCCGGATTGCAGATCCCCAGAACTGATGATTCCCACCGGCTCCATGCAGCAAGATCACGGCGTGTGCCTTGGGCTCGGCACCAGCGTGATAGGAGTAGAAGATTCTCTCTGTTCCGACTGCGATGTAGGGCATGGACTAGTATCCCCATGCTGCGCCTGCGCGCCTCGCCCCGCGCTACCGCAGGTCCATCCTCGCGCGCCCCCTAGGAGCCAGTAGGCTCAGCCACGACCTCGTTCAGAGCCTTGATCAGCGCATCGATATCTATGCCATGAGCCCTGGCGCCCTGTTCGATATTCTCATAGCGTGCCAGGGCGCACCCCAAACACCCCAAGCCATACTGAAAGAAAACCGGCACGGTCTCTGGGTGGCTGCTCACCACTTCACCAATAGCCATATCCTTAGTAATGGTCACCGTCTTCTCCTCGTCCAAGTTCTTGTCATACCTCACTCCGCGGCTACGCTATCCCTTTCGCTCCGGGTAGGCGCGGCCTTCGATCTCGGCAATGTACTTGTCAGCTTCCATGGCGGCGATAGCGCCACTGCCGACTGCTGTGGCAACCTGCCTTAGAACGCGTTCTTGCACATCGCCCGCCGCGAGCACGCCTCGTACACTGGTATGCATGCGGCGGTCCGTGACAATATACCCTCGATCATCCAACTCGAGCTGTCCCTCAAATAGCTTGGTGTTAGGAATATCGCCAACATAGGTGAACATGCCGTCTACAGCGAGAACCGACTGCGCCTCGGTCTCGACATTCTTGAGGCGGACGCCGGTCACTTGATCCTCACCCAGCACTTCGGTGACAATGCTGTCCCACACAATCTCGATCTTGTCGTTCTCGAAAGCCCGTTGCTGTGCCACCTTCTGCGCGCGCAACCGGTTGCGGCGATGGACAAGATAGACTTTGGCGGCAAATCGCGTCAGGAACATGGCTTCTTCAACCGCAGCATCACCTCCACCAACAACGACGACGCTTTTTCCCTTGTAGAAAAAGCCATCGCAGGTCGCACAGTAGGAGACACCTCGGCCCTTAAACTTGTCCTCACCCGGTACACCCAGCAGGCGCGGAGAGACGCCGGTAGCGACAATGAGACTCTTCGTCTTGTAGGCTCCACCATAGGTTTTGATGACGAAAGGATGCTGGCCTAGGTCTACGTCAACCACTTCGTCTATCTCCACACGTGCACCAAAGCGTTCCGCCTGCTGCTGCATCAACCTTGTCAGTTCAGCGCCACCTATGCCTTTGGGGAATCCAGGATAGTTCTCTACCTCGCTGGTGGTGGCCGCCTGCCCACCAAGCGCAGTCCCAGTGATCACGCGGGGTGAGAGCTGAGATCGGCCAGCATAGATCGCTGCTGCAAGGCCTGCTGGGCCCGAACCAATGATCACAACCTCTTCCACCACGCAACTCCTCCCTTCGCATCGCTGTCCAGATCGCTATTCTACTGGGCTTTGCAGTAAGCAGCAAAAAGCGCGGTATTGCATCAGAGCGCGCCAGCGGTTGTGATCTCTCACACTTGGGCTTTTCCCCACTTACTGCTACAATAGTGAACTATTCAGACAGTCGCTCGTTGGGGAAACGTTTGCAGGGTGAGTGAAGAAGCAAACTCGAAAGCGATTGCCCTTGGGCATCCCAGCTACGTCTGGAGGTTCGGGCAAGACCGTCGCCTCGACCTCATCCGACGCTATACCGACCTAGATGCCAGGCGCATTCTGGATGTGGGATGCGGGCTGGGAACGTATGTGAAGAAGCTGCGCGCCTTCAGCGAAGATGTCTACGGCGTCGACATAGACTCGGAGAAGGTGGCACAGGCGCAGGAGGAATTGGAGCACATCTACCTGGCACCTGCGGAGGAGCTGCCCTTTCCTGACGCTTACTTCGACGTCGTATTGTTGCACGAGGTCCTGGAGCATGTCGAGAATGATCGCCAGGCAGTCTGTGAGGCATACCGGGTGACCAAAGTAGGGGGCCGACTCGTCATCTTTGCGCCGAACCGTCTCTATCCGTTTGAAACACATGGCGTATACTGGCGGGGAGAATACCACTTTGGCAATATACCGTTGGTGAACTACCTGCCCGCTGCTATACGCAATAGGTTATGTCCGCACGTGCGCACATACACCCAGCGCAGCTTAGTGCGGCTTCTTGATCGCCTCGCCTACCGCCTGGTGGTCCACAGACAGATCTATCCTGGCTACGACAACATCGCGTGGAGTCATCCCGCGCTGGCCAGGGCACTGCGGAATGTCACCTATGCCCTGGAAAACACGCCCTTGCGTGGTTTTGGCCTATCACACCTGCTCGTCGCGGAGAAGACACACCGCCCATAGCCGCTGCGCACCAGTAGCCATGCGCGGGTGTTGTTAAGCAAATGAATCGCAGGAGTTGAGGAATGAATAGGAGAAAAGTCGTGGTCACCGGGCTCGGCGCTGTCACGCCTGCTGGCATCGGTGTGGAGAATACGTGGAAGGCCCTGTTGGATGGTCGTCCTGGGGCCAAGACCATCACACGCTTCGATGTCAGCGAGCTTCCGACGCAGTTTGCGGCTGAGGTCTCTGACTTCGATCCAACAGACTATATGGACTTTCGTTCAGCCAAGCGTACCGCTCGCTTCACACAGTTCGCTGTGGTTGCGACGCAGCAGGCCATCGAGAGCGCCGGCCTGGATCTGTCGAAGGAAGACATGACCCGCGTCGGCATCGAGATGGGTACTGGTGTTGGTGGCATCAACATTGTCCAGGAACAGGCAATTGTCTATCATGAGAAAGGATTCCGGCGTGTCAATCCCGCTCTGCTGCCCATTCTCCTGGCCAACTCAGGAGCTTGCCACATTGCCATTGAGCTAGGAATCAAGGGCCCTACCGAATCTCCCGTCGCAGCTTGCGCCACCGGCGCCGTGGCTGTCGGACAGGCGTTGCGACACCTGCAGTCAGGAGTAGTGGACGTGATGCTGGCTGGAGGCTCCGAGGCTGCAACCAGTCCTCTTGGCCTGGCAATCTTCAGCCGTGTTGGCGTCCTATCCACCAGGAATGCTGAGCCGGAAAAGGCGTGCCGACCTTTCGATGCGCAGCGAGACGGCACCTTGATGGGTGAGGGCGCAGCCATGCTGGTGCTGGAGACCTTGGAGCACGCACAACGGCGCAACGCGCCCATACTGGCGGAAGTCCTGGGCTTTGGTCTCAGTGAAGACGCCCACCACATCGCCGCACCTGATCCGACGGGCGAAGGTGCGGCTCTAGCCATGAACCGAGCGCTGGCCGATGCCGGCGTCTCACCTGCTCAGGTGGACTATATCGCCCCCCACGGGACGGGCACGCAGCTGAACGACGTGTCAGAAACCAATGCCTGCAAGATAACCTTTGGAGAGCACGCCTACCGCATACCCATGAGCTCCAACAAGCCCATGCTAGGTCACATCCTGGGGGCGGCGGGAGCAATCTCAACAGTGGTGTGCGTCTTGGCAATCCGGGATGGTATCATCCCGCCGACCATCAACCTCGAGCATCCGGACCCCGAGTGCGACTTGGACTATGTGCCAAACAAGGCGCGTCAGGCTCGTGTCGACACCGCACTGATCAATGCTTTTGGCTTTGGTGGTCAGAACGCAACGCTGGTGATCAGACGCACAGACGGCGTGTAGGACAGGCGCATCCACCTCCGCAGGCCGGGCTTGGATTCAAGCCCGGCCTTTTTGCCGCCGCGGCCCAATTTCGAGCTCACATCCGCCGCCTGCGCTTGTCACAGTGGGTGTTTTGTGCTACACTTACGAACCGTTCGGGGCGGGTCAAGAGATGTGGTATGACCTCCAACTGCGGAAACCGAGTCAGAGGCATGGATGAGGAAAGCACTTGTTTGTGGCCTAGTCTTGCATATCATCCTGAATTGTGCCTGGGCGGCGCATGCTGCAGAGCCTCTCTCGCAGGGAGGGCAGGCGGAAATCAGCTCCCCTGAAGGTAACACTGTGGTGAGAGCCACCGTTCCGATAGTGGGCACGGCGGTGGATCCTGCATTCTGGAAATACGAATTGTACTACGCGCCAGAACCGAACCCTTCTGATCAGTGGACGCTCATTGGTTCTGTGCATGAACAGCAAGTAGTCGGCGGACTCCTCGAGACTTGGGATACCGCGATCATCGCAGACGGCACATACACCGTGCGGCTGCGAGTTGTCAATCGCACTGGCAACTATCTCGAGGTGTTTGCACGGGGCATAACGGTTGCGAATGCGGAACCTACCGAGACCCCTATGCCGACACAGACTCCGTTGCCGACTGCCACAGCGACACCTGCCGCGACACCCACCTTCGTGATCCCGACATCACCGCTCGCTCAACCTACTGCCACGCCTACCCTGGCGCGTCCCACGCGCTCAGCCCTGCCACAAGGGATCGATGTCGGCGCCTGGCGCCAGTCGATCTGCTTGGGAGCACAGTTGATGGCTGTCATGGCTGTGCTCATTGCCCTGGTTTTTGTCTTCAGGCGCCTACTCTAGATCTTCGCTAGTGAGAAACAAAGTGAGCATCTGTCCCCAGGGGGCCAGCCTATGTGCCGGCCCCTAATGGTGTTCACCTATTTGAGGAGGGTCCGTGAAACTGATCGTTGGCTTGGGCAACCCAGGCCCCCGCTACGCCGAGAATCGCCACAATGTCGGCTATCAGTTCGTAGATCGACTGGCACAGCAGCATAACCTGACTCGTGGCAGAATCATGTTCAAGGCGTATGTCTTGTCCGGTGGCATTGCCGGCACCAAGGTGCTTCTGGCCAGGCCCCTGACGTTTATGAACTTGAGTGGACAAGCGGTGCGCCCGCTGTTGCGCTGGCACCGCGTTGCACTGCCCGACCTGCTGGTGGTGTATGATGACCTGGACTTACCTCTCGGAAGCATTCGCCTCCGTCGAGAAGGGGGATCCGGGGGACACAAAGGTGTGCGTTCCATCATCGAGGCCTTGGGAAGTGAGAGCTTCCCACGAATGCGTGTCGGGATCGGCCGCCCTGCGCACGGTGAGCCACAGGAGTATGTTCTGACCGACTTTACACCTGCAGAAGTTCCCATCATGGAGCAAACGTTCGAACACGCTGTGGCGGCAGTTGAGTGCTTCATCGCTGAAGGCATCGGACCGGCCATGAACAGGTTCAACGCGCCAAGCCGGCAGCTGCCCGAGTAGGCTCTTGAGGACAGATGAGTGTTGTGTTGAACCTCAGTGGTCTGCTTCCGCCCATCCGTGAAGCCTCCGGCTACCGCAACATCATCAAGATGCTGCAGAGCCCAGGCAGCAGCCCTTCAGCCTTCACTCTGGCCTGGGGTCTGCTGAAAGCGGCGCGCGCCCCAGTGTTGGCAGCCTTGCAGACGGACTGGCAGGGGCCGATATTGGTGCTCACTACTCAGCCAGAGCGCGCCCGCTCACTCCAGGAAGAGGTCGCTCTGTGGTCTGACCAGTCCCATCGTGCGCTTGCCGAGGCTAGTTCCTCTGATTCCACAGGCCAGCTCAATCGCGCGCCTGTATGGTACTTCCCGGCTCCCGATGCTCTGTTCTACGACCGAACCCCTTGGGATGGCGAGACGATCCGCCGACGCGTGACCGTGCTGTCCGCCTTGGCTGACAACGACTTTGTCCACCCGCCACTGATATTCACCTCCACTTGGGCTGTGATGACGCCAACTGTGCCCCGATCGCTGTTGCGTCCAGGCATCCGCACCTTACGAGTCGGACAGACTGTGAGGCTGAGCAAGCTACTGGAGGAGCTGGTTGCGTACGCCTACGAACCGGTCAGTGTGGTCGAGGAGCCAGGCACATTCAGCCAGCGTGGTGGCATATTGGACATTTTCCCATCTGATGCCCCGCAGCCTGTGCGCATTGAATGGTTCGCTGACGAAATCGAGAGCATGCGCTGCTTCGATCCGATCACGCAGCGCTCCTCGCACAAGCAAGAGGCGATGACGCTGTATCCGGCCAGCGAAGCCTTGCCTCGCTACAGCCAGGCTGCCCTACCCTACGTGTCGCCGCTGCCTGCTGACAAGGACACCTTCGTCAAATCCCGTCTGCAGCGTGATCTGGAACGCCTGGCCAGGGGCGAGTACTTCAGGGGAATGGAGTTCTACGTCCCTTGTCTCTATCCCGAACCATCCACGCTGCTCGACTATTTGCCAGCGAATGCTCTTGTGGTGATAGACGACCTGGCGGCGGTCGAGGCGGCAGCCCAGACGCTAGAAACGCAAGCGGCTGACCTCAAGGCTGAACTATCGCGAGAGGGACAAATCACCCCCGACTTTCCAGACGCCTACCACCCGTGGAGCAAAGTGCGGGCAGCACTGGCATCCAGAGCGGGTCTTCAATTGGGCTATGATGTGCAAGGCAGATCCGGTGATCTGCAATGGGAGGAAGACACGGCTTTCCACATCGCCCCCAGTTACGGCGGGCGAATCCGCCAGCTCATAGAGGATACCGTCCGTTTCAAGGCACAAGGGCAGATTCTCGTCATCGTGTCTCGCCAGGCACAGCGACTGTCTGACCTGTTCGCGGAGGAAGGTGAAGCGGCCGTACCGACGGTGGAGCTACTGGACTCCCCTCCTTCGGGAAGCCTGACCCTTGTGCATGGTTCGGCGGCTGAGGGCTGGGTGCTGCGAAAGGGCACGATGCAGCAGGCACAGCGGAAGGCAGCTGAGACGCCGTCTCTGATCCTGCTCACCGACGCCGAAGTATTCGGCTGGGCCAAGCCCAGGCGCGGTCCATTCACCCGCAAGAAAGCTGCCTCCCCCGAATCGTTCTTCCCCGGTCTGTCCGAGGGTGATTATGTAGTGCATATTGATCACGGCATTGCGGTGTATCGTGGCTTGGTACAGAAACGCATTGACCACATGCAGCGCGAATATCTGGAACTGGAGTACGCCGCCGGGGATCGTGTGTTCGTGCCGGTCAGTCACATGGACCGTATCACCCGATACGTAGGTGCCAGCGATCGTCGCCCCACCGTGCACCGTTTGGGCTCTGCTGACTGGGCCCACGCACGCTCACGGGCCAAGAAAGCCGTTGAGGATATTGCGCAGGAACTCCTCGAGCTTTACGCGGCACGTGAAGTCGTGGTGGGGCATGCATTCGCCGCGGACACGATTTGGCAGGAAGAGTTAGAGGCGTCTTTCCCCTACGAGGAGACGGAAGATCAGCTGCGGGCCATGGAAGAAGTCAAAGAGGACATGGAGCAGCACCGGCCCATGGACCGACTGATCGTTGGTGACGTTGGCTATGGCAAGACAGAGCTCGCAGTGCGTACGGCCTTCAAGGCAGTCATGGATGGCAAGCAGGTTGCCATGCTTGTGCCTACTACCGTACTGGCGCAGCAACACTTGCTGACCTACCAGCAGCGTCTCGCCGCCTTTCCCATTGAGGTCGCTATGCTATCGCGCTTTCGCTCACCGCGCGAGCAAAGGGATATCCTGCATCGTCTGCGAGCGGGCCAGGTGGACGTCGTCATCGGCACCCACCGGCTTCTGCAAAAGGATGTAGCTTTCAAGGACCTGGGTCTGTTGATCGTTGATGAGGAGCAACGATTCGGCGTTCGCCACAAGGAGTGGCTAAAGCAAATGCGCCAGCAGATTGACGTCCTCACCATGACCGCCACTCCCATCCCGCGTACCCTTCACATGGCCCTCAGCGGAGTGCGGGATATGAGCACGATTGACACCCCGCCGGAGGAGCGGCTGCCCATTCGGACCCAGGTCGCCAGATACGACGAAGCGCTGATCCGCCGGGCGATACTCCGTGAAATGAACAGAAATGGGCAGGTCTACTTCGTGCACAACCGCGTGCGAGGCATCCGGCAGGTTGCGCAACGCCTGCAGAAGATCGTGCCAGAGGCGAGCATTGTCATCGGGCACGGTCAGATGCCCGAGGAAAAACTATCCACGGTGATGCTGGAGTTTGCCTCTGGCAGACACGATGTGTTGGTGTGCACATCGATCATCGAGAGCGGGCTGGATATTCCAAACGTGAACACCATTATCATCAACCGCGCCGACCGTTTCGGCCTCGCCCAGCTCTACCAACTGCGTGGACGAGTGGGGCGGAGTGCGGTGCAGGCATATGCCTACCTGCTGTACGACAAACGGCTCGTACTGTCAGATGTTGCCCGGCGTCGGCTGCAAGCCATGCTCGAAGCCAGCGAACTGGGTGCGGGTTTTGGCATTGCCATGCGCGATCTGGAGATTCGAGGCGCTGGTGAGGTCCTCGGTGCGCGGCAGCATGGTCACATTGCATCGATTGGCTTCGAGCTCTACGCGCGGCTACTGGCGCAAGCAGTAGAGCAACTGAAGCAGAAGGGGCATCAGGCAGCGAGGATTACGCCGAGGGTCGAAGAGCTTCCGGTCATCGAACTGCCATTGGAGGCCTACCTTCCAGAGGATTATGTACCGCAAGAAGAACTGCGACTTAGGATATATCAACGCCTGGTCGTCCTTGACAGCGAAGAGGAATTGGACGAGGTGCGAAAGGAGCTGGAGGACCGCTTTGGCATTCTCCCTCCGCCAGCGGAGGATCTCCTGCTTGTCCTCCGTCTCCGGCTCCTTGCCGCCCGGGCTGGCGTGCGCGCCATTGGGCGAGAAGCCAGCAACCTGGTTCTCCAACTGAGCGCGCAGGCTGAGAAAAAGGCACGGGAGATTGTGCCCCGTTTTGGCCGCCGGGCCTGGGTGGGACGTGGTCAGATGTGGCTCGCGCTGAAAGAAGAAGAAGGCGATTGGCGCACCGTACTTGTAGCGCTGCTGCTCGGCCTCGGCCACCAGGGCAACGGTGTGCCGAAAGGAGTCTGAGGTGACAAATGCTGTGCTGACCGGCAGAGTGCATATCGGGAAAACCACTGTGTGTCAGGCGGTTGCAGAGCTAGCGCAAGAACGCGGCTACTGCGTGCGCGGCATCCTGACGCCGCCGATCCTGGACAAGAGTGGCGAACGCCTCGGCATTGAAATAGTGGATCTGTCAAGCGGCGAACGGCGACAATTGGCGCGCACTGATCGGGAGATTGGCGGGCCGCGCGTAGGCCCTTATTCCTTCGATGTGGCTGCCCTGGAGTGGGGTCAGGACGTTGTGTCACGTGCCATCGCTGTGGGCTGTGACCTGGTCATCGTCGATGAAATCGGGCGGCTAGAGCTTGAACAGAACAACGGCTTCCGGCACGTGCTAGATCTGCTTGAGACGAGCATTGTCCTCCGCAGCCTCCTGGTGGTGCGTTTTAACCTGCTGGACGCCTTCCGCAGCCGCTTGCCGGACCTGGAGTTCATCACCTTCGAAGTCACCGATGACAACCGCAAGATCCTCCCCTGCGAGATTGCCGACCGCTTCTTCCTTTCCTAGCGCTTGCGGGTTTGCTGCGCGGGTGTCACCCCCTGCCGGTTGCGCAGACATGATTGTGAGCGGCGCAAGAGGTGGACGCAGCGGCGGTCTTGCCCTGTACGCGCTGGGCCGTGCTGGATGATCAGGCGCTCATTGACAGACGCGGATAGCAACACCTCATGCCGGATCAGTACCCCGCTGGAGCTCGCGAGAAGTCTGACAAGCGCCAGAGCTACGTTGGCAAAGAGTCCCCCATCCAGTATAATAGACCGGCGCTAGTGACTAGATCGAGTCAGGACCCCAGGAGGGCGCATGAAGATTGCTGTAGATGCGATGGGAAGCGACAGTCATCCGCAGCCCGATGTAGAGGGAGCGGTC
>Ga0209427_10005029_pt1 | contig 15180 bp, 13 predicted proteins | sample DeeMarSWOR136_30_FD_187465 | JGI IMG/M metagenome (GOLD analysis project Ga0209427, IMG submission 187465) | Marine sediment microbial communities from White Oak River estuary, North Carolina - WOR-1-36_30 (SPAdes) (version 2) | ecosystem: Environmental > Aquatic > Marine > Intertidal zone >...
ATTCAATCTGAAATCTGAAATCGCAAATCTGCAATCTGCAGTTTCCTGGAATGGTATGGATGGTTCAAACAGGAAACTGCCTGCCGGTATCTATTTTGTGCGATTATCTGCTGGTAGTTACTCAGACATTAAAAAAATTATCTTAATAAAATAAATACTCATTTTCTCATTTAGTCAATTGTGTAAATGAGAAAATGAACATCTAATGTTAGATGAATAGTAAAAAAGCGGGGTAGCGTTCGCTACCCCGCATAGTTTTTGAGTCTATTTTAGGAACACTACTTTTTTTACTATGGTTTTGTCGTCTGTGTTCAGTTTGATGAAATAAACACCCTGAGGTAAGTTTTTGTTTATTTTTGCCTCATAAACGCCAGCGCTTACTATGTCATCAACTAATATTTCTTCTACCTGCCCTATTGTGTTATAAACAGCAAGTTTTACATGTGTTGTCTTTGGCAATGCATATTGAATCTTTACATTACCATTTAATACCGGATTCTGCAAAACTCGTATACTGAAATCTGTTATATGATATGTGAAACCCTCTTTGATCCCCTGCGGTGCAATCGCAAACACACTGTCAGAAAAATCCCAGGCTGTGCCTCTGGGTTCCTGCTCGCCAGATCGTGGTGGACCGTATGCCCAGATCATTATTTTACAGGAATCTGATAAGGAATCAGGTACAGTCCAGAGATACGTTGTATCATCGGGCTGTGGGATAGTTATTATTGGATTATAGTCAACACCATTGTTGAATGATACAAACAGACTGAATGAATCTGCACCAGGTGGATCAAACTTCTCCCAGGTGATTGGATACTGACTGCCAACTAGTAGTGTTTCTCCGCCATTAGGTTGGTGTAGCCGCACTCCTTCTATTTCCCAGATCACTGTACCATGTGTATAAGGCATTGTATTCTCTTCCCATGATTCAATGACTTCTGGATAACCGTTCTCATTTAAATCATAAACACTCATGGCAGTAATATCATGGGTAGTCCACGGGCTACTGTATACTCTTTGATATTGCTGCACATCAATTGCTTTGTATATATGCCACTGATTAAAAGCCGACCAGACGATTTCTTCTGTACCATCAGCATCAATGTCGCCACAAATACTAACTTGATGCATCATTGCACCAGGAATGCCTGTGATCGAATCAATCAAGATGAAATCATAGTTATTATCGCCGATTGTTTCATAAAGATAAAGCCACGTTTTACAGAGAAAGTAATGGACAGAGGTAAATAAAAATTCAGGTTTACCATTATCATCCATGTCGTTTGCTGAAAAGACATCATGATTGTTATTCTTCGGGAGTGTATCTAGAAATACTAGCTGATAATCATTGTCACCTACACACTCCCAGACACGCACCATTCCACCAATGTTATCAGGACGACCAGTAACAAATTCGGTTCTTCCATCCTGGTCAAAATCACCGTCAACGAAATAAGTAGAAGGATTTATTGTATCCTCCCATACAAGAGAATACTGATTGTCACCTGTGTTTTCATAAACACACGTATGCCATTTAGTATCGTAATACCTAAACAGTATTTCGTTTAGGCCGTCTTGGTCGAGATCAGTAATATAACCACCATAGATATTCGCAAATCCTGTGTCCTGCCACACAATATTTGTTGGATTTGAGTTTTGAGTGGGTGATTCATAGACAAACATCGGGTAGGGCCACATACCATTTATATTGCCAACCATATCAACCAGTGAATCAGCATCTAAATAACCAACATCGTATAAACCCGACCATAAAGCAGTGTCTTCACGTATGTATCGATCAAAGCCCAGATGTTCCCAGCATTGCATACACACCGGTATATACGCTGATCCAAATACCAGATTTTGCTTACCATCATGATCAGTATCAAAACCAAAAGCACGTTCCATCGCTCCGTTTGGTATATCAGCAGCTCTGCGAAAACTAACTGCACTGCCTGAAGTAATTAAACAAATAACTAAGATGACAACGATTAATGTTTTTCTATGCATTAGTATACCTATAATAAAATTATAGTAAGCCTTCATAATATGTCAATAGATTATCATCAACACAACAGTGAACTTAACCGATAATGTTTAGCCTCATTTAGTCAATTGACTAAATGATAAAATGATAAATATTTTAATGCTATCGTTCTTTGCTGCGGATTTGCTTCATTATTATTATCGCATTGAAGACTGCATGGGCGATGGCAGGCGCGACGAGCGCCTGCCGCCAGATGAATTGCAAAAAAAACGGGGTGGCGAATGCCACCCCGCATGGTTTTTGAGTCTATCTCAAAAATATCGCTTTCTTCACAACAGACTTATCATCGGTGTTTAGTTTGATGAAGTAAACGCCCTGTGGTATATTCCCAACATCGAATGATTTTCGGTATATGCCGGGTGCCTGGTTTTCGTTAGTGATACCACCAACTTTTCTGCCTGCTACATCAAAGATCGATATATTAACATCTGTTTTCTTGGGTAAGATGTATTCTATATGAATAAATTCCTGGCTTGGATTTGGGAAAACCCCTATATCATATCGCGATACGATCGTATTTTTTACCTCTTCAATACCCACAAATGTACCTTTGGCATATTTCATTTTATCGTAGTCGCTACTGATGCCGACATAGGCAACATGCGGTTCGCTATTATCATCTAAGCAAAAAGAAACTGAACGAAAGGTGTAAACGTGTGTGTCTGGTTCAACCCAGCCGCATAAATTCCACATTACGCTATCACGATAACTGTACGTGGGATGAAAAATCATTTGGTCAACGTAAACTACGTGTGGCAGATTCAGGCTATCAAGGTCAAGCCGAATCTGGCAAGAAGCGCCAGCGATCGGTCCTTCTGTATGCCATGAACTACCATCATAAAACGAATAGTATAAAGCAGGCCATTTACAATAACCAATGTGTGGATGATTAAAAGTATCCAGAGTTAAGGATAGAGAATTTTGCTCGCTCCTCATGCAAATACTCTCAGCCCAGGCAAAAACCCAGTTTGTACCATCCCAGTACACATATTTCACAGAATCTGACAATGGATCACATGCTTGATAGTAAGCAATGTGAGGATGATTTTTTTGATCTATCGCGAGTGAAGGACCTTGGTCAGAAAGATTATTTCCATCATTAATAACAGAAGAATGCCATGAGGTTCCATTGTAATGGAGATATTTTATATACCAAAAGGCCCCAATTTGTTGATATTGGGCATAAGCGATACATGGATAATCATTTGTATCGATGTCCAGTGAAACAATGGCCAAATTCGATGGGTTAAGTATTATATCCAAGTCCTGCGTTGACCATACACTGTTTGATTTATTTGCATAGCGTAAGTAACAACTATCTTGCATACGGTAAATATAAGCTATATGTGGGTTGTCATATCTGTCCAAACATAATGATGGATGCTGGTAATAACTCGTAAAATAGTTACCAATACTGCTATCTACTGTTTCCTTAACCCAGTGATTTCCATTTTTAAAGGTATACATTAATTTTAAGGTATCACTGTGATTAGTATCGAGTTTTACATAGTAATAAACAAACTTAGGAGATAAAAGGGTATCTAACTGCAACGAAACAAATACAATACCTCCCTTCGATTTCTCCACAGAATCAGCAATCTCATATTCCCAGTTTATCTGACAAAAACCTAAAACTGTTATCACTAATACAATCAATAATTTCCTGATCTCGCCTCCTAGATTCTAAAAAACTATACTGCAGTTATTTGAAAATGTCAATGGTTTTGTTGATTCTACAGAACATACCAAACTCTTTCATTTATTGAATCTGCCAACTGGTGTATTCGTACAATCCACATTACGGTATTACGACAATTGTCGTAATACCGGATTACCACTCTTTTATGCGGATATGTTGCACGAACCTCTCTAACTTATCGAGTATTTCTAAAACGGCTGGATCTTTGAGCCAATATACTCGTTCATTAAAAGATGGTTCATATCTTACCACATCAATATTGCGGAGATTACGCAGTGTATCTGACATAGTTTGTATTGAGACCCCGATTTCTTTAGCGAGCTCTGATGGAGTCCTTTTGCCAGTGCTTAATATTTTGATTGCGTGATAGGCAGTCGGATTGCCAATAACACGGCACACCCGCGAAGCGCGATACTGCGTCTCCGGCATTTTTCTTTTTCTAATAACATCTTTCATAGTGTTAAATTATCCCCCATTACGGTATTTCGACAATTATCGTAATACCGAAGTACCTTTGGATTGCTTCATTATTATTATAAAATTATATACTGCGTGGGCGATGGCAGGCGCGATGAGCGCCTGCCGCCAGATAAAGAGGCCGCCGTAGCATGCGCCCAAGATCATGGCGCTTACCATTGACCAAAGCCCCTGTCCCCAATGGAGTAAGCCGAAAAAGATCGACGAAATAACAAGAGCCCAAGCCGTCCCCATGCTTGAGCTCAATTGCGTTATCGCATAACCACGATAAATACTTTCCTCAACAATCCCAGCAAAAACCGTCCCGGCGATCAGCCAGGAGAACCAAGTTTGTCTTATGTCTTCATCAGAATGCAACCTATACCCACCAAACGCGCGCTGCGCCGCACGGCGCAGCCTCACCAGAATGAGATGCTCAAAATAAAATAATACTACACCAAAAACAACACCGATTATGATATCCAACCATAAAATATTTTTCTCGGCAATGAACGACCAACCAATAGATCTTAAACTCAACCCTTTCGCCTGCAAAAAGATAAGAAGTACGACAAAAAGAACCGCATGATTTACAATTAAAATATATGATATCCAATAATTAATCCTTCTCCCAATCGCCACACTATCATACTTTGTTTTAATGCTGAGGTAGGTGGCGATTATGAAAACCAGTAATTTTAGAAAGACTGCTGGAACTAAAAGCATTAACAGAGTTTTGATTATAGCAAACATTTCTTAGGTCGGTCTGTTTACGTTAAACAATTACTCATGCACATACTATAAAATTAAATGCAATCAGCTTTCACAATTACTTTTTTGAATATTGATCTTGGTCGCAATGGTTGTTTCAGCATACAATCTAAGTCAAAGCAATCAGGAATATCATGGCATATGTAACCTATACAAGTCTTCAAAAGAAGAAACATACAGCTTTCAATTCACCAGAGTAGTAACGATACAGGGAATTCATTTATATAATTAAATACATACCTTAAAATCACGGCACTCATTATAAGGAGTTGAATATTATCATTTCTTACAGCCCTGCTCCTTAATCCATCGAATAAATGCTCTTAAGAAATGCCACAATAAAATCAACGCTATAATTACCCGAAAGACAACACGCCATGTCTTGTCAGCAAAATTTTCAATCCTATACAAGCAAACTAAAAACACCGTCAAAATTAGTATTTCAAAGAGAATTTTCGCTGCTCCATGCAGAACCAGTGACACGGGATAACTCCTTTCTCCACATAGATACTTCTGTAGCGCCTTTTCTGTGCAAGAATTCAGATTAGGAAATTGCAGAATCTCGGTCAAAATGTAATACCCATCAGAATTCCAGAAAGGAAGAAAGTTGAGCGCAAATGAAATTAGGGAAACCCATGTCAAGATTATCCACAGAAATGCTTGATTTGTAACGTCTATCATCATAAAGGAAAAACAAATGAAGATACAGTCAGCAAAAAGTCCTGCGCTCAGTACGGCAATTCGTTGTAGGTGCGAATCAAGCAAGTATGTTAAGTTAAGATTTATTTTTATCGCTGGTAGAATAAGCAACTTAGTCATAGGCTTTATGCATATAGGTTTTGGAAATCTTCCAGTAAATATATAAAGCATAGTCCCATGAGCCACTTCATGGAGTAAAGTAAAAGCAGAAATAATTAATAGACATATAAGAAAATGTTCAAGTGCTGGCACTTGAACTATAACATGAAGTTGTGAGAATCTGGTAATAAGCAAATTAGAAACATATACAATTAGCAAAATCAAGGCTATATAATACAGGAATATAATAAATGCAAGCTTAGAACTTGGTGAAATCGTAGACAGTGTATCATGAGATTGAATGTCGCCGGTACTTTTAGAGACAGATCTGGAGTATGAAATGAAACCGATTTTTTCCAATACAGTTAATACTTTGATTTGTTCACCTTGGCTGATACCACATTCAGACATCTTTTCATAGATTGCTGAAGTAATTTGAGGTTTACGTAAACCTATGAGTAGGCAAAATACTTCATCGCTTATAAAATAGTAGGGACCTTCGAATTTTTCCCACATAATGTATTGAGATCTATTATTATTGTATGGCTTAGCCCAAAAGATCGCAGCTTCTTTTAACGCCCAGTAACCAAAATTCACGATTTATGTGCTTCAAAAATCACCAAATGGTGAGGTACTTGTATTCTATCGCAATCATCATAAAATCGTGAATCATTCTTAATGAATTGTATAAGTTTTGCTCGAATAGACGGAAACAAAATAGGATCGAGTCCACTCAACCAGAAGCTATATTGATATAGTATTATTGACAAAAGATCATTGAATCTTTTAACAAGAGTATTATATCTTAATGATGTAATTCGAGAATACGAAAAATCGTTTTCATGTAACACTTTTTCAATTTCGGACACCTCCTTGGGATTCCATTGATCTAACACTTTAGCTACTTCCAAGGGTGTTAAATATATATGAAGTAGTTCATCAATTAGGTCATCGAAGATACCGCCTACATCCTTTGAACCCATTGCCACTCCTATAAGCCATCCTTTATTCACAAGTGCTCTATGTATGAGCTGAATGATTTCGGAGTATTTCCTTCTGGGTATCCAATGGAATGTATAGAATGCAAGAATACCTTGGAATCTTTCAGACCAATCCTGCCATAATGCTTTTTCAGTGTAGTCATTATTGCGAAAAGAAAATCTGCTATTTAGATTTTTCTTAGCTCTTTCGCCCATCTTCGAGCTTAAATCAACACCAATAATTTCTTTTGTCTGAGGATGGAGTTTAAGGAATTCTTCCGAGGCAATTCCAGTACCACAACCGAGATCCAAAATAGATGCATCTTGTGCTACAGGAAGTTTAGCTATTTCTAAAGTATTTTTAATAATCTTCCTAAGCCAAGCAAATCTATTGTTCCAGAAAGGACTATTCCCTTGGCCATAGATATAGGAAGCTACGTCGTAACATCTCTTTAGTATGCTCATCGTTGACTAACTTGAAGGCTTAGCCAAAAGAAGAGGATATACAATAAATTCATCAGGGAAATCGAACCCAAATTCCTCAGCATAATTTTCCTCATCGAAGCCACCAATGGGTAGAATCCCATATTCGTAGGCATTCGCGATTAATGAAATATTCTGCGCTAAATGACCTGATTCTTGCAAAATATAACGGTAAGCACGCGACAAATATTTAATTTCTTGTCTTTTAGGAATTGCTGTAATAAAGAAACAGACAAGCCACGTAGTAGGACGGACGCCAATGAGTCTTCTCTCCAATCTACCCTCCATGCTTGCAAGTGGTAACGGTCCAAAGATCATTTCAAGGCGTGAATCAAATACATTATAATGATAGATAGCTGGTTTAAGTTTCTCTACCCTGAGAGACACAACATAGATTTCTAAAGGATAAAGTCCCCCAGCTGATGGTATAGGTCTTAGGTATTGAGTCAATTCGATTTCTTTCCCGAAGTGGCTCTTTATCCTATGACGTCTTTTCCCCACGATTCCATAGCTGTAGTGTAAAATTGTTGACAGAACTCGAAATGGTATTATAACATCTTCTCCCTTTGTTGGACTCCTCCTTCGTCTTAACGCCTCACCAATTGATAATGGAGGAGGCGGGAGAATATCTAACGGCAAGGATGATATTCCTTCATATATTTTAAATGGAAAGAAAAACCTCCGTACAAAATAAGGTGCTTGATTTAGGTAGCCAGTATGCAAACCCAGTATTCTTCCAGACCTGGATGTGAACTTTGTGTTCTGCCAAAATAATTCTCCAATTCCACCATCCAAATCTTCCGGCAACTCATAAAGGAGCTTCTCATATTCATTGATTTTTAGATATCTCATTTATCAAGGAGAAGGATGTGGTATAGGATTCAACATTTTATAACTAGGTACATCTGGCAAATATCCAACATTAACAGGAACGCGTGTTAATCTCGTCCCACCCAGATGCCTTAATAGATGAGCTCCTTCTAGAGGTTGAAAAGAAGGAATTAGTACTTTGCATACTTTCCCTCCGAGTGCTTCAATATCTGGTGTTGTTAAGTCTATCGCTACGACTTCTATATCTTCTTTCTTCAGTAAATTCACCATATACTTAACATTATCTAAGCAGTTATTGCTGCCAAAATTTGGAAGAGATTTTAAACTAATCTGCACCCCAGATTCCAAGAAGCTCAGTTCTGACATGATACTTTCTGTATTTCTCAACCAGTAATAGGCATGATCATCAAAATTTAAAAGATTTTTTAAATCATCTTCAAAGTTTTTTGTTGAAGACGAATCCAATAAATAACGGTAAAATGGTGCGGTTTGTCCGAGTTCCAAAAACGATTTACAAACAGCTCGAATGGGATCCAGTCGCGCTGCTGACCCCATGACAATTGCCTTTATTCTTTCGCCCGAAGTGCTTCTAATCTTAGCCAAACCAAAAATCCCTATGACGTGTATCTTAAAATCTAAAGACAAATACTTAATCCAGATATTCGAAACAAATGGGAAAAATTTCTGACGCAAATCTAGAATAAATGAATCATCAAGAATAATATTTGGTGTAGGAAGGCGCCACAACCAGCAAATTGAGAATGCATCGCGTTCAAAATGTTCATACAGGCCATAACATAATGCTTCCGACCACGAAAACCCAAAGGCCATTCCGGTAGAAATAGATGGACTTATAATTGATTCTTGAAATAACTTGGAATAAGGTATATAAACCATTTGCGCAGGAACATATCTTGGTTCCTCCTTGGTCAATGACCAACCTTTAACCCAACATACTTTTGTATTTTCAGTGAAGGGTTCATAGTTCCAACCTAAAGATTTATATAATTCATATTGTTTTTCATTAAAAAGACACCATTCTGAAGGATGGACAGCCTCTTTTCCTAAATCAACCCAAGCAGCAAATACAAGCTTTTCTAAATCATAAAAAGCGGCACAATACCTTTCTAAACATTCACCTATCGCTGAAACTCTAGCTTGTACATCAGAGAATCCAGCACCGCCGTTTCTTTGATTACACTTATGTGCACCATAGGCCTTCGTGTCAGCCATAATACCAGCATAAGAGAATATGGGTGGATCACCAGAAGCCAATATACCAGGTAGTAGCTGTTTTACAATACCAACCTCGCCGTCAACAACAATCTTCAGCTTTTCCAAACGATCAAAATCTTCGCTACCCGGTTTGTTAGTTCCCGTCATTATTTAAAATCCATAAGGAGAATACATAGGTTTTTCTTTGACAACATTATAATTACTGCAGTATGCACATCTTGGCAATGTGAGAACTGGATGGTCATATGTGTCGAATCTAAAAAGATTAATGAAAAGAACTCTACCTAAAGTTCTTGGTGTTTCAATATTAGTCAAAGCACAAATGATTTCGGGTATGATCAATTTAGATAGAAATGAACTGCTCCAAATAAGTTGATAGTTTTGGTACGGTGCTGAAATCTTTGTTAGAAGTTCATAAACACTAACGTTTGAGCCTTGTCCAGAATACCTTTTATAAAAACAGTTCCAACACGGTCCGTTCTTTCCATCGATAATTGGTCCAATAATGCCAGACAACCCATCAGGCATCAATATTAAAGGAAGCATTGGTTTTGCTGAATCTAACGCAACGCGATTTGCCTTAAGGAACAAAGATGGATAAAAACCTAAAGATGCAACAACAGCAAATGCTATGGAATTCATCTCCTCATGCCAATCCAATGTTGCTCTTTCCTTGAAAATTGCTACGCTACCCAAGAAAGGGATATCTGCAATTGCTTTTTTGATTTCACACCCCAAGTTATCATTATTAACAAAAATTCCAATTTTCAGCTCTCTTAGCCTTACAGCAACAGTGAATGGTCTGTTAGTGAAACGACTAAAGAAAGGCAACCATTCCTTGAATTTTATTTTTTCATATTTATCAAAAAACTCGCCACAATCTAAGCTCATTAAAAAGTTGTGTGTCCAAAGCTCCTTAATAAATTGATACATTTTCTCTGATTCTTTTGGATTTCTATCTTCTATCTCGTTAAGGTATAAACCACTTTCGTTTTCCAGTTTATCAAACAAGCCACTTCGATAGAAATACTGAGGAATTTCAAAAACTTCACAAGGAGCCATCAGAATATATACCTTTTCTCCATCTTTTATAATTTTGTAAAATGGTTTTAACTTCACATGCTGAAAATCAAAGTCTTCTAACATCTTCATATTGTTTTTTACTTAAAATGGGAAGAGAGTTTATCTCTCTTCCCATAGGTATATATATGTAGTTTATGCAATGCAACAACAGTTGCAATTGCAATTACAGCAGCAACAAGCAGAAGCTCCACCGTTAATCAACGATAGTAACATAAGTCCAGCGATTCCGCTTGCGGGCGCATTGCGATTCTCTAACATTTGAATTAGCTCTGTGGGCTCTACCATTGCTTCCTTCATCCTTTCCTCCTTAATTTATTCCTCATCATCTTCTTCAAACTAACCCCGCCCTGTTGGACGCTCTGTAAGAGCGTTCGATTACAGAGATGCAAAATAAAGATCTCAGCGATTAAGTATGATTACGGAGATAGTAAGCTTGATTGAGGTTTGTCAAAAACCACTACTATCTCCGCAATCAATTATCAAAGACCGTAAAGGAGCATCTTAACAAAATATTTATTAGCAATTTCTGTGCCAGGGGAGATGTTTCGAAATTTCGTCGCTGTCTTCGGCGGCTGTGACATTTATGTCACAAAGATTTTGGGAATTTGTGGCGAATCTGGCGTAAATGTATAATATACAACACTTTCCTGCCGTGACATATTTGGCACGGGGCGTGCCAAATATGTCACAAAATCGATTTATTTTATGAAAATTACTTTCTCAATAATGGATTGTTTATCAGTAGTCAGTTTAACAAAATATACTCCTTGCGGTAGGTTCTTCTTGATTTTTATTCCATAAACCCCAGCACTTACTATGTCATCAATTAATATCTCTTCTACCTGCCCTAATGTGTTATAAACAGCAAGTTTTATATGTGTTGCCTTTGGCAATGTGTATTGAATTTTTACATTGCCGGTTAATACAGGATTCTGCAAAACTCGCATACTGTAATCTGTTATATGATATCTGACGAAGGTGGCAGGTCTTGACATTAGACATATTGTGAGTAGAATGCGTTATGGCACGACCGCTGAGGATAGAATTTCCTGGCGCATTATATCATGTGGTGTCACATGGTAATGGCAAGCTCTGGCTCTTCAAACATGACGATGACTACAGCATGCTTTTAGATGTTTTCGATAAATATATTAAGAAATATTACGTGGTTATCCATAATTTTGTGGTTATGCGTAATCATTGTCATCTTGTGATTCAAACAAAAATAGCAAATTTGGGTGTCTTTATGAATCAAGTGTTACGGGATTATGCGATCTATTTCAATCGAATGAACCGACGTCGGGGGAGCGTGTTTCAGCATCGTTATGGTGCTTTTTTAGTCCAGAAAGATGTCTATTATAAACAATTAACCAAGTATCTATTCTACAATCCTGTGAAGGTAGGTTTGGTGAAGCGACCCGAGGACTGCCGCTGGAGTAGTTTATGGTATATTATGCATCGTGATAGAAGTATCAGGTGGTTTGATCCAGCGGTTTCGTTATCGCTTATCGGATCGCTTCGAGATTTAAAAGAGTTATTAGCGGATGATCGTGTGCCTGCCGAGGTTTCACCAGTGTACAATCAGTTTTATGGTGAGCGAGAATGGGCCGATACGTTAATAGACAAAGGTCGCTTAACTGAGGAGATTCGTGGTCATGGATTAATGGCGAAGGGGTATATCACGGTTGCTGAGATTCTCAGGGCGGTCGCCGGGTATTATCGGGTACCTACCGAGGATGTCGTTGGCGGTCACGTGAAGGACGCTGCGATCGTGGCAATGTACTTGATCAATGTCCATACGCCGAGGAGGTTGAAAGAGATTGCCAAGCTATTTAAAGTGAAGAAGTTTGCGGTTGCGCAACGGTTGAATCGATTTAAAAAAAATCAGTTAAAACAAAGAAAATATCGAAGCGCTATACATTTATTAAAGAAACAGTTACAGAAAAAATAAATGTCTAATGTCAAGACCTGCCACTTTCTACTTTCTACCTTTCTACGTGGATGCCCTCTGATAAGACTCTAAAGGAGGAATATGAAAATCACCAATAGGTTGTTTGTCGTTCTGAATCTCTTATACTGCGCTCTATTACAAGCACAAAACAGTTTTTTGATAGACACAAATGTTACTTATATGCCAGAGCCATCTGGTCAGAGTCACGCAGCTGTTGCCTTCGATGGCACAAACTATATTGTAGTCTGGGATGACTGGAGTAAGGGTGTACAATATCATAACGACATGAGTATGCATTACAGCTTAATAGGCAGTCGTGTAACGCCTGAGGGTATTGTCCTAGATTCTGCAGGAATTCCTATATCATATTTTGTGCAGATAGCTGGCTATCCTTATTGCCAACCAGCGATTGCCTATGGCGATGGTATCTTCCTTCTGGTCTGGCAAGACTTCCGCCAGGATCTCGGAGGTGATATTTATGGTGCTCGGATTGATACAAATGGTATTGTGTTGGATCCAGACGGATTTTCTATTTCCTCAATTCCGGTGGCTCTTCAATCATCGCCATCAATTACATTTGATGGAACCAATTTCTTTGTAGCCTGGTATGATCAGAGGATCCCAACAGGCAGCATATACGGGTGCCGTATAAAAACAGACGGCACAATTTTGGATCCCCTTGGAATCCAGATATCTGCTTCTGGAGAATATCCCTTTGTGTCTGTTTCTTTTGACGGCACTAACTTTTTTGCAGTATGGGGTAATCCAGATATTTACGGCGCGCGCGTAGATACGACAGGAACGGTAATAGACACCAATGCAATCGCTATCGCAACTGGGCCCGATGATGAATCTTACCCTGCCGTTACGTTCGGTGGCACATACCACTTTGTTACTTGGCAAATGAGCTCCGTTCCAATCTCAAATATTCACGGTGCACGCGTAGATACAACAGGAGTTTTAGTAGACACAACCAGCATTGTGATATCAACATTGCCTAGGTCACAGCGTCCTGATGTAACCTTTAACGGTATACACTATCTTGTCACCTGGACGGATTATCTTAATGCATACTGTGCGCGGGTAGAAACATCAGGAGTGGTATTAGACTCAGCTGGAATTGTTATAGCTCAAGACAGCGCTAGTGAAGCTTCACTTGCTTTTGATGGTGTAAACCATTTTATCGTATGGCATGATAACAATGTGGCTGACGGAGAAATCTTTGGTGCACGTGTAGATACTGCAGGTGTTGTAATAGACACTGCAAGTATTCATTTGTCTATGTGTGCATATGCTGGGCGTTCTTCAGCAGCCTCCTTTGACGGTACTAACTATTTTGCAGTATGGGAGGATTATCGTAACAGCTCAGGTTCATTTATTTATGGCAGTCGTATAGACACCCTTGGTACGATCTTAGACCCTGATGGCATACCATTAATCGATGGGAAGAATCCTGCTGTTGTCTTTGATGGTACTAACTATTTTGCAGTATGCAGTGGTGTTAAGGGCGTAAGAATAGACACAACTGCGGCCATCATAGACACCATTGATGTTTTTCTAAATGGAGGTGATTGCCCTGCTATTCTCTTTGATGGCACTAACTACTTCGCAGTATGGGAATATAGTAATAATATTTACGGTGCAAGAATAGATACGAGTGGTGTAGTTTTGGATTCTAATGCAATTGTCATTTCAAATGGTCCATTTTATGAAATTGGTCCTGCTGTTGCCTTTGACGGTACGAACTATTTTGTAGTATGGCATTATGGCACTTTTGTGACTACATTTGACATTCATGGTGCGCGTGTAGATACTATGGGTAATGTTATTGATACAATCTCTATACTCATCGCGACAGGAGCACACCGACAATGTTTTCCAACGGTCAGTTTTGACGGCCTAAACTACTTCGTTGCCTGGGAAGACAGACGCAACGGGTATTCTGATTTATATGGAACAAGGGTAACGCAAAATGGTATCGTTCTTGATTCCGCAGGTATTCCACTGTGTGTAGCTTCGTCAGGCCAGTATTTGCCAGAAATCAAATTCGATGGACTCAACTACTGCATGGTGTGGGAGGACTGGCGTAATAGTGACTACACAGATATTTATGGATGTGATGTAAGTCCATCAGGTACAGTGATAAGCGAATACGTGGTTTCAAATCAACCTAAACATCAGCTTCAACCCGTTCTAGCAGAGGGTCTTAATAAGTTTTTAATTACTTACACAGGGTTTGTTGATAGCGTTGGTAGCCGTGCAGCAAATACAAGGCGCATTTGGGGGAAGTTTCAGCGGTTTACGAGTATAAATGAAAAGAGTAATTGTGAAAAACTATTAGGGACATGTAATTTAGAGATTTATCCGAATCCATCCCGCCAAAATATCAACATCCATTATACACTACCTCAACCCACCAAAGTGAATCTGTCGATCTATGATGTTGCCGGAAGATTGGTAAACACTTTGACAAACAGTCAACATGAGCCAGGAGCGTATCAGAAGACTTTCAACACAGGGGATCTATCACAGGGTGTGTATTTTGTGAGGTTACATACAAACGAAAAATCGATCGTGGAGAAGGTTATATTCTTAAAGTAACAAAGTAAGAGGGTGGCAACTGCCACCCTCTTTTTTTTGCACGGAATTTAATTCATAACAATGTCACAAAAACAATCCAATGGCTGTTGAAATTGTCAAATTGTCAGGTTGTAAATATCGAGCTTGCCGAGATGCACCGACCCCAAAATCAAAAATGATCTATCTTATGAAAATTACTTTCTCAATAATGGATTGTTTATCAGTAGTCAGTTTAACAAAATATACTCCTTGCGGTAGGTTC
>Ga0209427_10005031_pt1 | contig 15180 bp, 8 predicted proteins | sample DeeMarSWOR136_30_FD_187465 | JGI IMG/M metagenome (GOLD analysis project Ga0209427, IMG submission 187465) | Marine sediment microbial communities from White Oak River estuary, North Carolina - WOR-1-36_30 (SPAdes) (version 2) | ecosystem: Environmental > Aquatic > Marine > Intertidal zone >...
CCCAGGATGCTGTCCTTGTCAGAAGCGGAAGGAAATTGGCCTTCGTCGTGGAAGAAGGGCTGGCTAAATGGAGATATATTGATGTAGGCCTTGAAAATGAGGACTATGCAGAAGTCCTGGACGGCGTTAAAGAAGGGGAGTCGGTCATAATCGAGGGACATTTCACTCTTGCCCACGATGCCAGAGTCAGCATACAAAAGTAATCTATCAAGAGCTTTTTGAAATCAGCTTATCCCTTAACCCATTTTCAACAATCTCTGCTTCTACCTTAATTTAAATGTAACAGTAACGCTGAAAATGACACCTCTTGGACGGCCGTTGATAATCATAGGTTCGTAAACCCACTGACGGACAGCATCTATGGCTGCCTGGTCGAGAAGCGGGATGGACCTGAGGACTTTTACATGTGCCACTCTTCCGTAGATATCGGTCACAGCCTCGATAATGACTACTCCTTCCACTCTTGCCTGCCGGGCAATGTCGGGATAGAGGGGATCCACTTTTTTAATTAGCTTAGGGGGTTTAATCTCTCCTATTGCTCTTATGGGAGCTTCGACTTCACCGACAACACCGCCGAGGATACCGCCGACAACGCCACCGAGCACACCGCCGGCGACTCCGCCTTCCACTCCGCCTTCCACACCGCCTTCCACACCGATATCGCTTAGTTCTTCCTCAGCGATATCTTCGGGTATTACTACAGGGGCGACAAGTTTACCCGGTTCGATATTGGTTTGGGCTTGAACAGGTCTGATGCGTGTTTTTTTTGTCGAACTTTTTCGTTGTTTAGGAGGGGGAGGAGGTGGAGGAGGTGGAGGAGGCGGAGGAGCAAGAAAAGCACTGAATATTTCTACTCGAGGTAGATTGCCAGGATTTAAAAGAGGATAGATTATCAAAAGTAACACGATGAGTAAGTGGACTGCTAAGGAAAGCGGAAAGACCCATACTTTCGTGCCTATATTTCTTTCTCTTATGATAAAAGAATCTTGAAACATTTTAGCCTCCTTATACTGGGGCTTATATTAATTTCCGCATACATTAAAATATCGAGCAACTTTTATGCCAAATTTGAATCCACTGGCTTTTTCTGACTTAAAGTCAGTAGATTTAAGTCAAATTTTCTTAAACGAGTAAACTTTTTTTACAGATGTAAAGATTTTTTTATTGAAAGGTACGCGATTCCCCCCTTATCTTAGTCAGAAATTAATCAAGGGTATTAAGTGAGCAATCCCCCCTATATCTTAAAGGCTTATATTCCCTCTGTTATCTGCTCCCAGTTTTTTACTTTGTATCTTCTTATTCTTACTTTACCCGTTTCTTCAGAGGAATAGTACTCATAGAAGTAACCGTTTTTAATGACAGATGGAGTGAAAGGAAGATTCGTTTTATAAAGATAATTACCCTCTTTGCTGAATATATCATATTCAACCTTTTCACTTTCCTCAAGAACAGGCTTTACTCTTCTTACATATATTCTTCCTCTGTCATCAGTTGCAATTCCGTTAAAATAGGGCCTGTGGGAGGGCCATTGGACTGCTTCTTTAACGACTCCTTTGGGCCACTTTTCTTCTAGGTCAGAAAAACCTTCGTAGATCTTATTCTTCTCTTTTTGAGAGATAGGATACGGAGATTCTTCTTTTTTGATGATCAATTCAAGATCACCTTCCTGGTTAACCTGGAACAAGCTGTATTCTGAGGAATGAGCATAAATATGTTTGTTGTTAACTGTTGGTGAAAAATACAGCCTTTGATTGTATAGATGGCCTATCCCAAAACTCATCCTCATCCCTTCTGCTCCTTTTCTTTGAACACGCCTGACAGTTGCAAATTGAGCAATGTTTTTAATTATTTCCCCTTTCGGGTCCATCTTTACAACGCAACTTTTGCTCTCCTCTTCTGTTCTAATAGATGCAACTCCAAAAATATTTTCATCAGGTGTTACAGAAAAATCTGTAGTAGTATCAGATAGAAGAATACTCTTTACAAATTTGCCTTTGCTGTTGAACATATGGATCTTTCGGTTTCGCCGTTCAGAAATATAAATATTGTTTTCCTTGTCCAGGAAAAGCCGAGAAGGGCCTTCAAATTCACCCGGCCCTTGTCCTTTTTTGCCTATTGTTTGTAAGTATTGTCCGGTCAGGTCGAATTTCTGGAGACGGCAATTTCCTCCTTCAAGCACGTATATATTTCCTTGATCATCTACATCAATGTTACTCACTCCATAAAACACGTAATTATCATCGTCTTCTCTTCCGATACTTAAATCTTCTTCTAGATCGAGGAGAATTTCCCCGTATACAGGCTCAGCAGGATTCTTGACAACTTTCACCCCGTTCTCGTAATCAATCTCACCTCTCCATTCTGCTTTTTCTGCTATTTTCGTTTTTGTACAATTAGCAGTAAAAAGAAAGAAAATAATCAGGATAAAAATGAGTTTAAGTTTGGTTTTCATAGTGCCCTCTATCTTAAAAACTCACCAAATCCTGATTAAGTTGCTTAATCTTAAGGATCAATTCTTCTGCCTTTTCTTTAAAAGCGCTGTGTAAGATGGCTTTTTGAGCAAGACTCAGAGCCTGTTCTTTCATTCCGGCGTTGAAATATCCTGCAGCAGCGTTATAGAAAAATGTTGCTTTAGTGAGCACAGTCTTTCTCAACTGGATTCTCTTTTTTTTAATAAACCTTACCTTTCTTTCCTCGGAAAAATCTGAATTTTCTATCTCCTTTATTTTATCTTCGAGTTTTTTTTCTTCTCCTTCGTTACAGAAAGCTGCTTTTTCAAAATAAATCCCAGATTCTTTCCAATCTTGATACACAGTATAAACTTTTCCTAAATAATAGGAGGCTTCACAATTTGAGAGGTCTAACTCCAATGCTTCTTTCAGATTTTTCTCTGCCACTTCCAGGTTTTCTTTTTTAAAGGCAATTACTCCGGCGAGCGATAAGACCTGGCTATATCCGACAAAATAGTTCTTGGCCTTTTCAATATTTTCCCAGGCTTCATCTAGATTCTCCAGCTCATTGTGATTCCAGGCAAGCCAGTAATGGGCATCTCCCATATGGTATTTTCCAAATTTGATAAGCATACTTAGTATTTCAATCGCTTCTTCATTTTTCCCTAAATAGCCCAGGCAAAGAGCTTTTCCCAGGAGAGCTGCCCTGTAGGCTGGAGCCATCCTTAAAGCTTCTTCATGAAATTCGAGACTTTTTTCAAGTTCTTCGAAGCCAAAGTAAATACTTGCCAGAGAAATAACAGTGGAGGATGATTCTGGAATTTGTTCATAGGCTTTTAAGAAGTTCCTCTCAGCAGTAATCAATTGCTGGCGCCTTAGGGCTATTTCACCTAAGAAAAAATAGACTTCATGAAATCGAGGCTCTTTCTGGACGAGCTCCTCCAAGTTTTTTTGATTCTCTTTTGGATAGAGAGAGAGAATGTATTGAATCAAGGAAGAATCAGGGAATACTTCCAAAAAACGGGAAAAATCTGGTTTATCTTTAGTTTTAATATGGAAGGGAAGACTACGATTTAATGAAATATAAAGATAGGCAACGAATTCATCAGTTTCTGATTTTTCCTTAAGCTGCTCGTTCCATGTATCGATATTCTTTTTCAGTTTATCCCAGGTTGCAAAGACTCTAGAAATATCTTCTTTTTCATCTTGAGTAGCACCTTTAGTCTCCTTTGGGATTGAATTGACAATTTCAAGATAAAGTGAAAATTCGGGTAAGGAAGGAGAAGCTTTGATTATATCAGAAGGCTGCTCGAGATATTTGTTTTTTAGAACACCCAGTTCTTTTTCTCTGAGGGTCAGAAGAAGTCCTGTTTTGGTGAGTTTTTCTTTTGTTTGTTCTTGAGAATGCGGTTCGGATAGAAGGTTATGATAAATCTGGAACGCTTCTTTTAAGCAGGTATAGCTTCCTATTTTAAAGAGGGTGTCAGCCTCTTTTACTTTGTTCTGGTATTCAACAACTTGCGGTGAAATCTCGATTTTTTTCTTTGGAGCACAGAAAGAAAGGAGAATAAGCAAAAAAAAGATAAGAAATTTCTTCAGTGTTATATTCTTCTCCATATCCGATTTGAGCTATATTTTTTATATTATACCTTAATATGATACGTTTCAAATTCGTTATTCGTTTATAGAGAAAAGGAGAGATGGAAAAATCTTTCTAAAAGCCTATAATAAATAATCATGTATTGAGGAGGAGAAGGATGAAAAGATTAATTTTCACTGCAGGGCTCACGTTATTATGCTTTGCTTTCCCTTTTGCCCAGCAACAAAGGCCTGACCAGGTACGCCTGACTCTGAATGATTGCTTGATTAAAGCCCTGGAAAACAATTTTGATATTTTAGTAGAAGCTTTTACACCCGAGATATCTGAATTCACTATCCGCGAATACAGAGAAAAATTCCTGCCTCGATTGAGTTTCGGCTACCTTAATCAAAATACATATTCGTTGGGAACTTGGGGGATTGAAGGAGCAACCATAAATAGCAAATCTGACCAGTACTCGGTGAGTTTATTCCAGGATATTATAACTGGTGGTGCACTTACGCTTTCTCTTTCAAATTCTATGACAGATACCACGCGAAATTATCCTCTTGTGGATCCAGCATACTACAGCACGTTAAGGCTTGATTTTACTCAACCTCTTCTAAAAAACTTCGGACCTAAAATAAACAGAAGGGACATAAAAAAGGCAAAGAATCAAAGAGATATTTCTGTTTACAGGCTGAAGTCGACAGTCATTCAGAAGATTTATGAGGTGGAGGAGGCATACTGGGGCCTGGTTAGTGCCGTCGAAAACCTCAAAGTGAGGGAATATTCCTTAGCGAAAAGCAGGGAGCGATTGGAGAAAACTAGAGAAGCAGCCAGAATCGGGACAAAAACCGCGATAGATGTTTTAAGCTCAGAAACCGATGTAGCAAGCGGGGAAAGCAGTGTTCTGGCTATAAAATCACAGGTGGATATGCTTGAAGAAAGGCTGAGAAAGATCATTAATCTTCCTCGTGAGGAAATTGGCATGCTCAAATCTATCCTGCCCGCTGATAAGCCTGCTGTTGCCAAAAAAGAAATAACCTTTGACGAAGCCCTGAAGATAGCACTTGAAGAAAGGCCAGAATTGGCAAGTAAACAGATAGAGATTGAAAACAGCAGTATCGATGTGAGTTATTTTAAAAATCAGCTTCTTCCTCAGCTCGACCTTCGATTCCAATTGTGGTATCCAGGGCAATCAGGTCTAAGGTATGTTTACCTGAATGATAATCCTCTAACAGGTCAAGTGATTGACACTATCGAAGGAAGCAGGGGGGATTCTCTAGAGGATGTTTTTAAATGGAAGTATGATAATTGGCAAATTAGACTGGACTTAAATATCCCTTTTGGGAATTTTCTCTCCCGCGCCAGTTTGGCTCGAGCCAGAACGGAAAAAGATCAGAAATTATTAGAGAATGAAAGAGGAAAAAAATCTATCTATTATGAAATTGTGGAGATATTTAAAGAACTGAAGAACAATGAAAAGAGCCTGGATGCCTCTGTTAGATACAGGCAACTCATGGAAAGAAAATTAGAAGCTGAAGAAGAGAGGTACAGACTTGGATTAACCAGCAGTGATTGGCTTTTTCAGTATCAGGAGAGATTGGTTCAGGCCAGAACTGGTGAGATAGGAGCAATTATTGACTATAAAATCTCGGTTGCAAAACTGGAGAGAATTCTCGGCATTAACCTTGAAGCCAAAAATCTCAAATTCAAGAGTTATGATTTTTAGGTGAAAATTTAATTAATTTAAGCCTTTTGCCATACCAAACTTCTGTCCTTCCAAAAGATACAGTCCTAATTTAATGTCCTTAAATGATCCATTTGTCATAAATTTAGAACAAAAAACGTCCAAACATCTTGATTAAGCTCCTAATCATTATTGGCACATTTTTTGCTGCCAAATTAGCAAGGGAAATGAATAATCTATTTAAAGGGGAAAGCGAATGAATCCCAAAATTAAAATTTTAATTCTAGTTTGTCTGTTGATATTTTTAATTATATTCCTTGTTGTCTGTGCTCCAAAGCGTCCTATTATTCTGGAGAAAGTCTTTTCTCAACCAGATGTTGATTATGATCTTTACCAGAGACTTGCTATTGTGGAATTTACTCCTAATCCTCAAGTAAAAAAGCGGAAGAATATCACTGATATATTTGAAGATGAATTTAGCAAGCAAGGATATGATATTGTCAGCAAGGATGAATTTAATTCTGTTTTGGAAGAGTTGGGATTTTCGAGTGAGGATTTATCAGATCCTGAGGTATTGAATAATGTAGGCAAAAAATTAAACATATCAGCTGTAATTAAGGGTGCAACGGATAAATATGAGATTAAAAAGAAAGATAATATTATTCCCATAATAACAGAAGACGTAACTCTTGTAATGACAGATAAAGTATATATTTGCGATATTGCCTTGACTGTTGAGATGATAGCAGTCCAAGAAGGGAACAAAGTTTGGTCTTGTTCAATATCTTGCAGCAAGAAAAAAGGAAAACCCGAAAAACTGATTAGGAATATGATTAGAGAGTGTTTAAATTCCAGATCAGCAGAATAAAATTTCTTTTTTCAGCGATTTTTCATTAGATTTGAGCAATGAAGAATTATCGGTATTTCCTGATGATGGAGATGCCTGCGATCTATTAATCAATGAGCCTTATCATCTAAATATAGCAAGGGGGTGATTAAAAAAAAATTCCTGAGAATACCGAAGATTTTATTTTGGAAATTCTGGGGGAGGGGAATTTTCGAAACAATTATAATTTTCAAATCAATAATTATTTGATGAATCAATAATAATCTTAAATGTGATAATTTTGTCTAAATTTTTCAGTCTATTTAGTTGGTTAAGCTTAGAGAAATTTGATAGAATTATTTTAATATAGCTTAAAAAAGAGATGAAATTAACTCAACTCACCATCAAAAGGCCTGTTACTACTTACATGTTTTTTCTGGGCATCGTCCTTCTCGGCTTTGTTTCCTTGAGTGAGCTGAGTGTAGACCTGCTGCCTGATATAAGTTACCCCCGCCTCTCTGTTGTGACTGAATATCCTGGAGTTGCCCCGGAAGAGATAGAAACATTTGTGACTTTGCCTCTGGAAGCTGCTGTAAGCAGAATCCCCGGGTTGCGCCGCGTGGAATCCGTATCCAAAGAAGGTCAGTCCTTCATGACGCTCGAGTTTTCCTGGGGTACGGATATGGATTTTGCCACACTGCACACCAGAGAAAAACTTGATGGTGCTCCAATCCCTGAACAGGCTGAAGATCCTGTAATCATTCATTTAGATCCTCAGAGTAAACCCATCATGGTTTTAGCCATTTCTGGAGACAGATCTCTTCTGGAGCTTAAAGAATTCTCTGAGGAGCTGATAAAACCTCGCCTGGAACAGATAGAAGGAATAGGCTCGGCTGAGATAGTTGGAGGAGTGGAAAGAGAGATTCAGGTAGAAGTTGATCCCAGGCTTATCTCACTCTATGGCCTAACCATAGATCAGATTGCCCGAAGAATAGATGAGTATAATCAAAACCTTCAGGGAGGAACAATAAGAAAAGGCCGATTCAAGTATGCCCTTCGAGTTGTGGGGGAGTTTGAGGTGTTGAGCGAGATAGGAGAAATAAGCCTTAAGACGACAGAGGAAAGAGGAGTTATCCGGCTTAAAGATGTAGCTCAGATCCAAGACTCCATTAAAGAAAGGCAAGGTATAACCAAACTCAATGAGAAGGAGAGTATTGGAGTCCTGGTCAGGAAAGAGTCAGGAGCCAATACAGTAAAAGTGACAAGGACAACCCATGAAGTACTTGAAGATATAAGAAAGGAAAATCCAGGAACAAAAATCATTGTTGTCTCTGAACAGGCAAGATATATCGAAGAGGCAATCTCATCAGTCCTAAGGTCCATCATTTTCGGTGGGATCCTGGCTTTTTTAGTTTTGTTAATCTTCCTCCAGGACTTGAAAACTCCAATCATTATTGCCGTTGTTATTCCCATTTCCATAATTGCAACCTTTAATCTTCTTTACTTCAGAGATATCACCTTGAATATAATGTCCTTGGGGGGGCTAGCGCTTGGAGTTGGGATGCTTGTCGATAATTCCATAGTTGTTTCAGAGAGTATTTTCAGGCATAAAGGCCTCGGTAAAAATCTTCTTGATGCCGCTTTTATAGGTACAAAAGAAGTAGGAATGGCTGTTACAGCCTCAACCTTAACCACAATCTCAGTTTTCCTACCTGTTATCTATGTACGTGGAGTGGCCGGCCAGTTGTTTAAAGATCAGGCTTTTACAGTGACATTTGCCCTTCTTTCCTCTCTTGTCGTTTCTCTGACCCTTCTTCCTGTGTTCGCCTCACGCAAGTTTGAGATGGGGAAAAAGGAGGTTGATCCAGGAGAAAAAACCAAAGAGGAAAAGGAGATAAACCCAAAGAAAAAATCAAAGTTCAGCTATTTATTATATCCTTACAAGGGCATTAAATGGCTTTTTTATTATGTGTTCAAGGGTATTTACCTGGTTCTAAATTTTATTTCAAGCTTTCTCTTCCAGCTCTTGCTTCTGGTTTTCCATTACATCAGTCTTCCCTTTAAGCTTGTTTTCAGGGCCATCTTTAAAGGATTCAATTTTGTCTATCAAAAATTTGCTTCCCGCTACCATGAAACTCTCTCCTGGTGTTTGGATAATAAAGGAAAAGTGCTTGTTGGAGCTCTTGCTTTTTTGATCCTAACTTTTTTTCTCGCTACTCAGATTCCGAGGGAGCTCATGCCCAAGCCCGAGGCTGCTTCCTTTGAATTGAATCTAAAAACCCCAGTTGATTACTCCCTGGAGCAAACTGTTGGTGTCGTTTCTTCGCTCGAGCGATGGCTGGGGAAAAGTGAATTTGTAAAAGAGAGCTTTTCCCAAATAGGTATTGTCAGTGGTATGGAGGGTCTCAATCCCGATATTTCTCTGAATTCAGTTCAAATTCATGTTGAAGTTCAGAAATCACCACAAGTGGATAGCACGATCGAGGCTTTGAGAGCAAGACTCGAAGAGTTTCCGGATCTCAATTATTCCATCGTCAAAGAACAATCCACTCTTGCTCAATTCCTTGCTTTTTCCACAGCCGAAGTTGGTCTGAAAGTCAAAGGAGATGATCTCATCAGGCTAAAAATTATAGCTGAGGAGCTTGTCGAGAAATTGAAGGATATCAAGGGGATCGCTGACTTAAACACAAATATAGGAGAAGGAAAACCTGAATTTTTAATAACAATAAGGAAAGATGCACTGGAAAAATATAACATAACACCCCAAGCAATTGGCGGATTTCTTGTTGATGCTGTTCGAGGAAAAGTGGCCACTCAATTTAAAGAGCTGGAAAAAAAGTATGACATTTTGGTTCGAATGGAAGAAGCAACAAGGGACAACATCGAATCCCTTCTGGATGAACAGATTCAATACAGAGGATCCCTTATTCCTTTAAGAGAGCTGGTTTCTTATGAGATGGCCAAGGGTCCTAAGGAGGTCCGGAGAGAAAATCAACAGAGGGAAGTGATTATAACAGCTAATCTTCGAGGCGCAAAGATAAGCCAGGTTGTCCCCAGGATTCAAGCTAAAATCGATGAACTTTCTCTGCCTTTTGGTTACAGGGTTGTCTTCAGCGGGGAGCAGGAAGAGATGAACCAATCCTTCAGAAGCCTTATTTTTGCTTTTTCCCTGGCGGTGCTTTTAGTTTATATGATCATGGCTGCTCAATTTGAATCCCTGCTTCATCCTTTCTTGATTTTGTTCACTCTGCCCATGGGCCTTACAGGTGCTATCTGGGCTTTATTTTTAACAGGTCAAACTCTAAACGTTATCTCTGTGATCGGGATGGTAGTTTTAGCCGGGATAGTGGTCAATGATGCTATCGTAAAAATAGATTACACAAACCAGCTTAGAAAAAAAGGATTAAGCTCCAGGGAAGCAATTATGGAGGCGAGCCGGGTGAGATTGAGACCAATATTGATGACAACAGTTACGACCGCTTTCGGACTTTTTCCCATGTCTTTGGGATTAGGAAGAGGTGCGGAGCTTCAGCAGCCTTTAGCCATCTCTGTCATAGGGGGACTTATCCTGGCCACTTTCCTGACCTTAATCCTTATTCCCATAGCCTACGAACTTGCCGAGAAAAGGAAATCTTTATCTAAAAAATGAAGATATTTGTTGAGCGCCCCATCGCCACAGCCATGATATTTCTGGCTGTCTTTTTCTTGGGAATCTATTCTTTCCTCAATATTCCTTTTGAGTTAGCACCAAAAGAAGAGTATCCAAGATTAACCATAGATACATCTTGGAGTGATGTTCCTCCTGAGATTATTCAGACTCAAGTTACTTCTCCGCTGGAGGAAGTTGCCTCCAGGATTAAAGGAGTAACAAAGATCACCTCTACTTCCAGGATTGGTCGTTCGCAGATCACCCTGGAGTTTGATCCTAAAAGCAACATGGAATTTGCCACCCTTGCTCTTCGAGAAGAGATTTCCAGGATAAAAGATGAACTTCCCTACGGAGCAAGACCCCCGCAGGTTATACCCTATGTTCCTGAAGATTTCCGAACTGAAGATTTCCTCAAATACTCCATTTCAGGAGATTACTCCCTCCATAAACTGAGAGAGCTGGTTAAGGAGAAGATAGAGTTCGGGATTGGCTCTATAAAGGGAGTAGCCGGAGTTGAAGTAAGGGGAGGATCTGATCCTGAGATTAAAGTCATCCTGGATAGAGAAAGGCTTAAAGCTCTCAATTTGTCTCCTTATCAGGTCTATGGTGCTTTAGTGAGAGCCAATCAGACCTTTCCGGTAGGCAAGATAAAAAGAGGGAGCCAGGAGTACACCTTTAAAATTTCCAACTCAATTAGAGGGACCAGGGAATTAGGGGAGACAATAATCGCTTACTCAGGCGAGAACCCGATTAAATTAAAGGATGTGGCTCAAGCAGTCCCTTCCTACGGTGAGATATACTATATATTCAGGATAAACGGCCAGCCTACAATCGATTTAACCATCTTGAAAGAACCAGCAACAAGTACCTTGAAAGTGGCCAAAAGGGTCAAAACAAAACTGGAAGAAATAAAAAGAGAATTGCCTCAAAACCTGGTTTTCAGAGTGGTAAATGACGAAAGCGAAAAAATCGAGCGAGATCTGAAGCATCTTTATTTGTTAGTGGGAATTATCCTTTCGGTGATTTTTATATCTATATTTTTAATCTTAAGAAATTTTAAGCCCTCTCTTCTTATTCTTTCTTCCATCGCTTTTTCTGTCTTGATAACTTTTAATCTTATTTACTTTCTGAAGATAACTCTTAACACGCTGACACTGGGAGGATTGGCTTTGGGCTTTGGTCTTTTTGTAGACAACTCCATTGTTGTTTTTGAGAATGTCCTGCGGTATAGAGAAAAAGGATTTTCTCCTGTTCAATCTGCAATTAAAGGTTCAAAGGAAGTATTCCTGCCTGTCCTTGCTGCAACTTTGACAACGATGAGTGTCTTCTTTTCTTTTGCCTATTTTCAAGGCCGGCTGAAAATCTATTATCTACCTTTAGCCATAGTTATTTCTTCTGCACTTGCAGCTTCCTTGCTTGTTTCTTTTTCTCTTATTCCAGCCCTGAGTCCTAAATTGCTGAAAAAGAGAAGAAAGAAAAGAAAAGAGCGGATCCGAAACACCTACGAGAAATCATTAAGATTTTTTCTTCGCCATCCTGTAGAAATCATTATTATCATAGTTTTTCTCTTTATTGGTAGCTATAAGTGGTTCAAGGATGAAGTTACTTTAGGATATTTTTTTCCATGGTTTTCAGAGCAAGTGCTTAGGGTCAGTATCCAAACGCCTCCTGGAACACCCATAGAAAGGACAGATGCTATTGTTAGAAAATTTGAAGACAAGGTCTTAGAAGGTCAGTATGAGAAAAAAATGGAAGCCAGGGTTTTTCAAGAATATGGATACCTCCTCATAACCTTTCCTCCTCATATAGAGTATTCTCACCGTCCTTATGCTTTGAAAGAAGAAATAATTCAGCTTGCCACAAATTTTGCCGGGATAAGTGTCTATGTTATGGGGTTTGATCCGCAGTACTATTCTTCTTCCTATGGAACCTTTACTTATTATGATTCGAGGATAAAATTTTATGGCTATAATATGAAAAAATTAAGGGAGATAACTTCAGCGCTAGAAAAAACGCTGAAAGCAAATCCGCGAATTAAAGAAGTAATAACTGTCTCCAGCAGGTGGGGCTGGAGGCTCGAAACCTTTGCCTATGTTTTAAAAATAGATAAAGAGGCCTTAAGAAAGTATGATATCAATCTTCCCTACCTCTACTATCACCTCGCATCACTTATAAGGGGAAGGATTTCTTCTCGGCAGATGATAAAGATAGGTGGAAAAGAGATGGAGCTCTCCATAAAATTTCCCGAAGCAGATGAGATGGACCTCAAGTCTCTTCAAGATTCCCTTATCAGAACTCAAGGAGGCGAATATTTGAGACTGGCGGATATTTCAACACTTGAAGAAAGACCTGTTGCTGGCTCCATCGACAGGGAAAACCAGCAGTTCCAGCAGACAATAATGTGGGAGTTCAGAGGACCTAGTAAAGCTGCTCAGAAATATAAAGAGTCTGTTTTTGAAAAATTAGATTTACCCCCGGGTTTCTCCGCCACTTTAGAGGAGACATGGCGATGGACCGAAGAAGAGAAAGGGCAGATAAAATTTGCCATAATCTTTTCTCTTATATTCATCTACATGATTCTAGCTTCTCTTTATGAATCGTTTATCCATCCTTTTTTCATCCTTTTAGCTGTGCCCCTGGCCTTGATCGGAGTTTTCGTGGCATTTGTTATCGCTGACTTTCCGTTTGATTCCTCAGCTTATATAGGTGTTATTCTGCTGGGAGGGATAGTGGTCAACAATTCTATCCTCCTTGTCGATCATATCAATCTAAAAAGAAGGCAGGGCCTTTCTCTCCTTGAAGCAGTCTTAAAAGGAGCAAGAGAAAGAGTCAGGCCCATTTTTCTCACGACAGTCACAACCGTTTTAGGGATGTTCCCCATGGTTTTGATCCAGGTGGAAGAGGGAAAAAGGCAGATCTGGTCATCCCTGGCTCTTTCGGCTGTTGGTGGGCTCATAAGCTCGACAATCTTTATCCTGATTGCCATCCCCATTTTTTATTTCTACGGGGATAGAATTCGTGGTTGGATTGCTGGAAAAGCAAAAGAAATCTCAAAAGCCTGGAAAAGCTTCTAAGAAATGTCCTGATTAGCTAGAAACATCCGTTTCTGTAGGAGCTTGATTCATGTTGTGTAGGGGCTTGATTTATCTTGTAAAAATGGGGCCAGGCCCCGTTTTTTATATGTGCTTGATATATCTTATGCAGATGTTTATTTGTTTAATGTAGGGGCTTGATTTATCTTTTATAGGCGCGTGATGTATCTTTAGCAGGTGTTTGATGTATCTTATGTAGGGGCTTGATTCATCAAGCCCACCGTTTTTATTAAATCAATGAGCTCAATAAATCAAACGCTTACTTTACCTGGAATATTGTCGATGTAGCAATCAAGAAATAAGTACAACATAAGATTCTAATCGATCGGGAGCGGTGAATCTACGTTGACCAATACTTTGATTTAAACTCCTATTTCTGATATAAGATTTATCATTAAGAGGCAGGAGATGGCAGCTTTTTCCATAAATGAGATAAAAAAGAGAATTGAAAATTTTCCGAAGAAAAATTTGATTCATTTGCCCACACCCTTGCAAAAAATGGTAAATCTTTCTCAAGAACTCGACGGGCCTGAAATCTATATAAAACGAGATGACCTGACCGGGCTCGCTTTTGGAGGAAATAAATCCCGCAAGCTGGAATTTATCATCCAGGATGTTTTAAGTAAGAAAGCGGATGCCATTATCACCTGGGCAAGCTTGCAATCGAACTGGTGCCTTCAGACTGCGGCCGCAGCCCGAAAATTTGGCATAAGGCCCATCCTTCTTTTGTTTAAAACATATGACCTTCCCGAAGAATATGACGGGAATCTTCTCCTTGATTATATCCTGGACGCAGACGTCATAATAAAGGAAGCCGAAAAAGGAAAAGCGGTAAGGATGGAGGATATTCTTGAGATAGTCGAAGCAGTAGAGAAAGAGGTAAAAGAATGGGGGCACACACCTTATGTAGCTCCGATCGGCGGTTCAATGGTCGGCGGCTCGATGGAAAAGCCTCTGGGTGCTATTAGCTATGTCAATGCTTTTGTTGAGCTGCTGGAGCAGGCTGGGAAACAGGGGCTTGAAATCAATTATGTCCTTCACGCCTCAGGCTCAGGAGGGACTCAAGGCGGCCTGGCTGTTGGTGCCAAAGCTCTAAAAGAAGACACGAAGGTTTTAGGCATCAGTGTTTCGGAGGATAAAGAATCCTACGGAAAAGAGGTTTTGACTATTGCCCAGGATACGGCAAAGGCTTTAAGCTTGGAACTCGCTATAGAAAAAGAAGACATAATTATTTTTGATGAGTATATAAAAGAAGGCTATGGAATTTTAAACAAAGAAGTCTCGGATGCCCTTCGCTTTGTCGCCATCAAAGAAGGTATTTTCCTCGATCCTGTTTACACGGGCAAAGCCATGGCCGCTCTTATTGACCTTATCAAGAAAGGCCGTTTTAAAAAAGAAGATAAGATTGTTTTCTTTCATACCGGAGGCACGCCAGCTCTTTTCCCCAACAAAAAGCACCTGGTCAATTTCCTGAAAAAATAAAAAAAGACATACAATAAATTGTCATTGCGAGGAGCATAGCGACGCGGCAATCTCATAAGATAAGAGCATATAATTATTTATATTGTGACTTTATCTCATTATTTGAGATTGCGCAGCCTGTTCCGAGCAAAGCGAAGGAATCTTCTTTGTTCCTCGCAATGACTAAAGGATGAAGCTGTGATGATGAAAATGGAAAGGCCCACGTTCAAGGATGTTCTGGAAGCAAGAAGTATTATAAAAAATTACCTATTCTGCACGCCTCTTTATTCTTACCCTCAATTGAACCAGCTTCTGGATGCTAAAGTATATATTAAACATGAAAATTATATGCCCACCTGTGCTTTTAAAGTTAGAGGAGGAATTAACCTCATCTGGCATTTAACGCGTGAACAAAAAGAAAGGGGAGTGG
>Ga0209427_10005034_pt1 | contig 15179 bp, 11 predicted proteins | sample DeeMarSWOR136_30_FD_187465 | JGI IMG/M metagenome (GOLD analysis project Ga0209427, IMG submission 187465) | Marine sediment microbial communities from White Oak River estuary, North Carolina - WOR-1-36_30 (SPAdes) (version 2) | ecosystem: Environmental > Aquatic > Marine > Intertidal zone >...
CATGTCTCCAGTTATGAGATCGCTACGCGACTTTACCCAACGCTGCTACTCCGCTCAAAAAGGGAAATTCCTATACTATCAAGTTTGAGGTGAATGATTTGACGAGTCGGCAGACAACACTTGTCATAATCCCTGAAAACACCTCCAGGGTAAGGCAGTTTAAGTTTTCAAGGGCGTTCATTGTATTTGCGGCCTGCTTTATCGTCTTGAGCGTCACTACAATCTCTGTCGTACTCTATGACTATTGCAAGTTAAAAAATGCTCTACCGTCCATGCATGCCCTTGAGCGCGAAGTCGCAGCCCAGCGTGCCCAGATTCAAGCCTTTGCAAAAAAGATCGGCACTCTCAAATCAGATATCATTACCCTGCACGAGTTTGAGAAAAAGATACGCCTCATGGCTAATGCTGAGCGGCCTGCCGACCAGGATGGCGTCTTTGGCATCGGCGGATCTATGCCAGGAGATTTGGATGCCAGTCTACCGTTGACTGAGAAGCATAATAGTCTGCTTCGGCAAATGCATGCCCAGGTGGAACATCTCCACGAGGCCTCAGCGGTCCAGAAGGAGGCCTTTGAGGAACTTCATAAGTATCTGCAGAGTCAAAAATCTTTGCTTGCGTCAACGCCAGCTATCCGGCCAACCACTGGATGGCTCTCCTCCGGGTTTGGTTATCGCATATCCCCTTTCACCGGCCTGAAAGAGTTTCACAGAGGCATCGATATTGCGACACGGATGGGCACCCCGATTATTGCACCTGCCGACGGTACTGTCACGTCTACGCGCACCAACGGGGGCCTCGGCAAATGCATGGTGATCAAGCACGGATACGGTATGGTGACACGCTACGGTCATCTGAAAGAATATCTCGTAAAACCGGGTACCCGTGTCAAGCGTGGAGACAAAATCGCCCTGGTAGGAAATACAGGACGAAGCACAGCACCACATCTGCATTACGAAGTCCACCTAAACGGCATCGCTGTGAACCCTGCAAAGTACATCCTCAACTAATCCATCCAGCACAGTCTCGCCGCTCAAAATTCCTTTGTTAGCGTCTGGATTCTTTGGTATACTGCAATAGCTAAGCTATCCGCACCCGTCGGAGTCTCGAAGTGCTGGAGTGTTGTATTGCGGATTGCGGAATAAAATCGAAAGTCAGAGATTCGAAATCCCAAACAGGAAGTTTTTCGTGTGATGATCGGAAATGTATTGAAAAAGGTATTTGGAAGCAAGAACGAGCGAGAGCTTAACAAGCTTAAACCGGTCGTTGAACAAATTAATGCCTTGGAGCCGGAAATACAGGCCCTGAGTGATGATCAGTTAAAATCGAAGACCCAAGCTTTCAAGCAGCGCATTGCCCAGGGCGCCACCTTGGATGAACTCCTTCCAGAGGCCTTTGCAGTAGTTCGGGAAGCCTCGGTGCGTACATTAAAGATGCGCCATTTTGATGTTCAACTGATTGGTGGCATTGTGCTCCACCAGGGAAAAATTGCTGAAATGAAAACCGGTGAAGGAAAAACCCTGGCTGCCACGCTTTCAGCCTATCTGAATGCCATGACCGGCCGGGGCGTGCATGTGGTGACTGTAAATGACTACTTAGCTCGGCGTGACACCGAGTGGATGGGAAGCATCTACCGTTTTCTGGGCCTATCGGTCGCCACTATTGTCCACGGATTGGACGACTCCAAACGCCAGGAAGCATACAACGCTGACATTACTTACGGAACCAACAACGAGTTCGGGTTTGACTACCTGCGTGATAACATGAAGTTCGCCTCGGAATTAATGGTGCAGAGGGAACCCAATTATGCCATTGTGGACGAAGTGGACAGTATCCTTATTGATGAGGCCCGGACTCCACTGATTATTTCAGGTCCGGTTGAACAAGCCGGTGATAGACTTTACGAAGAAGTAAAACCGCAAGTCATCAGGCTTAAACAACATCAGGACCACCTCGTGCGCACCATGCTGGACGGGGTCTTGAAAGGACTTGAGGAAGAAGGCGAGACAGATGGCGTCCTTGAACTTTTGCTAAAGGCCAGACGGGGAGATCCCAAGAATCCGCGATTTCTGGATTTGATTGCCAAGCGACCCGGCCTGAAGAAAAAAATAGAAAAACTCGAGGGTCAGCTCTCCACTGAGAAATTGCTGCCCCAGATTGACCAGGACCTCTTTTGCACGATTGATGAGAATCAAAACCTGGTAGAACTCACAGAGAAAGGGCTCAAACTCATCTACGGGGGCCACGCTGATGATTATATCGTACCCGACCTCGACGAAGAGTTGCGAAAAATCGATGAAGACGACCAGTTGACCAGCATGGAAAAGAGGATACAGCGCCGTAAGGCCGAGGCCTTCTATCGTGAAGCCTCAGAGCGGTTTCATGTCACGCGGCAGTTGATCAAGGCCTACTGGTTATTTAGTAGGGACGTGCACTACGTAGTCAAGGACGGACAAGTTGTCATCGTAGATGAGTTCACTGGCCGAATGATGCCCGGCAGACGCTGGAGCGACGGATTGCATCAGGCCGTTGAGGCCAAAGAGGGAGTGACTGTGGCCGAGGAGAATCAGACATTGGCAACTATCACCTTCCAGAATTACTTCAGGATGTATGACAAATTGGCCGGCATGACCGGTACGGCCGACACTGAGGCCGCGGAATTCAAGAAGATCTATGACCTGGATGTGATCGTCATCCCGACTAACGAACCGATGATTCGACTCGACTACCCAGATGTTATTTACAAGACTCAAGCTGAAAAATTTAAAGCCGCAGTCGAGGAAATCAAGCAACTTTACAACAAGGGACAGCCAGTGCTCGTGGGGACGATCTCGATTGAGAAGTCTGAAAAGCTGAGCCGAATGCTGACCAAGGCCAGGATCAAGCATGAAGTCTTGAACGCCAAAAATCACGAACGCGAGGCCGAAATTGTGGCCATGGCAGGGCAAAAAGGACATGTAACTTTATCCACGAATATGGCTGGCCGAGGTACTGACATTGTCCTCGGAGAAGGAGTGAAGGAGCTTGGAGGTCTTCACATCATTGGGACCGAGCGGCATGAAAGTCGGCGTATTGATAACCAGCTGCGGGGGCGATCTGGCCGCCAGGGAGACCAGGGCTCTTCACGATTTTATCTCGCCATGGAGGATGATCTTCTGCGTATATTCGGCGGCGAGCGTATGTCCTCGATCATGGAACGCCTTGGTATGGAGGAAGGTGAACCGATTGAACATGGCATGATCAGCAAAGCCATAGAGAATGCCCAGCGCAAGGTAGAAGGCCATAACTTTGATATACGCAAGCAGCTTCTCAAATATGATGATGTTATGAATCAACAACGCGAGGTGATCTATAAGCAACGCCGTGAGGCCTTGGCCGGCAAAAGCCTCAAGCCCGCCATTGAGGACATGATAAGAGGATTGTCGGAAAAGATCGCTGACAGGTTTGCGGATGAAAAAGTGCTCCCTGAAGAATGGGATTGGAAAGATCTAAGAGAAGCCGTCTACCTCCAGTTTGGTCTCCATCTCAAGATGGACCGCGATACCATGGACGGCCTTTCCCGGGACGGGCTTGCTGAGTGGATCTTTGAATCGGCCATGAAGACGTATGAAGAAAAAGAGACCACCTTTGGGGCTGGGGAGTTTCGACACCTGGAACAGATGATAGTGCTTCAGGTCGTGGACAATCTATGGAAGGAGCATCTTCTTGCCATGGATCACCTGAAAGAAGGTATAGGGCTCCGCGGTTACGCTCAGCAGGACCCGTTGGTGGTTTATAAGAAGGAAGGCTTCGAGATGTTCATGGACATGATTGAACGCGTCAAGGAAGAAACAGTAAGGTTTCTATTTCGTGTCCAGATCGCTCGACCCGAGGAGGTGGCCGCAAAAGAAAAGACCAAGCAGAATCAGCTCGTTTTCTCACACGGTGGAGAGGTTGCCAAACAACCGGTGCGCCGTTCCGAAAAGAAAGTCGGCCGCAATCAACCTTGCCCATGTGGGAGTGGAAAGAAGTACAAAAAATGTTGCGGGAGATAACCAAAGTCTTGAGTTACGAGTTGCGCGTTACTGGTTTAAACACGCAACTCGTAACTCGTAACATCCCTTGGTTTTTTGTGAAGACATGAAAAACCCGAAATCATCAGTCAAGAAAGATTCTGGCATTGTCCTGGAAGTTCCAGGATTTGTTGCCGGTGCGGTTGCCGCCGGACTAAAAAAGGGTGGAAACAAGGATCTGGGCATAATATTCTCTGAAGTGCCTGCTTGTGCAGCCGGTGTCTTCACGACCAACCAGGTACAGGCAGCCCCAGTGCTTTTTGATAAAGAGCGAATCAAATCTGGCCGTTGCCAGGCAATTGTGGCAAACAGTGGCAACGCCAATGCGTGTACGGGCAAACGAGGCATCGAAGATGCCGAGGCTGTGGCACGTTCAGCTGCTACAACCCTCGGGATACCTGAGGAGCTGGTGCTGGTAGCATCCACAGGCGTTATTGGCCAGCGCCTGAACGTTTCTGCCATTGAAGCTGCTATACCGAGGCTTGCCGGCACGCTCAGCTCCACAGGGCTTTATGACCTCGCCCAGGCTATCATGACTACCGATACCTTTCCCAAAGCCTTTTCAAAGCAGGGTGGTATCGGTGACAAGACCTTTACCGTGACTGGTGTGGCCAAAGGGGCCGGAATGATTCTACCGGATTTGGCCACAATGCTCTGTTTTGTTTGTACGGATATCGCCGCGAGGTCAGATCTCCTGGGACAGGCATTGAAGGATGCTGTGGCGACATCGTTTAATACTATCACAGTAGACGGGGACACCAGCACCAATGACACAGTCCTTCTCCTTGCCAACGGCCTGTCCGGCCTAAACCTGGAAGAGGCTGCGTGCGCCGCAGCGTTTCAGAAAATCTTAAATGAGGTTCTCTTTGCGCTTGCCATAGATATCGTCCGGGACGCCGAGGGGGCAACCAAACTGGTAAGCATCCAGGTGAAAGGGACATCAAGCAAGGCTGATGCCACAACAGTGGCTTACACGGTTGCCAACTCCCCTCTGGTGAAGACGGCACTTTTTGGGGAGGATGCCAACTGGGGCCGAATCATTGCCGCTGTGGGCCGGGCTGGTGTGCCGATTAGTATAGATACAATCGACATCTATTTTGACGACGTGTGCATGGTCAAAGACGGGCAGGGTTGTGGCAGTCAGGCCGAAGAGGCTGCTACCCGAGTCCTGAAGACCGATCGCTTCTGGATTACTATTGATCTGAAGCTGGGCAGCGAAGCTGCAACCGTCCATACCTGCGATCTTTCCACTGAATATGTGAGGATCAATGCCGATTACCGGTCTTAAGAGGGGGTCACGTCTTTACGGGCTGTTGCCCAAAGAAAAATTCCTTACTTCCAAGCTTGCAATGTGTCGCCATTCATGGCTGAGGGACCTCGGGCTTTACGCCAAGGTGGAGATGGGTAATCCCCAGGGTCAGGGAATATTTCTCCACTTGCCTAAGTCCAGCTTTCTCCATCAATGTGGCCAGGGCGTCGGGGGTAGGGAAATTCATGATCGAGTCCCCCAAATAATGATAGGCTTCGGGATTTGAGGAAAAGGCCCGCGCCAAGCGGGGCAATATTCTATGTAGATAAACATGATAAAGTTTTCGGAAGGGCCCGTTGCGTGGAAGGGTCATCTCCAGTACCATCACCTGTCCCCCGGGTATGACGACCCGGACCATCTCTTTGATTGCTCCGATCTGATTCGGGATATTCCGGATGCCAAAGGCGATTGCGGCTACATCGAAACAACCGTCAGAAAAGGGCAAGTATAAGGCATCGCCACGCAGCATCTCTATTCTGTCTGACAGATGCTTCATCTGGATCTTTACCCGACCACAATCCATCATTTCCTGCACAAAATCCAGCCCTATTATCCAAGTGCGCGAATGTTCGCCGGCAACACCGATAGCTAGGTCTGCCGTGCCGGTGGCCACATCCAGCATCCGGTAGGTTTTAAAGAAATGCATTTTCCCCACCGAAAAACTGCGCCAGGCAATATCCCGTCGCAAGCTCAGGAAATGGTTCAAGAAATCGTATTTTCCGGTAATGGTCGCAAAGATTTCTTTCACCATTTCAATACGCTCGGTGTCCGTGACTTCTGTGACCCGAGCGTATTTTTTCCCTGTGGGTTTTTCCATAATTTTTATAGCTTAGCCCAATTTCGCCGTAGAGATCTAGTTCGGGCCTATACCTTAGCTTCCTCTTCCGGCGGGTTTTCAGGTTCCCTTTGGATCAGCTCCACCGTCTTTACACCGTAGCGATCTGCCTCAATGACGTGTACTGTCAGGTCACCGTCAGTGAAGGTCTCCCCCTTCCGAGGAATCCGGCCAAGACGATGGAGGACATATCCCCCCACCGTCTCAAATCCTACCTTGTGAATAGCAAGTCCGGTCTCATCATTGAAGTCGTCGATATCGGTTCTAGCGCTTACTCGAAACCGCCCCGGACCCTTCTTCTGGATTTCTGGCGTGGCATCTTCGTGCTCGTCAGAAAGCTCACCGAAGATCTCCTCGATGATATCCTCAAGCGCCACAATACCGATGCAAGCCCCGAACTCATTTACTACCACAGCTAGGCTCTCGCGTGCCCGTTGCATCTCCAGGAAGAGCTCATCGATACCCTTTGTGTCGGGGACCAAGCGGGCCGGCCGCATATAAGGTCGAATGAAAGTCTTTTTGTGCTTTTCGTACACCACATCGAACACATTCACCAGCCCCACGATTTGATCGACCCTTTCCCGATAGACTGGAATTCGTGTATGCCCCAACTGACGCGCAAGTGCAATCAACTCCCGGGTCTGCGCTGTCTCCAGAAGAAGTGCAACTTCTGAGATGGGGACCATGACCTCGCGAACAATCGTGGTGGCATAGTCGAGCGTTGACTCCAGCATCTCCTGCTCGTGCCGCCCGAGCCCGCCGTTCTCAACCGATTCCTCGAGGATGAGCTTAATTTCCTCACGGGTCGTGTAGAGGCTCCTGGGACGGCTCCGAAAAAGGCGAAAGACAAGGTTGGTCAAAATCTGCACAGGAAATGTGATTGGCGCCAGTATCCACGACAGAATCCTCCAGACCGCTCCAGACTTGACCAGCATCCCGTCTGCATGTTGTCGGAAATAGGCTTTTGGAACGATCTCGCTGATCACAAGCAAGACGCATGTCATGACTACTGTGGCCACGATGGGTGCCAGCGAGCCCACCCAGCGCTGGAAACTGACTGTGGCAATGGCGCCACCTGAGATGTTAAATATATTTGTCACGATAAGCGTGGCCGTCAGGATCCGCTCCCTTTTGTTGAGGATTTCGATGGCAAGTCTTGCCCTCCGCACACCTTCAGTGGCTATATGCTGGAGGCGTGTCCGACTCGCCGACACAAGAGCGGTTTCTGAGCCAGAACCAAAGCCAGAACCTAGAATGCAGAAAAGGAGCATGACGAGCTCAAGCGTCATTCGCCGCCCCCTCCTCATCAAGCAGTTTCACCCGACAACTTACGATTCGTCTACGCTTGGATTCGGCGATGGTAAAACGCGCACCGTTTCGCTCAATGGTATGTCCAGGGGCAGGAATCTCTCCGAACTGGTCACAGAGATATCCGTTCAGCGTCACGGAGTCTCCCTCGGGAAGATTCAGGCCGCACGCTTCATTAACCTCTTCGATGGAGGCGCGGCAGAACACGAGCCACTCCTCCGGGCCAAGGGGCCGAATGAGTTCTTCCGCCTTCTCGTACTCGTCATAGATTTCGCCGACGATTTCCTCGACGAGATCCTCCATGGTCACAATTCCGGAGGTGGCGCCGTACTCGTTCACGATCACTGCCATATTAAGCAGGTTCCTTTGCATGTAACGAAAAACCCGGTGAATCCTCGCACCTTCTGGAAAGATGGCAACCGGTTTGAGGAGTTCACGGATCTCGCGGTCGGGATTGAGGAAAAATTCCTTAGTGCTCACGAAGCCGACGATATGATCAACGCCCTCCTCATAAATCGGGATCCGCGAATGGCGGGCTTCAATCATCACCTGCTCCAACCCCTCACGGGTGGTGCCCAAAGGAGCGGCTGCAACATCCACGCGGGGCGTCATTATCTCCTCTGCCGTTGTTTCCGAGAAGCGCATGATGTTGCGTGCAATGCGCCTCTCCTCCGCCGTAATCGTCTCTTTCCGGCCGGCCTCCTCGAACAGCACCTCCAGCTCCGAAGGACTCAGGCCACCGCCTGCTTCCTCGCGGACTTTGAAAACCCGTAAAATCCCACGGGCTGAACGGTCAAATATCCCTACCACCGGACCGGAGAGCTTTGCGAAAAAGTGGAGCGGCTTAATGGCAACACGCGACAAAGGCATTGCCTGATTTACTGCGATTGTCTTGGGAATGATCTCGCCAATGAAAAGCACCAGAAGAGAGTCCACGATAATGGCTGCCGTGAGGCTGTGAGTCCGGAGGAGCCTTTGGAACAGAAGCGTCGCTGTTACCGATGTGGCTACATTGATCAGCGTGTTCCCAAAAAGGATCGTTGAAAGCAACTCACGAGGTCGCTGCAACGCCCTCGCAATGAGTTGCGAGCGGGCTGATCTGTCCTCTTTGAGACGACGGCGTTCAATGCGGTTCAAGGAAAAGAGCGCTGTCTCCGTTGCAGAGAAGCAACCTGAACAGAGGAGTAGAAAAATCAGGAGCGCCAGCAGAAGTATCTCACTCGACGAGGGGTCGCCCAACAAAACCTCCCTTATTTCTTCTCCATAGCCTGAACAAGCTTTTTCAGATCCTCAGTGCGATCCTTTTGAGTAATCAGGGTCCTTGAGCCTGCCCGCACGATCACGAGGTCTTTGACCCCGATCAGAACCATGGTCTCCTTGGGGTCTTCACAGAAAACCAGGTTGTCTGTTGCGTCCAGTGTCATTGTCTTCCCTCTACAGCAGTTTCCTGCTTCATCCTCGGGCAGGTAGCTTTTCAGTGCCAGCCAACCGCCCACATCACTCCAGGAAAACCTGGATGCCACACAACACACGTTTCGCGCCTTCTCCATCACACCAAAGTCGATTGACACAGCACGAAGGGACTCGAATGCCTCCTTGAGGGCTTGATCCCACTGTGGCGTCTGATCAAAGGCAGCCGCATGGGAAAGGGCTCTGGCATGGTTTGGCAGGTGGATCTCAATCTCTCTCAATATAGCATCTGCGGTCCACACAAACATGCCGGAGTTCCAGTAAAATCTGCCCGACTCAACATACTCGCGGGCCTTTTCCAGGGCTGGCTTTTCCTTGAAGCGCATGAGTTGGAAGTGTTCAATCCCGTCATCGTTAGCAATTTGCATGCCACGTTCCAGGTATCCATAACCTGTAGCCGGGTGGGTCGGCTCAATGCCGAAGGTGTAGAGGGCATTATTATCAGCTGCCCTCCGAGCCGCTGAAAGCAAGGTCTTCTGGAATAGAGCAACAGGCTCGATCAGGTGATCCGCAGTCAGTGTTACTATGACCGGATTGCCAAAACGTATGCGACATAGCACCGCAGCAAGGCCTACCGCAGCAGCAGTATCACGCCTTATGGGCTCTCCGATAATGTTTTCGATCGGGATTTGGGGAAGCTGCTCCTTTGCGATTGAGACAAAGGCCGCATTGGTTAAAACCAGTATCCGCTCTGGAGGAACAAGATTTGAAACGCGATCAAAGCTCTTTTGCAACAGGGTTCGATCATCAAAAAGGTTAAGAAATTGCTTGGGTGTTTTTTCCGTACTCACAGGCCAGAATCTTGTGCCCACACCTCCGGCCATGATGACTACAACTGTGTCTAATCGTTGGTCGTTCATGTTCAAGTTTCCTGTCATTTTCGCCCAAAATCATCCTCCAGCCGTTCAATATCATCCTCACCAAAATAGTCACCGGTTTGCACCTCAATGAATGCCATATCCTCCGTTCCTGGATTCATGATGCGGTGGACTGCCCCCTTGGGAATATCAACCGCTTCACCGGCATTAAGGTGTAGTTCTTGTTCATCCCTTGTCACCATTGCTTCTCCCTTCAGGACGTACCAGTGTTCTGCCCTGCGCTGGTGTCGCTGGAGGCTTAAGCGTTTACGAGGGTAAACAACGATCCGCTTCACCTTGTGGTCCGGCTCGTCGGCATAGACCTGGTAGTAGCCCCATGGACGATGGTCTTCTTCCTTGTCAGTGATCATAGTAAGTCACCTCTTGACAGGCTCTTGCCCAAAGAAAAATTCCTTTAAGCCGTCATTAAGACGTTTTTTGCTAATAAATCTTGGCGAACCGGAAGATCGGCGAATGAGCGCTACGCTTCACTTCCTGTCAACTGTTTGAGCGCCGAAGGGCGAGTTTTGGAATCGCCTGGAGCAAGCCTTAGATTTATCAAAAAACGTTTTAGACCAAGCGAAAAGGGATTTGGGCAACAGCCTGTTGAACTCTGGCGCCAGCACGAAGGCAAAGCAACTTTAATTTGACAATAACGGAACAATACGGCTTACGCAATCAATTACATAATCCCGCCCCTTCTCCCCGTTTTCTAAGGGGCTTAGCCACTCCTCCGGCATCTGGCTGTACCCGTAATAGGCACCGGCGATAGCACCTGCCATGGCACCGATAGTATCGGTATCTCCGCCCAGGTTAACCGCCAGGACAACTGCTTCCTGGAAGCTATCAGTCAATACAAAGGCCCCAATGGCGGCTGGTACGGACTCGATGGCCCGTAGACTCAGGCTATACCGGCCAGCAATAGCTTCAATCACCTCAAGCATGGAACCTCGGGGGATCGATTTAATCCTGTCAAGAGCCTTGGCGAATCCCTTGTCTATGTCCGTCATCTGGGCTGTGATGCTGTCCAAAAACTTCTCCGGTTCAATCGGCTCACTTGACAGGCTGTATTGAAAAGCCAGCCCCACTGCTGTGGCCTGCGCCACAGCACCGGCGAGCCCCTCGGGGTGGCTGTGCGTGATTCGGGCACTTAAAATGGCATTTGCTTTGATCGCTTCCAGATCGGCGTAGTAAAAACAGCCAATTGGAGCTATTCTCATAGCCCCGCCATTGCCAAAACTGTCTGTGCCCACCTGGTCCCAGGGGATACCCTGCCTGATCCTGTCCACGACGCCAAAGATGCGTCTGCCGTAGCCACGCCCGGGATCAAAGTTTTCTCCAAATTTCCCTGCACATACCGCGGGATCGAACCCCCCTTTTTCTGCCAGTGCCTCCAAGATCCCTATCATCATCTGCGTATCATCCGTGTAGCGCCCTTCTTCCCGGATCATGGTATCAAGGAGCCCGAAACGACTGTAAATCGCCCTATGGGACCAACCTTCCACAGGCTCACCCAAAGCGTCCCCCACAAACGTCCCCATGGCCGATCCCAGGAATCTATCCAGCAATTGATCTTTATCTGAACCTCCCATTTCTCTCCTCATCACTCTTAAACATGATCACGAAAGCACGAAACGACGAAAACACGAAAAGAACAAGACTCGGATCATTGCAATTCCATTTGCTCCGCCTTTGGTGGGGCTTTTGCCATTTGAGCTTGCTTATTTGATTTCGTGCTTTCGAACTTTCGTGTTTTCGTGATTGCTTTTTTGTGTGTTTGGTCTTGAGTCATGGAGTTATCTCCTTGACAGCGTCGATGACCATGTCCACCGATACACCACTTAGGCATTGAGGGTCTTCACAATTCACTGCATCCATTTCAAAACAGGGGGCACAGTCTGCCGCACCTCTAAGGACATTTGTCGCACGACCCACCGGAGACCATCTCTTGGGACTGGAAGGCCCGAAGATGGCGACAGTTGGCGTCCCAATAAAGGCGGCAAGATGGGTCACGCCTGAGTCATTGCCAACAAAACACCTCGCCTGCCGCACCAAGGCCATTACGTGGGAAAGATCGTAAACTTCATATACCCGAAAACCTCCTTTTAACCTGGCCTTGATAGAAGGCCGCAAGTCTGATTCTGCCGGCCCCACGACAAAGACCACTTTTCCGAGATTCATTCCCTTTATGATTGTAGCTGCCTGGATAAACTTTTCCACCGGCCATCGTTTCCTGGAACTTCCAGCTCCAGGGTGCATGATAATTAAGTTCTTTTCTCGGAGACTTTGCCTCTCCTCAATAGGGGGGCTACTAGACGGTGATATGCCTTCTCTCAACAAACCCTTAGCCTGCAACTGCTTAATAATATACTGGGCCACATGAGTTTCATCCTCAACCGGAGGCCGGGGGCTTATTTTGTGGACTTTTCCGCCACGATTTTGCCTGAGGTGACCCTCGATGGCATCTGAAAAACTGATTAAGATTATGGTATCGTAATCACTTATGAACTCTTTGACAACTGGCGTCATCTCTTCATGAAACAGGGAACAGAAACGGGCGCTTTCTAGAGAAAAATGCGCGTCCACCACATTCAGCTCATGTGCGATCTTCCCCAGTTCACCTGAACACAAAAGGCCTACAGAGGCTTTCTTTTCCTGCTTCAACGATACAAGTGCTGGAAAGTTGAGGACCAGGTCCCCCAAGGCCCCTTGATGAATGACCAGTACCTTTTCCCTCATTCCATAAGAACTTGTCGGTCTAAGAGCCTGGCACTAAGATCGGTCAACTCTCACGATCATGGAGAGCGGAGGAAGAGTGGAACAATAGAATGTTGAAATATGGGCGCAAAGGTCACGCCTAACGGCTTGAAGACGTCCACTATATGTCCAGTATTCCAATGTTTTCCGCCTGAGACGGATGACCGGAGCGAACTAACTTGATTGTACAGCAATTTCCTCTTTTTAGCAGCAAAGCCGCGAGTGCAAGATACGTGAAGCGCGGTTTATGACTTGTCTCAATTGTCAAGGATCTTCCTTATCCCTTGAGACAGCTGACTCATATTAAAGGGCTTCTGAATAAAGCCATTACAACCACGCTCCAGTATCTCGGTGGCCTGGCCGCTAATGCTGTATCCGCTTGAAAGAAGCACCTTTATGTCCGGGTTGATCTCCCTCAGTGTGTCATAGACATCACCGCCACCCATGTCCGGCATGATCATATCCAGGACAATGATATCAACCTTGTCCTTGTTTTTCTTATAGACCTCCACAGCTTCTTTGCCTCCTCTAGCCAACAAGACGTCATAGCCCGCTGCTGTTAGCATCTCCTGGCCAATATCAATAATCACATCCTCATCGTCTACAAGCAAAACCGTTTCGTGTCCTTCGTGTATCTCTTTCTCTCTCTCTTCTGGATTCTGCTCACCGATCAGAGTATCTGCTGCAGGCAGGTAAATGTTAAAGGTAGCCCCCTTACCCTTTTTACTGTAAACGTTTATGATGCCACCGTGATTCTTGATGATACCGTAAGAAGAAGCAAGCCCCAGGCCTGTTCCCCTGCCCATCTCCTTGGTGGTAAAGAAGGGCTCAAATATCCGCCGTTGCGTCTCTTCGTCCATGCCAACGCCGGTGTCGGTCACAGATACCTTCACGTAATTGCCAGTCATTGCCCCAAAAGGCCTCACATCGCCTTCCTCAAGCCTGGCATTTTCCGTTTGAATGTACAGGTCCCCGCCACCTGGCATGGCCTGCCAGGCATTCACATAAAAGTTTAACAGCACCTGCTCGATCTGTGTCCGGTCCACCTCTACCGTCCAGATCTCTTGCTGATATTTTCCGTGGACCCTAACCTCCTTTTTCGTGCGACCAAACATCTCAGAACACTTCTTGATGAGCTCGTTTAGATCGACGGGCTTGACCTCGTATTTGCCGCCCCTGGCAAAACCTAAGAGTTGTTTGGTAAGACCTGCTCCCCTTGCGACCATATCCTCTATCCCCTTGACGTGGGCAAAATGGGGATGGTCAGAATCGATATCCAGAAACATCAAAGAGGTCCGTCCCTCGATACCCATGAGCAGGTTGTTAAAGTCATGGGCAATGCCACCTGCAAGGGTTCCAATGGCTTTCATTTTCTGGGCTTGGAGCAATTGGGCTTCAAGGCGCTTGCGATTGCTTACATCTCTTGCCACTCCGTAGGTTCCTATAAACTTTTTGTCTTTCTGGTCAACAGGTCTATCATACATTCCCATGGCCTTTAATTCGACCGTCAAACAGCTGTCAGGGGTATTGTGGTTCTCAGAACATTTCAGTCTTAATTCAACATTCGTAGTAGCGCGCGCTCCGGTTCTCCTCTCGTTGAAAACGTTTTCCGCCTTATCTATGTCCTCTTCGAATACAATGGAGGCATAATGTTTACCAACCAACTGCTCACTTTTGTAGCCAAGCAGAGACTCGACAGCACCACTTATGAATGTAAATTTTCCCTCATGATTGAGGGTATAAATAATATCTGGGGAGGCATTGACCAGATATTGGTATCGCTTTTCTGTTAGCTCGAGCTTTCCGTTGATAAGGTCATATTCCCGCTTCAACTTATTCTGATTAAGGGCATTCTTCACTCTTCTTTCAAGTTGCTCAAAATCAAACGGCTTTCTCAGATAATCGTACGCTCCCCTCCTCAAGGATTCTACGGCCGAGTCTACAGAAGCGTGTCCTGTCATAACAATGATCAAGGTCTCCGGGCTTTGGCTATTAATGTAGTCCATGATCTGGTGACCAGTCATGTCCGGCATAACAATGTCCAGAAGAACAAGATCAAACCTATCCCTGGCGAGACATTCTATCGCTTCCTTACCATTGTAACCTGTTTGCGTGTAATAGCCCTGACTGCTTAACAAGACTCTGAGGCTATCGCACATACGGGGTTCATCATCAATTATCAAGATCTTAGACACATTGGACATTGCGACCTCCACAAGCTAATAGGTCTGTCTCTTCCCTGTTGGTAAAACTATTCTAAAGGTCGTTCCACTTGCTTGGTCACTTTCACAAGTCATCGTTCCATTCAATTCTCTGATAATGCTATATGCAATAGATAAACCCAATCCGGCGTGTCCCTCACCCTTTGAGCTAACGAACGGTTCGAACAGTCTCGACTTTATGCTATCAGGGATTCCCGATCCATCATCACTCATGGTAATCTCCACATATGGTTGCTCCCCCATTCCAACCTTCTTTGAGTTCATAGGACCATTGGGAGCACGTCGAGTATTGATATAAAGATTTCCTCCCTCGGGCATAGCCTCAACCGCATTCTTAATAAGGTTAACAAAAACCTGTTTTAGACCGTTCTT
>Ga0209427_10005035_pt1 | contig 15178 bp, 14 predicted proteins | sample DeeMarSWOR136_30_FD_187465 | JGI IMG/M metagenome (GOLD analysis project Ga0209427, IMG submission 187465) | Marine sediment microbial communities from White Oak River estuary, North Carolina - WOR-1-36_30 (SPAdes) (version 2) | ecosystem: Environmental > Aquatic > Marine > Intertidal zone >...
TCCTTCTAGGTTCTTCGTTAGCTTAAAAAGAGGCTCTGTAATCGTAAAAAAAACGCCCCGTTCACCTCTTCTCGCTCCATTAAATAAGAACTGCATGCATAATGTTGTTTTCCCTGATCCACTACATCCGGTGACAAGAACGGTACTTCCAAGGGGAATTCCACCGGACATTTTCATATCAAGCTCTTCGATACCTGTGATACAAACTTCTTTTTTAATTTGCATAGCCCTATCTCCTAATTATTAAACGATTAGAGTGTATCTTTCAATAAAGGGTATACATTGGTATGATATAAACTTAAGGTTTTTATTCCTCGTAATAAAGTAGTAAACTACAAAAATAACTAGACCTTCCTCTTTTCTTGTTCTTGGTCTCTTGGGGGTTTTCATGACCATTCCATGTCTTAAATGTAAGAAACCTGCGATTACATTCATTCGGTATAGCGGAGCGCACCTCTGTAAAAACCATTTTATCGAATTTGTTGAACGACGCGTGAAAAAAGATATTAAAAAACAGGGAAAGACGCAGGATAATACAACATTTGGTATTGCGTTATCTGGGGGAAAAGACAGTACGGTGTTGTTATATCTCATGCATGAGATTTTCTCCAAGCACACGAATGTTACCTTATATGCGATTACGGTCGATGAGGGTATAGTTGGATATCGGGAGCAAAGCATTCCTATTGCGAAGAAAAATTGTGAAGCCTTAGGTATTGAACATCATACTATATCATTTCAAGAGGCTATTGGAATAACGATGGATGATATTGCCATGCTACATGATAAGTTAGGAGAATGTAGTTACTGTGGTGTGTTTCGAAGGTTTTGTCTTAATAGAAAAGCACGAGAACTTGGCGTCGATAAACTCGTCATGGGTCATAATCTTGATGATATGGCGCAGTCGATTCTGATGAACTTTGTGAATGGCGATATGCAGAAACTCGCGCGCCTTGGACCTCATATAAGAGCCCAGCCTTATTTAATACCACGATTGTTGCCTTTACGCATGATACCTGAGAAGGAAGTCATGCTATACGCATTGATACAAATAATCAAGTTTCATAACGCTGAATGCCCATATTCAACTCGGGCCTTACGTGGTTCTTTTCGTGCAATTGTTGATTCTCTAGAAGAAAACACACCCGGGACCAGGCATAGTATTATCAACAGCTATGAAAGCATCAAGGATTTGTTGTTTACTAAATATCCCCTAGTCAAACTGAAAGCGTGTCCAACCTGTGGTGAGCCAACATCACAGAAACTGTGTAAGACCTGCGTGTTAAAAAAGAGAATTATTTAAGGTTTTGTCTCATGTTGCACATCAACAGAAAGAAAGCAAAGAGAGTCCAGTGACGCCTCAAGGAAGTCTCCTTCTTTTAATTCACCAACGCCTTCTGGTGTCCCTGTCAGTATGAGATCTCCTCGTTCTAGTGTCATAATCTCTGAAATAAATGAGATGATCCGCTCCAGTGAATAGATCATCTGGTTTGTATTTGCGCTTTGCTTGACAATACCATTGATTTTTAACTCAATAGAAAGATGCTGTGGGTTAGGTACTTTTTCTTTTAACACCGCGTCGCTTAGTGGTGCAAATGTATCAAATCCTTTTGCGATCGCCCAAGGCCACCCATTTTTTTTTGCGTTTGATTGAATATCTCTTGCAGTGATATCTAAAGCAACAAGATACCCAAGGACATGTTGCAGTGCGATTTCCTGGGTGATATGTCTTCCTTTTTTACCTATAATTACCCCTAGTTCCACCTCATGGTGCAGACACTGGGACCGTGACGGGATTTTGATTGTTCCATGGTTAAATATCACTGAACTTGTTGGTTTTAGGAAAAGCAGGGGGTCTTCCGTTATATTCGTATTCATTTCTCGCGCATGCTCTTTGTAGGTCCTGGCAAGGCAAATGATTTTCCCGATGCGTACAAATTTTGTGTATTCTAGAAACCGATAATAAACCATATAACTGCAGCATCAACACAGGTATTAATAGATTTTGTGAAATTTCCGATTACTGCTTCGAACACAACTGAAATGATAAGTATTATAACCTTAGTTTATAATTACAACTTCAATTATATAACATGTACCCTGTGGAGATTGACCGATGAATAAAACATTAATCGTGTTAGGCACTGGAATTTTGGGTGTTATCATCCTGTTACGATTTGTCCTCATGGATGCTGTAACGAACACAAGGTTACTTTTAAACGTCCTTGAAATCGTCGCATTCGCCATTACCGTTGTTGGTATTGTAAAGCGAAGTTAACAACCATCCTAATTTATTCCTCTTAGAATTTTTTTCTTTATAATAGATTTATATTAAATTTTTTTTCCATAAGGTTGGGAGAACTGTTTTTGGGTAACACTCGTACAGGATGTAGGTAAGAGGTGTACAACAACTCCTTAATAACAAAACCAACAGAAGGATATTTACGGTGAGAAAGGATGAATACCTTGTTGGTAAAAGCGTTGAAAAACGGATTTGACATGAGTAAGGAAGATGCAATAGCCCTTGCGCAAACAGTCCAGAAAGTATTTAAAAAAAACAAGGAGGTTGAGGACATGTCGCTTCATAAAGACATCCGCTCCATTTTCTATGAGTTGCATCAAAAGAACCTCCTATTCCTTCGACGTGAAGAGATTAGTGAGAAGGGGAAATCCGTCAGGAAGTACTACTGGTCAATTAATAACGACGGAATTCGTGCTGAGGCTTATCGTAGACCTGTTGAGGAAGCCCCATACGAGATCTATAAAAAAATACCTGAAAACGCCTGGCTTTTACATTCGTGCAACACCTAAAATTTTTCTAGGTTTTATCTTTTTTTGTTAATCTACTTCTAGGAATATCCGCCGATTTCAAGGCTTGGGTCTCCAAGTAGAACATGGGTTTGGACGATTTTTGCATCAAATCGATTTGAGTCTACCGGAAAATTTTGGACATAGCCATTTATTGCGTTGTAATAGGTCTGACCAAGCTTTGTTATGTTTTCCTGGTTATATAAACGGAAGAATTCCACTTCGAACCATCCATCCATGCTTTGGATGCAGTCAGGGATGCTATCATTGTTACTATCACCGATGTTCACACCACCGTAGCCGCAACTTCCGATGGATGCGATTGCGCCTCCACGTGCTTTAACAAAGACCCAGGACCAGCATTCAGGAACCCATTTGTATTTCCAGAATGATCCAAAATCCAGAGGATCTGTTGAAAAGTAATGCATTTTTTCCTTAAGAAGACCTTTGATGAAATTAATTAATGCGACATCGTATTCACTATTGTGGCATCCGCCAACCATTAGTATGGGGTACATATTTCTGTTAGTTAGTCTGAGAACATCCGTGTTCTTATACTTACCCACCCATGTTTTGTTATCATCATTGGTATGGGTTGCCCACATCTGCGGGCTTCCATGACCGCAGAAGTATAGAAATCCACAGCCCTTGCTGATTTCAGAATAAATAGTATTTGTTGTAAGATTCTTAAGAGACGCCCAAATTCGTATTGGGGTATATTGAGGCATGTAATCAAGGGCCTTGTTGGTGGCGATTTCTCCTTCGCTATAATCCGTTCCCCCCTCCCAGGTTTTGTCAAAGGTGTCACCACCCACAACCACCATTCTTGTAAACCATTCTTTTCCTAGGGTGCTATTCTCATAGGTGATTATCTTATTGACCATGGTTTTTACTTCTGTTTTCAACATACATGCTAATCTTCCGACATACACATCTGGTGCCATGTCAACGACATCCTCTTGCGGATGGCCCTGTGGATACGGCCATTCTGCAAAGAGGCCATCATTGTCCGTATCCCAGCTAGAGAAACTCCCGTTTGCAGAATACAGGTCCGCGTAATATAAATCGCAGGCAAATTGGAGTTCTTCATAGGTGCCTCCTGCGTCAGTCTGCAGGTTACTGTATCGTCCCGGTAGTTGTCTGAAGCTTCCGACAAGCATCACATAGGTAATGTTCCATGTTTCTTTTGCGTTTTTTATGAAATATTTTATCTGCTCTTGTTTGTCACGTCCTTCAACAGGGAAATAGATTCCTGAAGTAATATTTTGAAGCGTGATCAGTTTTGTTTGGATTCCATGACTGTTCTTATGAGTGACAAGCGGTTCAAGCAATGACGCATACGCATCATGGCAGATGATGATCATGTCATACGCATCGGTGGATAATGGAAGTGGGTCGGTTGGTTGTTGATAGGTTATCGTAATTGAGATGGATTTGATTGATTGAAGGCGGTTTTGGATTGGGTTGTATCGTACTGGGTTTAGCTGGATGGTCAGAAAAGTCGTAAGAATGTTTTCCTTATTTAGTCCTCCTGTGATTCGATATGAGTACCAGCTCTCAGGGAAAAACTGATTTTTTGAATATATCTCTCTGTTTCTAGATGTGTTCGTGATTTGTTGTTCTTTGAAGAAGGGAACTGGTTTTGATGCTGCCCTGATTTTCAGTCTAAGGGGAAGGTCTGATACACCGTTGATGGTACAATAAAAAGCCGTTATTGTTGCCCCAAATGGTAATTCAAGGGTGGTCATAACAATCGGTAGTATTGGTTCACTGGGAATTGAACTGTATCCGGTTGCTTCTGGTATGTGTACGGTCACAGAGTCGTGGTTTTGTCGTACTTCGGGAGAAGAAAACTGATAGGTGATCGCCGTTGTCTGTAATGGTGATTCTAGGGTTTTTTCAGTTTGAATGGTTCCTGCCTGATTACTGCTGACGACGAGGAACATAGTTGTAAGTATGCTAGTAAGAAGGATGAATTGTTTTTTTTCATACGTAACCTCCTTCATCTATCGAATATCTAACACTTCGATGTTATAAATATCTTTTGTTTCTCTTTTAGTGTGTTTTTATCCATAAAGTTAAATACCTCATGTCTATATTCCACTCGAGCGGTTCAAAGGAAACAAAGAACCGAAGATATAAAAAAAGGAAGTATATAATAATGGAAACAAGAGATAGATCCGGTCGTGGTGGCCGGGATTATGGTGCACCTCGTGAAATGCATGATGTCACTTGTGCAGATTGCGGTAAGGAAACCCAAGTTCCGTTCAAACCAGATGGTAACAGGCCTGTCTACTGTAGGGATTGTTATCAGAAACATCGGCCAAAGAGATTCTAAGTAGAGATATATGTCTAGAATCGTTTGATTGTGGTTTTTTTCTTTTTCTTTTTTTTTGGAGGAGGAAAAAACTACTTTTTATTCTTTTTTTGTATTAATTTTTTGTAAAATGTGTACAGAGCTTTATCTTGATTAATCCAGTTCATGGGTTGTCGTGCTTGCAAATCACCGTTTGAAGGAATAACTCCTTGTGATGTTGTTTGTGTCATACCAATCTCTGTTCCGTAATAGATAATAGCGGGCTGAGACAGTGAAAATTGTATAGCTGCTGCTGCTTTTAATTTTTTTTTGTCGTTTCCACAACTGAAGAGAAAACGGTCCATGTCGTGATTGTCAAGGAACGTTGGTAAGAAAAAATTTTTTGGGAAGGATGCATAGTGTTTTTCTAGTTGCTTATATAATTTTTTTTCAGAGGTTTTTTTGTTTGTTGCATATTGTTTCATAAGCTCTTGCATTTTGAAATCCAAAACACCATCCAACTCACCGATGTATTCTTTAAACACCATGTCTGAGGATGCTCCAGAGAGCCATCTGAGGAATTTATGACGTATTTGAATGGTGCAAAGATCTTGTTTTTTTATACCTCTCATCCAAGCTTCACCGATGAGTACCGCATGTGGAAACCGGTCTTTGATTTCATGGTAGAAGTATCTCCAGAACTTATGAGAAGGTCCGATGACGTGGTCAAGGCGAAATCCGTCAAATCCAAGGTTAAGCCAATATGTTGCGGCGTTAATGATATGGTCGCGAGTGGGTGGGTTGTCAAGGTTGAGTTTTGGGATTTCTTTGACACTAAGAAAACAGAGGTAATGGTCTGGCCAGCGTGTGAAGAAAAACCAGTCTTTGTAAGGACTGTTTTTGTCGTTTTGTGCTTGCTTGAAAAACGGGTGGTAGACTGAGCAGTGATTTGGAACGAAATCCGCTATGATATGCAGGTCATATGCATGTGTTTGTTGTATTAGTTCTTTGATATCATCTATGGTTCCATAATGCGGGTCGACTTGATAAAAGTCTGTGATGTGATACCCATGGTATGCAGAGGTCTGGTAGAACGGTGAGATCCAAAGTGTCGTCACATCAAGATCCAGTAGATAGGGGAGTTTCTCGATGATTCCTCTAATGTTTCCTCCTAAAAAGATTGGTTGGTCCCAGTTCTCTACTGTTTTGAATCCAGCGAACCGGTCAATGAAGATATGGTAGATAACACTATTTTTAATCCACTCTGTATCATTCATCAGAGATAGATGGTTTTATGTCTTTTTTAGTATTGTGATTCTTTTTTTCAAAAATGGTGCTGTTTATATGCCCCAGATTGATTCGTCTATGGGTTGATTTCTATGGAAATGGGTTGTATTGTTCAGCATGTGGCAGTCGAATGTGTCAGTGAACATCTTGCGGATTTGTTTTTTTCTGAGATTCTTGGCCTTCCGAAAGTGAGAAGCACTATGCTTTCAAAAGAGTTGTCCACAGCGATTTTCAGGATTAATACGGAAGTTCGTTTTGTTTTATACGACAATGGTTCCACCCGATTTGAGGTGTTCATCGCCGATAGATCGCGTAAGCCAACCTTTGCTCATGTCTGTCTTGTGGTTAATAAGAAAGAAAATTTTGTTTCCCGGTGCATGGAACAAGGTTTGGCCCCGTTCATTGTTGAGAGAAACGGGAAACAGTTGTTATTCGTTCGTGATTTCACCGGAAATCTCTTTGAAGTGTTAGAAAATAATAAAAATATTAATGATGAACAAAAAGGGAATATTAACTAAAATTCCCCTTTTTCTCTTTTTTCTTTTCTAATCATCTGATTCACAGAAAAAAACCATTAAGTCCATTTTTGTAAAACCGTGTCACTTTTTTCCCTACGATACTTTCATCGACCACGAGATAATTCTAATATATCAGAATCTTCATGTTATTATTATCAACTTAACCAAACATTGTTGTGGTTGTGGACGAAACATGGGTATCAATTTCTTTTTGTCATTGAAGATTGAAATTGGAGTGAGTTTTACAAGGTCTGTAAACCAAAACCATGATGTTATTTATTCTAATAAAATTGAATAAAAAAATTTATTAGGTTGACTTATAAGCGAAATGAAAGATAAAAGGGTTGCAGATATTTATGAGGGAAAATATGCATTTTCTTATGTATATTCCTCTAACTCCCTATATAATTAATATCTTTAATTATATAAAATATTTTGTGAGTTCGTAAGATATGTTTTTAGAAAAAAAATGTTTCAAAATTCATAGTGGATTCATAGTGGAGGCAAGGTTATGAAAAAAAACTCGTACTCATAGGAATCGTTGCCATTTTTGTTTGTTAGGTTGACATTCGTCTTAGAAAATGTGTCAATTCTCCCCCTTCTTAGTTTTTACTAAGGATATGTTTTTAAAGGTGATGATCGTTATGACAATCATAATTTAGGGGGCATATGAGTTGCACAGAGGTTGTATGATAAGGATTATTGGTTGTATAGTTATTGGAACGTCTCTTGGGGTATTATCTATACCAAATATTACTGGAATGATTAGCTATATACCTCATATGTCAACTGATACGGTAGATGTTATAAAAAATTTGAATGATGCTATAAGGGTTCCTGAATGTGTTGAGGTAGGAGATCTGATGTTCCTGGATGCTCGATTTGATGAATCCAATAAATGGAAAGTACCTGGACTATATAATGAACATGGTGGTATTTATGTTGGAAATAACACCTTGGTTGATGCTTGTCCTCATCATGATCCAGATGGTGTTTATGCCTATGACTATTCTGCTTTTTATTCATCTCAAAAGAATTTTGTTTTTTTACGAGTTATAACCGCAAACATGTCGCAAAGACATGCTGCTGCAGCATGGGCAATGAGTAAAATTGGTAGTTCTTATCAATATTTTTTTTCGCCTCCGTGGTTTGGTTTAAAGATTGCGGATACAAATCTTTCTTTTCCAACGGCAGATAAATTCTATTGTATGGAATTACTGTGGGCTGCATACTATAACCAAGGTATAGACATTGATCAAAATGGATGGAGATTCCCTTGGTGGGTACAAGGAGATGATATTATTCATGATGATGATATCGAGATTATTTATGAGAGTATTAGAAATAGCACGGAGATTATCACACCCTTCAAAGGCGTTTATTTTGCGAATAAAAAAATAGTGTCCACCCTAGAAAAAACGATTGTCTTTGGAAATATCACTATTGAGGCTGTGACGTATAATGAGAACGTAACTCATATGGATTTGTATATTGATTCTAACTATAAAGCAACGGACATCTTACCACCATATCAATGGAATTGGAGCGAGCCGATTACAGGGGAAACAGTCATTAAGGTAATCGCGTATGATAATGATGATAATCAGTACTCTACCGCTATAACAGTATGGAAATTTTCCTAAGAATTCGCCTTATATATAATTTTTCTTACGCATAAAAAATCAATATTAAATAGACTTTTGTAAACGGTGTCATTGCTTTCCCACCCATCTGTTTTTTGAAGATATTCTTTTTATAGAAGAACAGTGTTGTAATATTGGAGCGGAGGCAATGCTATGAAAAGAAAACCTACATTAGTTCTTGTATGTATTGTGTGTGTATTAATAATATTGAGTACAATGGTATCGATAATTCATGCTCTTTTTATGGAAAAAACGCTTCGTCCTCTCTCTCAACCTAAATTTGAAATCATGTTTATTGGATCAAATGTTTTTGTTAAAAACATCGGTGATGCGAACGCAACTAATGTTCTTGTAAGACGCTATTTAGAAGGTGGTTTGATAATCTTGGGCAAAGATAAAACAGTGAGTTTCTCAAGCATCATTGTAGGAGAAACAAAAGAAGCAAAAATGGGATTGATTTTTGGATTAGGGCAAACGAAAATAACTGTTTCAGTTTTATGTGATGAAGGAGTAAATATAAGTACGAGTCATTATGCAATGATTCTCTTCTTTTTTATCCTTTGATTTTCGCAAAAAACCAATTTTGGAAACCGTGTCAATACTTCTGTTTCTAAGGAAATGGGAAAAGATTTGAACTCAAGTTTACGTTTAAATAATATTATTTTCTCCTTTTAATCTCAAAAGAAAAATAGATTTATTAATAAACAAATTATTTAAGATTAAAAAATAGGTCTATGAAAAATAGATTTGTGGAATGGTCCAAGAAAAAATATACTAAAAAACAGAGATTTATTGCATTAATACCAGAAGTAATATTCTTTTTAGTAATTATACCACTTTGTTTTTTTGTTGGTCCGTTTTATATTGACAGATGGTTAAATATACCAAGTTTGATATTAGGACCTCTTAATCTTTTTACTGCTATTTTTTTGATCATATTTGGTCTTCTATTTTCATTATGGTCCATTCAGGTCCAATTTAAAATAGGTAAAGGGACCCCAGCTCCGATGATGCCTACACAGAAGTTAGTCATAACAGGTCCTTATCTTTATTGTAGAAATCCAATGTATTTTGGGGCGGTAATTCTTTATTTAGGAATTGCAGTTTTAACACGGTCTTTATCTTCGTTTGGAATAGTAATACTTACGATTTCTGCTATTCTCATATACATAAAACTTATCGAAGAGAAAGAACTTACAGCAAGATTCGGACAAAATTACTTAAATTATTGTAAGAGAACTCCATTTTTTATCCCTTGGATAAGAAAAGATAAAAAAAATAAAATATAGAAGACGAGATTTAAATTCCCCGGCTAGATCTAATAAAAAAAATATTGACTGAATCCGTGTTAATGCCTGACATTTCATAGTATATAAAATTATCATTTTCTGGACTTTACTCAATATTATATCTATCAATTATTGAATGTGATTTATTGTTTTCTCTGGGAATCTTATTAAAATAAAGTAATCTGCCTTATTTGTTGGTTTTTCTATCAGAGAGGATTTCTCGTATCGGGATATACATAAGCAGTATACTGATAAAGGCAAAAACAAGCAGTCCAGGCCACCATGGTGCTGTGTCGAAGAGTGCGAGGTGGATGCCAAGGACGATGAGGACTGCGATGATAACGCCCATGAGTGCTTCTCCGGCGACAAGCCCAGCGGTGAATAACAGCCCTGTCCGTATAGCTTTCTCCTTAGGAGTCACATCTGTTTGTTTGATGGCAAGCTCCCAGTCGCTATGTTCCGCCTGTTCTGCGTTTCCATATTTTTTTTCAAGGACAACGTTAGTCATAGCACGAATGCCACCTCCAAGGAAGATTGGGACAGAAAGGGTAAAGGGAAGGTAGATCCCGATCGCAACAGGGAGTACAGGGAGATTGATAAGGATGAGTACCAATGCAAGAACTGCACCGGCGACCACATAGGGCCAAAGCATGTTTCCATCAAGGATTCCTTGGACGATTCCTTTCATGAGGAAGGCCTGTGGTGCGGGAAGCTTTATACTACCGATGGTGAACGCTTGGTGTAGCACCCCTATAACGATTCCGACAGTGGTTGAAATCGCAATGACCCCAAAAATCATAGAAATCTGCAGTTTCTTTGGTGTCGCTCCGATCATCTGACCAGATGCCATAGTCTGTAAGAGGTCTCCTGAGATTGATCCACCGATGCAGATGACCGCAGAGATGAAAATAACGATTGCCATCCCTTGTGAGCCGGTCACTCCAAGACAAAGCATAAGGAGACTTACGATGAGTAGGATGGTGACAGTTACTCCGGAGATAGGGCAGTTGGAGGAGCCGACAAGTCCAGTGAGGTATCCGGCAAGAGCGCTTGCGATGAACGCAAGGAAAATCGTAAGGATCGCCATGACCAGTGAGACACCGATGAGCCCTGAGAGTATCTGGTAGAGCACAAAAATCGGTATCGTGGTTGCTGTTATAGCGATAAAAACGAGTTTATAATTGAGGTCTTGTTCGGTGCGTTTTTGTGTGATTGTCCCCTGTTTTTTAAAACCGATAATTGCTTCTTTGACGCCGTCGATGAGGTTTGTTCTGATGGAGTACACCGCCCAAAGACCACCCATAAGCATTGCTCCTACACCAATGTATCTAACCTGCTCGCTCCATACCTTATAAAACCCTCCTATTAGGGGCCCTAATCCACTGTATTCAGCTGTTGCTGCTGGCAGACCAGTCACGAGGATAAGCAGTGGTGCTATGATGACCCATCCGATAAGGCCACCGACCAGGACATATGATGAGATACGTGGTCCGATGATCCATCCGACCGCAAGTAATGCAGGTGATGTGGTTGTACCTGCGTAGAACCATGCGTCGTGTTCCTCTCCAAAGATAGCGTATTTTCCAATGCTAAAGATACCATCAATGGTGTCGCGAAAGAGGTTTAGGGCGAGTTGTCCGAACTTAAAGAGTGTTGCGGTTAGTGCACCGAATGCAAGCCAGGTTCCGCTGACATGATCTTTTTTCTGGGTTTGTTCTCCACCGACGGTTGTCGTTAGGACCGCTGCGACCGCAATTCCCTCTGGGAAGGGGAGGTCTGTTTTGACGACGAGTGCGCGTCGAAGGGGAATCATCCAGAAGACTCCAAGCATTCCTCCGATGATCGCGATAAAGGTTGTTTCTAGATAATGTATCTCGTTCCATGCGCCAAGTAGGATAAGTGCAGGGATGGTGAAGATGACGCCTGCTGCGATGCATTCTCCTGCTGATGCGCCCATGGTGGCGATGTTGACTTCAAGGATTGATGGTTTGAATGGTTTCATCAAGGCAAGTGCCATGACTGCACCTGGGATGATTGCAGAGACCGTCATTCCAGCGTATAGTCCGAGATATGCATTTGCCGCTCCAAGGATGATTGCGAGAAATGTTCCTACGAGTACCGCTTTTATTGTTAACTCAGGTAGGGCTTTTTCTGCAGGGATAAATGAGGGGAAGTTCTCTCGCGACATTTTATTCTAACTACTCTATAAATATATGGATATGGGTTATTAAAAGTTAATTGAACTGTTGATTTTTCTTTTAAGGGAGATTATAATGGAATGTTGGGTCTCCGACAATGATGGTATCGCCGATGGTTCTATCTCCTATCATTGCTTCGGCAAGGGTTTTTCCACTAAGAAGGTCTGGCATGACGTTTTCAAGGAAGCTTATCGAGTCTGAAAATCCGTTTTGGGAGAGAAGCCCGAGAGCCATTGCCTGAATAGAGGTGCTTGTGAAGATTTTTGTACCGTACCAGTGCGTATTGATGCTTGGGTCAAGGTGATTGTTGTCTGATTGGTTGGACCACCAGCCTGCGACGTAGCAACCATCTGCTCCAAAGAAGGGTGTCTCTAAGCTGGTGAGGAACTCTGCGGTGAACCATCCCATATTTTTTTGTTTGTTTACGTCGGTTCCTGCTGGGTTGGCATGTCCATGGACAAAATAGGCATTGTATGCTTGGTTGAAAGATGTGATGATTTCTGTCTCTGTTGCATCTTCAGTATACGCAAGGTTTGCATAAGTGCTGAGGTGTTTGTACAATATTTTTGAATTTGTGTTTAGTTCAGAGCTTTCCATGACACATATTGTGTTTGGGTAGATAGTGTGTCGTTGGGTGGTAAATTTTTCAAAAGCAAAGAGTAGTGCTGCTTTTTTTTGATCGTAGGGGAGTGTATGGGTGGGGAGGAGAAGGGATATGCAGATGTGAATTGTGGAGGGTTTGCAGAGAATTCCTTGGTCGGTCGTGTCATAGGCATTGATGTCTCCAAGGGTTGTCCAGGGAAGTGTGCTTGGTTGTTCGAGGTAATCGATGTCCCCTGCTAGTGCTATGTTTAAGTCTTCTCCTACCATAAGACAGGCTTTGAGTGGGTGGGCTTGGTAGGTGGTTTCTATGATGGTGTCTATGTTTTGGTAATTGTTTTCTTTTTCTTGGAGGGTGATGAGTTGGGAAGCCCAGCCGAGATCGTTTTTGACCTCTGTTTGGTAGGTATGGATTGCCGTATGGATGTCATTATCTGTGCTATATTGTGGTGAGAGGATGATAAGTAAGTCTGGTTGGCTTTCAAGTTTTGTTGCATCGTATGCAATTGTCTGTTGTGCTAGGGTGGAGATGATGGGAAGTTGATGGATGCTGAGGATCAGTAGGACGCTTAGTACGAGTTTTGTTGGTTTGTGGGGTGACATTAACTCTATCCTCGTTTATATTGTTATACTCTTTTATTTTTATTATATAAAACTATCATGATATACTCTTAAATTTATTATATATAAACTAATCGTGCAATTATATCTTATAATAAAACTCACAAAAAGGAAAAATATCAAGCCCTTTTTTTAGAATCAAAAAATGACACACAAAACCATACACAAGCCAGTTTGACTAACCAATCTTCATTTATTTTAAAAGTTTTTTCACATTTTTTACAATAAATGGAGTGCTTAAGCCATATTTCTCAAACAATTCATCGGGATCCCCTGATTCACAGAATATATCTTGAACCCCCATGCGTTTAAACTGTATGGACGAACCCTTTTCCGCAAGAACCTCGCTGACCGCTCCTCCAAGCCCCCCGATCACCGAATGTTCTTCGACCGTCACAATTGCGTTGGTGTCCCTTATACATCTCAACACCAGTTTCTTATCAAGAGGTTTGATTGTATGCATGTCAACCACCCGTGCGGATACTCCTTGCTTAGAGAGTTTTTCTGCTGCGTCCACCGCCTGGTCAACCATTGTCCCACAGGCGATGATGCTTGCATCAGAACCATCTGTGACGATGATTCCTTTTCCAATTTGGATATCCTTAAGATCCTGCTTTTTATACAAAAGGGGCGCATTCGCTCGTCCAATACGAGCGTACATTGGGCCTTCAGTTGTCGCCATTAGTTCGACTAGTCGACTTGTTTGCGTCGCATCGCTTGGTGCAAGCACAGTCATATTCGGCAGCACTCGCATTAACGTGAGATCCTCAATCATCTGATGGCTTGCCCCGTCCTTTCCAACACTGATACCACCATGGGTCGCAAAGATCTTCACATTTGCTTGAGAGTACGCCACATCAATCCGGATTTGATCATAAACCCTGCCGGTCGCAAACACGGCAAAGGTGCTGGCAAAAGATATTTTCCCACAAGAGGCAAGCCCCGCAGCAACAGAGATCATATTTGCCTCAGCAATTCCCATCTCAAAAAACCGTTCAGGATATTTTTTAGCAAATAGGATTGTTTTCGTTGATTTTGAAAGATCTGCATCAAGTACGACGATATTACGGTGTTTTCCCCCAAGCTCCATGAGGGTCTCTCCATACGCATCCCTGGGATTAGCCATCTCTTTTTTACTCATAGGCTTGCCTCAAGTGTCTTTTGTGCGTTGTCAAGTTCCTTTATCGCAAGCTTATACTCCATTTCATTTGGAGGCACACCATGGAAGTCAATGTTATTTTCCATAAACGACACGCCCTTTCCTTTAACAGTGTTTAGGATGATCATAGTCGGTTGATTCTTCTGATCACACGCGGTAAGCAGTGCATCAATGATCTGCCCGATATCGTGTCCGTCCACCTCTAGGACATGCCACCCAAAGGAGCTCCAGCGGTCACGGACCGATTCTATGCGCATGACGTCTTCAGTTCTTCCATCGATCTGTAAGAAATTTCTATCGATTAACGCAGTGAGGTTATCAAGTTTATAGTGAGCTGCTGAAGTCGCTGCTTCCCAGATTTGTCCTTCGTCTGTCTCACCATCCCCAACCATGACGTAGACACGGTAGTCCTTTTTGTCAAGTTTGCCTGCTAATGCAATCCCTAATGCAAACGAAAGTCCGTGGCCAAGGGACCCCGTTGACGCTTCCACTCCTGGTATGTATCGACAGACAGGATGACCTTGCAGCATGCAGTTGATTTGTCTGAGCATCTGTAGTTCTTTGACATCGAAATAGCCACACTCTGCAAGAACGGCATATAGGGTTGGGGCTGCATGACCTTTGCTTAACACAAACCGATCCCTATTCGGGTCGCATGGATTTTTTGGGTTATGTCTCATATGATGAAAATACAGTGCGACAATTGCCTCAACGGCAGAAAGAGAGCCACCGGGATGCCCTGATTTTGCCCTATAGAGC
>Ga0209427_10005036_pt1 | contig 15177 bp, 14 predicted proteins | sample DeeMarSWOR136_30_FD_187465 | JGI IMG/M metagenome (GOLD analysis project Ga0209427, IMG submission 187465) | Marine sediment microbial communities from White Oak River estuary, North Carolina - WOR-1-36_30 (SPAdes) (version 2) | ecosystem: Environmental > Aquatic > Marine > Intertidal zone >...
TTTAAAGAGTTCTGGAATAAGCATGACCCTAAACCTGATACAAGAATAAATGAAAAAATGGTTGAATATTATAGAAGAATAAATTATGCAATAAAAAACTTTTCTAATTCAAGAATAGCAAAAGGTTGGTTAACTGATATGGGCCATATTTACGTTTTAATGGGTGTTCCTGATGAAATTTATAAGCAGGAGTTTGAATCATATGGTCAGCCGCCTTATGAAATATGGTATTATTATAAGAAAAGAAGAAATTATACATTTATTGATGAAACAGGATTTGGAGATTTTATCTTGACTACTCCGATTTACTACGAAGATTCAGATATGCTCAACTGAAATAAACTAATTATTAATTGATAATTCGATAGATATACAATCATTTTAATCTTACTTCTTTGATTTTATTAAATTACTCTGAAATTTATTATATTCTGTAAAAAAGTTTTTTAGTGGGTGAATATTTTAGAGAAGTGGAATTTATAGTATGAAACAGAAAAGTTTATCTCTCGTTTTCTTATCCATTTTCTTACCTCAAATTGACACGCTTTAACTTTTGTGGCATAAATAAAAAGCGCTGCTATCATGTGGCGCACATGCTTTGGCTCCCTTTGACTTTCTAGGGCTCAGGGAGCCTTCTTTTTAGTCCGGCAACAATAATAGGGGAGGATTCCTTTCATGTCTAATGGATAAAGAAAAAACAGTGTTTACAGGGAGGGAAGTTTTGCCCTATATTTAACTTAGTATAGGGCAAATATTCGTCGTAATAAGTAGAAATGCAGAGGTCTAAAAAAGAATTTCCTTTTGTTGCTGATCTGTTGTTGGAATTTAAAAAAGCGAAATTGAGCGCAAGAGCCCAATTATTTCTTGTTTCGTTAATGGCTCTTTATTACGAAAGAGAAAGAAGGAAAGGTGGAGAAGTAACCATCGGTTTCACAGAGGGCTCACACTTTGATTTTGATATAACAGTAAGAGATAGTGAAATTAGTAGGAGATTTAATTTCAGTGTAGATACTCTGTGGCGCATCAGAAAGGATTTAAAAAAGAAGACTCCTATCACATATAGAAGGACCAAAGTGTTTAAAAGAGGTGTGAAATATCCTTATAAAGCTAGATTTAAAAAAAATTTTGATCACGAATTTTATTATGGCTTTAGCGTTTTAAAGAAAAATGAAAAAATTATTCTAGTACCAAGTAAAATCATTTATAACAAAAAATTAACAACAAAAGAGAAGCTATCGATATTATGGCATTCTAAACTTAAAGAAGAGTTCGCTCGATCTCCTGAACTCAAGGAAATAGAAGAAGCATCAGAGATCTCTGTAAAAACTATTAGAAAAGCAAAAGAAAAGTGTCCACAAATTTTTGCAGAATAATCATTGGCAAGTATGTTGTTAAATTGCCTTCGAGGTTAGAGCCGAGCCTATCCCCCCCACACTTCATAAGTTAGATATTAATTATGGCAGCGATTTTTAAGGAGAAATATGCCTCATAAAGGACGGGGGAAAGAGAGGAGAGATAGCCTCCCAGGACATGCCATATATATAGAATATATATATATAGTATGGCAGGAAAAAGTCAGGGGAATATACCTTAGAATGTCTCAGACCCCCTATTTTAGGCTCCGTAATTCGTTTGTTTTCAGTCTTGTTTTTGCAACCTATTTTTTCTTCTAATGGTTTAGTATGGGAAAACATAAGATTTTTCTAAAGTGTTGACTTTAAACGTGATACTGGGGCAGGGGGAAAAGGCATAAAAGGCTCTTAGAATCGCTCTAAGGCTTTATAAGGGCAAGGATAAGGAGGGTTTAAGTCGCCGATTTGAGGGCTTTGCAGGGAACTGCAAGGAAATTGGGGGCTTGTTAAACTAATTTCCGTGAATCTAATTATTTTATCTGGCCAACACAACAATTAACCCTATAGCGTCATATCAAGATTTTACTTAATATACAAAAGCAATATCATTCTTGAAAGACGCTATCGAGAGCCCCCTTAACAACATTAAGAATTAGTTCTAAGAAACTTCCTGTTACTATTTCGCCTATGGGGTAGTTATCGGGATCTATCGTAGTGGCCATTTTCATTGTAAATAGCTTGATATAACTTTCGTCTGACTCACGTCTTGCGTACTCTGAAATTCTATTATACGGATTAAGATATTCACCATATCCATACTTTAAGATTGGTGTTATTTCCTTAATGATAAACTCACGGGTTTTAGTAATTTTTTTTTGACGAAGATATTTATAGAGATGATCTTGGAGTGCTGCATTATATATTGAGAATTCTTCCTTCTTGTCGGCAAAATATATGGGGCCCACATTTAGTAAACATGTACTTACAGCAAAGCATAAAATCTCAAACTTTATACGTCTCCAATCCTCTTTTATAAAACTCCTTGGCTCCTGTAAAGCTTCTGAACAACCTTGCCTATATGTGAAATATATAGTCTTTTCTAATTTCAAATTATTGAGAAGGTAGTTTAGCACTCGTAACGTATTGAGTGCTTTTTTTTTGTATATGTCGATTCTTTCAGACACAGTTCCCAAACTTACTATAAAGTTAGTAAAGATTTACATAGCTTGATAATCTATGTCAATTTAAGTTTTTGCCATTCCAATTTGTCAATATTTCTCAATCGTCATTATTATTTAAGGACCTTTCTTTAATCCCTTTTTCCTTCATCTTCTCTATTTCATATTTCCAGGTTAAGTATTTTTGATATCTTCTTTCTTCTCTCCATTCTTTCAGCAATATAGCTAGGGCAACAATGCAGACAGGAATTGCAATGACTGCAATAAAGCCAAATAAAACTGTAAGATAATACCCTTTGTTATCCTCAGGATCACCGGTGTCAATAAAGATAGGACCTGGACCGCTAAAAAGTATAAGAACCACTAAAATTGATATAACCAAAATAATTATGACTATTTTAAACGCTTTTTTAAAATCCCCATCGAAAAAGTCAACAAGCTGTGATTCAAACATTCAAGCCTCCCTTAATTTCTTTAAATATCTGACATATGTTGCTGACAATTGATGAGAATTTCCCTTCCCCTCATTCGTCTATCCTATTGAAGCGGTTAACGCTTAGCGTCATTTTAAACTCGGAGGCCTGGGATTGATCCGAGCCTCGCTCGCTTCAATTATGTAAAGACCTATTTAATTCTTAATCTCTATGTTTTTTAAGGACTGTAGCGCTCCATCATATAAACCATGAATGACTGCCATAATACGAAATTGTGCCTCTTTATTTGGTTCAAAACTAGATTCGAAGCCAAGACGATCACAAAGAGAGAACATGAGTAAACCAGCCGTTACATCTTTATTCCAAGCCTCCTCGGTAAATAGTCGGTTCAAAGCTCGTGCAATACATTCTGGATCGTGGCCTTCTTTGTGAAGCTGCTCAAATAAATCAAGTCTCGTCTTGTTAACACGGATAAGATACGCTCTGTCCACTGCTTCTTTTTGTTTTTTACCGAGGGTGCTAGAACGAGCAATCGCTTGATTATAAGATTCCATATCAACCCAGATATCGTCTCGTTTTTTTTCGTGTAAGTAGTGCTTTGTGAAAGTGCTTTGAGCAACTGCTAGCTTTTCTCCAAATTCATGCAGCCATGCAAGTGCGAATAACTCAAATCGTAGAATTACTAGCTCTTCGCCAAACCTCTGCGAATCAATATATGCAAAATTATCATCTGCCTCAACGATAGAACGCTTTACGACATCGCGATAGGAAGCACCAGCATCAATTCCCTGAATTACTGGATTTAAAATATTTCTTTCATAAAAATCGCGACAAAAATCCTCAAGGTTAACTTTTTGTCTTTTTTTAAAAAAGCCAAAGCTCATATCTCCTCCATCGTGGGAAAAAAAACAATGCAAAAGGAATCCCAAAACCGATCAAAATAAAGAGAATCCCAGCCCTTCCTTTTTTGTTCACCTTTCTCTTCCTTTTGCCCATGTTGATTAATTAACGAATCTGATGTTTTTCATTCTTCTAATGGCAAAGGTTCTATAGTCGTTTCTTAGATAGCAATATCCCCTCACGCATAATGATTTGCCGACCTTTTTTAGTAGTTCTGGCTTTAAGGTTCTATTACTTTTTTCCCCATTAAACTTTGTATATTTAAAATTAATTTTTTTCTCTTCGGATATTGCACTGTTGATCATGTTTAACTTTTGTGCAAAAGAGCTAGCCCTTTCTTGAAACACAAACTTCTTTCCAGAAAAATCCTCATGGTGTATCTCTCCATGGCAGTTTTCGCACATAAGAACAAGATTATTTTCAGTATGATCCCCTCCACTAGAAACTTTTATTTTATGATGAACATGTAACCGCCCAGACCCATTGCATACTTCACACGTCTCACGTTTTTCTTTAATTTTCTGTGTTCTTTCTTCCCAATCTGGCGGATATGTAGGCCAGTAATCATATATTGCAGTGATCTTAGCCTTTTTTATATTTCTTACCTTCTCCCATTGAGATATTAGGCCCTCAATAGTTTTAATCTCGTCCTCAATTTGTACGATTTCACGCAGACAATTATTTTCTACTAAATAACGCATCCCAAGAGATGCCTTGATTGAATTAAACGTTCCCCTGGATTTTTGATGTAACTTCTTTGCCTTTTCTAGGGCAAGGTTTTTGAATAAGAGTGTTTGTTCAAATTCATATAGTTGATTTTCTATCTCACTTATTCGATTTATGAAGAAATCATAGCAACTCTGATCGTATCTAGTACCATCAATCAATAAGATTCCATCTGGAGTATATCTTCCACATAACAAACATTTAGGATCAGTAACTATTGAATCCGTTCTTAATTTGTTATTATCCATCTACTCAACAATCTAATCAGGAAGCTTTGTTTCTAATATGACCCCCTTCTCATCTATATGCACCACAATATTTATATTAAATCACTCCTTGAGTCAAATCTCCCATATGTTTCCAATCCACCCCGCATATCAGAGCGGGGCTTATCTTAAGCTGATTCTAAATTGGAGGAGATATGGATTAATGAGCTGAATAAATAGGTTAAGCTAGATTCTCAGCTTACTTGGATGGGGGATTCTATGAATCGTAGAAATTGCTTTCCAAGGTTTGTAGTGTGAGAAACTCTAAGATATGCCATCTTCTTCATAGGGCTCCTTATTTTCTCTTCATCTAACAATTCTTTTAAATCTAAATCCTGAAGCATTAAATTGAAGATTTGAGTCTGGTCTTTGAGTTGTGGATAAAAATGGAAAAATACATTTAACGGACTTGCCTCTGCCCAATCTGGAATTTTAATATTTGATTTATTTATCCATGCTTCCGGACTGTCAAAGAATTTTAATATTCTCATGTGCCATGTTGTAAATTCATCTACCCAATTCAAAAACATCAGCTGCAAATCTTCTTCAGGAGCATTTGGCGAAGCGGAATTCAAAACCGCTGCTCTTAACGCTTCAAGCTTTTCTTTCTGATGATTTCTAACCGCCACCTGGGTTGCGTGAAATAAAGTGGTGTTGAAAATTTCGTTTTTATTTAAATCTTCAATAGTGAAATCCCTATCTTTTTCCTGTAGTTTTTTCACGTCTTCGGCGATAGATTCTATCCATTCAATTACCCGCTTTGTATATGGAGGCATCCATATCAATTCAATAAATTCAGCCGCCAACGTGCCACCAATAGGAACACTAGCTATTGCACCTTTGACAGCCTTGTGGATAATATCTTTTGAAGTCTGTTTTGGCTTTTGCTCCATTTTCACCACCCCTCACTCATAAAATATCATATCCACCTCAAAACCTGAATATATATTTATATGCCAAATATACTTTATGCTGACGCTATAACTTTTAGCAAAAGCCAAAAAGGAATTTTACAAAATCCAGGCCAGACTAATCGGCGATTAAAGCCTAATCCCGTAACCCAGCCAGCCTTTTTCTCGCCTACACTGGGAAAGACAATCTTAAAAAAGATTTCTGATGAATGTGTTCTATTTGATGATATAATCACTTTCTCAAAGAATATTTTGCTCTTACGAAATTGTTAGAAATAATATCTACTGGATAACGAGAAGTAATTTTCATATGAAATTTTCCCCAATGTCCAAAATAAGTCTTTTCTACTATTATGCCTTCCTTGTAAGCAAAAAAAATCTTTCCTTTGAAATCCATTTCCCCTGACAAAATGGCTTTTCCTCTTCTAACTTTTTGTTCTCCTGACATCTTTTCTCTTGTTGTTGTTTCTATTTCAAGGCAATCAAAACCATCCTTCGTCACCTTATCGACAAGTCTATAGGTCGTGCAAAAATCACTTTTTTGGGAGCGCGATGAAGACTGAAAACTATACTGCCACTTGCCAATCCATGTCTCATTCATCTTAACTTCCTTATCAGGTAGTTGTATAAAAAGAGATTTCAGATCGTATTCTCCTTTTGTGTCGAAATCAGGAATCGTGGGAAGTGCCTCTATCCCTATGGTTTCTAATACTTTCCCTCTTTTACTCAGCTTATATTTAATAGGGATATTTATAGTCTTTTTCGTATCCCCGATAAATTTACCTCCGGGAGCAAAAATTTTTTTACTTAAGGAATCAAAACTCAAGGAAATAAGCATATTTCCCTCATGATCGAGATCCTCGATAGAATAGTCAATAACTGCCTCTGTCTCACTGTTGGTTTCAGTTTTTCTGCCCATCATCTCAGAAATTCTCTTTACGAAGTACGTATAATTGTACTTAATATTTTTTCCTTTTTCGTCCGAAAAAGATAATCTATAACTCTTCTCACCAGCATGGAGTGAATTTCCATAAGAATAAGTAAAAAAACAAAAAACCAAATAAGTCACAAAGAACCAATAGAAAATATTCCTTCTCATTGCCTTATTTTATTTCGATTGGTTGTATCATGATTATAGGATTAAAGATTCGTTTTCGATTTTGCAGCGTCCTTCCAGAGGTCGAGGAATTTCTCGTAGTCCCGGTTTAAATATTTCATAATCTCAAAGTTTCCATTCTTTTTTGTCGAGATATACAGATGGCTCATAGGGAGGATTTCCCCTTTTTTCAAGTTCTTTTTTCGCCATCATTTTTTGTTTGCTAAGATCAAGTTCTTTAAACTCACTAGGTTTAACAGTTCCAAATGGCTCATCAGGTTCATGGTCATGCACAGTAATCTTTTTACGATCTCTCACTTTGATTAATATATTATTAGATATTTGTGTTGGATTATTACATAAATCTTCAACTGCTTTATTACTTTTATTAACAGTCCAAATATACCTAGTCCCAAAATGCCCAAATTCGGTTCGAACGGTAAATCCTAGCGATGAGTTAATAATGTGTCGTGAGTAGCTCCCAAACAGGTTTTTCATTTTATGTTTTTTAAACTGACCTTCAAGTGCGAATCCATCTTCCTTGATTGCGAAACTTGAATGTTTCTCAAATTTAAATAGCATATCAATTACAGCTTCAGCAGATCTTAAATCTCCTATCATTCCTAATGCTTTTGCTGCAGAGTCTCGAACATCAGCATTGTTAGCATTGAGAGCATTTATTAACAGTTCAAGTTCTTCTGAACTCCAGTTTCTAATCATTCCGAGAGCCTCGGCAGCTGAATATCCACAATTGCCTCTTAATTTCGTCATTAATGGTTTGATTGCTCTTTTACCCCCCAGCACTGCAAACGCTTTCATTTCCAACAATTCCGGATATTTCTTCCTCATGGCCTGCTTAAGTGGATTAAATGCTGCCTCTCCCAAACTTACCATCTCATCTAATTCCCAGGCCCCTTTTTTTATTAAGAGTCGAGCTTTCATAGTTTTACTTTCAGGTTCCCAACCCACTTCAATAAGAGTAGTTCTAAAAGCATCTTTCATATCATCTGACAGGTCAATCGACTTATCCATAAGTATCTGTTGTACATGTTTTAGATCCTCTGTATCCTTTATCCTTCTAAGAACTTTATAAATGGATCTTTCGGCTTCGACATCATATTTATGGAGCCACAATAACGGTCTTAGAGCTCTAACATCTCCAAATTTTCCAAGCCCCTTTTTTGCATATTCTCGCATATACTTAACTTCATGTTTCAGAGTCTCAATAAATGGCTCAGTTGTCCTTGGATCTCCTTTTTCCACGAGGATTTTTATTGCCTCAAATTGAACATCTTTATCATCGTCTTTCAGAGCGACGCATAATGGTTCAATCATCCTCGAATCTCCAATTTGTCCGAGGGCCCATACTGCATCTATCCTCGCCTTTGCAAACAACTTTTTTTCGAGGACTTTAATCAAACCCTGAACATCTTTTTTTTTCCGAAGTTTTTTCACACTCGGACCGAATAATTCATAAAATATTCCCATTGATTATCTCCTCCCCTACTTAAGTAGTATCTGATTTATTCATTTATATCAAATACGCAAATTCAATGCTTTAAGTGTATTTTATCTATTTAAGCGCAGCTCACCTTTTCCTTTGCGGGCGAAAGAATATCAAATTCGGGGGAATAGAGTCAAATCGTATATGCCCGAAATTTATTGTTCATATTAGAGCGGGGATTATTCCATCTTGCGGAACCGATGGGGGGTGATGGGTCGATTCGATAGGATAGACAGAGCCCCTAGATTCCTAGGCGGCGATTTGGCGAGGTGGATCAGGCCAAAATCTGGACCAAAACTCGCTGATTTATTGCAGTAAACCGCAAAGTTTTCCTCTAATCGGGAAATTGGCCCCAAATGGGAAATTACCCCAGTTTTTTAGGCTATTTTGGGATGAAATTCGAAAATAATGGAAATAATTATCCCATTTTTTACGACTTTTTATAAGTTGTTATTTATGTTGCAGTTACGATTTTAAAAAGTTGACATAATCGTAATGATGCGACACAAATGATTTCGATCGATTTCTCTTCACAATGGATCAATGTTTAATGAATATCAATCCTAGAGAAAAGAAACCTCGCTTGTCACGGACCTTACTGTAAAATCCGTGTGGACACGGTGTGGACAAAATCGCTAAAAATGGCTCAGTTTAGTTAACTCAGGCTAAAAGGAAAAAAAAGAAAAAGTGTTGAAAAATCAGGGGTTAAGGTGGGGTGAGCGAGGGGTCTCGAACCCCCAACCTCTGGATCCACAGTCCAGTGCTCTGACCAGTTGAGCTACGCTCACCACATATAGAAGGCATCAAATTTTCGCATCAATCCCATTTTATGTCAATACAAGCCAGGCTCTATGACGAAAAATGGGGCCAAGGGAAGGGGAATAATATAAAAAACAATAAGTCATCCCTTAATTCAGCCAGTTGACGACCTTGAGTCCCCGAATTCTTTGGGATTCCTTAGTGTTATTGGTGACGAGAACTACGTCCAAACTCAAGGCATGGGCGCCTATTTGGGTATCCAGCGGGCCGATCGGTGTTCCCGCCTTCTCCAGGGCTTTCAGCACGGTGACGTAAGCTGAGGCAGCGCTCTCATCGAATAGGTCATATATATAGACGTTTGGTAATCCGGCTGCTGCTCATTTGAAGCTGCAGAGCTTCATAGTCCCCTGAGTTGCAGCGGCGGCTTAGACAAAAAGGTTAAAGTTTATGGGAAGTGTTGTTTGGTCCCAACTGAATGTTCTCCTTCTGCCCTTCGATTAAGTCTAGAACATCGGCTTTATCCCGCCAGCGTTCCCTGACTTTCACTCCCAGGTCCAGGAAAACCCTCGTTTCCAATATCTTTTCCATCTCCAGCCTGGCTTCGGTACCGATGGTTTTAATCATCTGGCCTCTTCTGCCGATGATGATTCGGCGGTGGTTATCCTTCTCAACGAAGATGCTGGCCATGATGTATTTTCTAGCCTTGGGCCTCGAGGCTTCAGTGGATTCTCCAGGCGGAAGTTCATGATCCGTACTTCTCACATAATCCTCGATGATCTCGACGTACACAGCGGTGACAAAGGGCAGTTCTTCCCGGACGTGTCTCAAGAGCTTTTCGCGGATGATTTCTGACAGGAGGAACCTCTGAGATTGATTGGAAATCTCCTCATCCGAATATATTTTTTCTGCTTCTGGAAGGAAGTCATATAATTTCTCTTCGAGAACATCGACATTCGTCCCTTTCAAGGCAGAAATAGGGATGATCTCCTTAAAATCCAGGAGGTCTTTGTAGGTGTCGATGAGGAGAAGTATCTTTTCTTTCTTGATAATATCCACTTTATTGATGAGCAGGATCAGGGGCGTGGAAGTATTTCCTAGAGTTTCGATCACGAATTGGTCACCGTGGCCGTACCTCTGGGTGGCGTCGATAAGCAGGCAGATGAGGTCAGAAGTTTGAAGGGACGAATAGACGATGTTCATCATGCGTTTATTCAGCTTGTGCAGGGGCCTGTGGATGCCGGGATTGTCGACAAAGATGATCTGGCCCTTTTGCGTTGTTTTGATGCCTAAGATGTTCGTTCTTGTTGTCTGGGGCTTATCGGAAATGATAGCCACTTTTTGTCCCAAGATTTTGTTGAGGAGGGTGGATTTTCCGACGTTAGGCCGTCCCACCAAAGCCACATATCCGACTTTCATGCAATCACCTTATAATAGTAAGATTTATGATGAATAGTTGCTGATCTAATCATGAGTTATTTAATTATAACTGGGTTCCTGCTGGAGCTTGCACCTGCGGAGGCAGGTGCAGGAATGACAAAAGGAGCAAGAATGAAGGGAAGGAACGCGGGGATGACAAAAGAGGATCTTCCATGTTAATAGCTCGGTTGATTCGCCAGTTGACTTTTTACCTGCCCGAAGAATAGCTTTCTGCCTATCCTCCCTCGACTCCCTCTCCCTGGGTTTTCTTGACTCTAAGCTTTTTGATCCGCTTCTGGTCAGCCTCAAGAATCTCGAATGACAAACCTTTGATCTCGAATGTTTCGCCTTGATGCGGCAGCCGCCCCAGATGATGGGTGATGAGTCCGCTGATCGTAATATAATCATTCTGAGCCAGGTCCATATCGAAGAGCTCCTCGATTTCCTCTACCTCGGCATCCCCCATCACGATGTAATCAAAAGAGCCTTTCTTGGTGATCTGGATCTCTTCGATGTCATACTCATCCTGGATTTCTCCGAAGATCTCCTCCACCAAATCCTCCATGGTCACCAAACCTGAGACACCGCCGTGTTCATCGACGACGATGGCCAACTTTTGTTTCTTTCTTTGTAAATCTTGGAGGAGTTTGGCTACTCTCATGGATTCAGGGACGAAGTAGACCGGCCGGATGAGAGGTTCGATAGAGGCTGTCTTGTGCTCATCCTCGGAATATTCAAGGAGATCCTTGGCAATAATGATGCCTAGGACGTTGTCTACCCGCTCTTTATAAACCGGGATGCGAGAGTGTTTGGCTTTGATGACCAGGTCTCTGAGCATCTGGATGTTCGCGTCTTTCCGGATGCAGATCATATCCACCCGCGGGGTCATGATTTCGCGAACCACGGTATCTCCGAATTCCACCACGCTCTTGAGAAGGATCCCTTCTTCCTCCTCGATGATGCCTTCCTCCTGGGCCTCGTCGATTAAAGCTTGGATTTCTTCTTCCGATGCTTCATGATTCAGGTCCTCTTCTTTTTCCAGAGGTTTTCTCTTCAACAATAGAAACAAGGGCCTGGTGAGGAGATAAGGAAAATTGTAAGCGGGGAGGAAAAAGCCAAGGACTTTCTCCTTGTTGAAGGAGTTGATCAAGCGCGGCAAAATGTCAAAAAAGATCAGATAGATGAAAAACACAACCAGGAACAGCCACAGCGGCCAGAATCTTGATTGGGGAAAAACGAGGTAGAGATAAACCAAGAAAGCGACAATGAAGAAAATCCTTATGTATTCGACAGCGATTTTCAGGTCATCATACACATTGAGGATTTTTTCTCGGAAGCTTTTATCTTTGTCCTCGAGGAAACGGCTGAGAGAGATTCGGGTGAAGGATCTCAAGGAGATATGGAAAAGGGACAGGAGAAAGGCGGCTAAAAGACTGACGCAGAATCCGGCCCAGAGAGCGTACCTAATTTCCATTGTTGTCTTCCCAAATCAGTTTTCTTATTTTATCCTCTTCTTCCTCCATCCCCTTGAGATGCTCAAACCCCAGCAGATGAAGGAAGCCGTGGATGGTTAAGATCTCCAATTCTCTCTCCAGTCCGTGGTCTTTGGAAAAGCACTGCTTGAAGGCCTGAGGAACGGAAATGACGATATCGCCCAGGTAAAACGTCCCATCAGGTCCTGTCTCTCCCAGAGGGAAGCTCAAGACATCAGTCGGAGCGTCCTTTTTCAAGTACATACGATTCAATCTTTTGATCGTCCGCGTCCCCACGAAGACCAACGAAATCTCAGGGTCATCCAGTTTATAGTGCTCGACTAACCTGTGCATCAGCGACTTAAATTTTCTTCTGTTTATCCAGTATCTTTTTTGCTGATTCAGTATTTGGATCATCGGTGCTTTTCTTCTTTTTCTGTTTTTTCTTCTGTTTCATCTCGAAATCAAACCCGGGGTATTCGACTCTTCGCTGATAAATCGTTTCGAGGCTGCTGAGGAAAGAGGCCGCGATAGTCCTCAGTTCCTTGAGCGAGAAATCACATTCATCCAGCTGGCCGTCCTCGAGGGTGCTGTTGAAGATATCCGAGATGACTTTTCTGAAGGTGGTTTCCGAATGCGTTGTCAGGCTCCGGGCGGCCGCCTCGATGGCATCGGCCAGCATGATGAGAGCCGCCTCTTTGCTCTTGGGTTTGGGCCCTGGATACCGGTAGCTCTCTTCGCCGATTTTTTGCATCTCCGGGTCATATCTCTCCTTTGCTTTTTGGAAAAAATACCTGACCAGGGAATTCCCGTGATGCTGTTCGATGACGTCTCTTATTTTTTTAGGGAGCTTCAGTTTTTTGGCCAGTTCCAGACCTTCCTTGACATGGTTGATGATGACCAGAGTGCTCATGCTCGGCTTTAAGTCCTTATGCATATCCGGGTTGCGGGTCATATTCTCGATGAAGTATTCGGGTCTTTTGATTTTGCCGATATCATGATACATGGCCCCGGCTTTGACGAGCATCGGATCGAGCTTAATCGCTTCGGCTGCTTTTTCAGCCAGGGCGGACACGATCAGCGAATGATGATAGGAGCCCGGAGCCTCGATGGCCATCTCCTTGAAAACCGGGAGGTCTGAATTCGTCAGCTCAAACAGTTTGGTCTGAGTCACGAAGCCGAAGACGTGTTCGAAGACGGGAAGGAGAACAAAGGCCAAGGCTGCATTCAGGATGCCCCCCAAGATGCCCATCAGGATTTCGCTGGTGAAAAGCTCGAAAGCTCCCATTTTTTCTCGGATGAGATGGATGGTGATGATGACAAAGGTGTTGACGGGAGCCACTACGAACAGGCCTGCTCGGAAGGGCGTCGTTCTCTTCTGCCGTCCATAATATTTGAGGCCGTAGATCGCGGCAAACCCTCCGATCAAGCAGAAGATCATCAAGAAAAAGTTTGCCTTGAAAAGATAGCCGACGAGCAAGCTGTTGATGACAGCAAAGATGAGGGCCGAAGAGATGGTGGTCAGGAAGGCAAAGATCAGGACTCCGAATTGGAAGGGGATGGCATACCAGTAGCTCTCTTCGAATGTCAGGAAAGGGAAACTGGCGTAATCGCTGAAGGTTCTGGCGAGGAGGATGGAGATTTTGTAAAGGAGGAGGCTCAGGAGGAGGATTAGCCCCATCATGATGAAATTTCTCAGGGCATCCTGGTAGTTCAGCAGCGATTTTAGGTAATACCAGAGAGTCAGGAAAAGAAGGCCAAACAGGAGAAAGGTGCCGATGAAATTCATCAGCCAACTTGGTTTATCCTCGATATTTTGGTTGATGATCAAGATTTGTTTTAAAGCGTCTTGGCTAACCTCATCGCCCTTACGGAGAATCACCTTGCCTTTTTTTATGGTGTAGAAGACGGGTTCCACTCGATTTCGGGCTGCTTTTTTCCGGGCTTCTGTTTCGATTTTGTCATAATTGAGGTTGGCGGAGAGGAAAAGGTGAGCGAGGGTGGTGAGAATCGATTTCTCTGACGCTGTCAGCTCGAGTTGGACGATTTCAGCGGCGAGTTTACTTTTACTTTCTTCGACATCCTGGACATCGGAAACTTTAACGTTTCTCTCGTTCTCGGGACTTAACCCTAAGGTCAGCCCCTTAGCCTGTTCATCATGGATGAAAAGATTTTTGGACAGGATAATCCCTGGTTTGGATATTTTACCGATGAGGCTGATCAGGCTTTCCTCGATGCTGGCGGCAAATTTGATTTTAGCCAATGATCTGACGGTTGTGGTCGAGATTTCAAGGTTGTACTTGTCCAGGATGTCCTTCTGGAATTGCTCCACCCGTTTCACGTTGATTGGCCCCCCGAGCCATTCCCGTCCGGAGGCAAAGAATCCCCGGATCTTTTCCTCAGTGTTGAGGAAGACATTCGGGTCCAGGCGGTAAACAGGCAGGATCATCCCTTCGGCTTCTTGTTTTCTTTTTTCTGTGGTTTCCCTGTCGACGATGGTTAAATCTGTCGGGGCAATAATATCAGAGGAGGCGATTTCTCCCTCTTCAGGAGTGGGGAGGGATTTCGAGGGTACATAAGAGATGAAATAGGCCAGGACAAGGACAAACAGAGAAAGATACAGGAAGGGACTCCTGATGAGCTGTTGAAAGAAGGGGAGTTTTTTTTCTTTAGAGGCAGACTGGTTATTGTTCGGCTTTTTAGAGGGAGACCCTTTACTCCTGAAGAGCTTGAGTTTTTCAAACGAGATTGTGTTCATCTATCTTGGTCGGGACTTTCGTTCAGCTCTGTCGTAGGCTTTGATGATTTTTTGAACCAGGGGGTGTCTGAAGACATCCTTTTCGTTGAAGTGGACAAAGGCGATCTCCTTGATCGGGGAAAGAATTTTGATGGCATGCAGGACCCCGGATTTATTTGGCTGGGGGAGGTCGATCTGGGTGATGTCGGCGGTGACGATGAGTTTGGAGTCAAAACCGGTCCGGGTGAGGATCATCTTCATCTGTTCTTTGGTCGTATTCTGGGCTTCGTCGAGGATGATGAACGAGGAGTTCAGGGTTCGGCCTCTCATGAAGGCCAACGGAGCGATTTCGATAATCCCTTTTTCAATAAGGCGGTGGGCTTGTTCTGTTTGGGCGAGGTCAAACAGGGCGTCATAAAGGGGGCG
>Ga0209427_10005039_pt1 | contig 15168 bp, 11 predicted proteins | sample DeeMarSWOR136_30_FD_187465 | JGI IMG/M metagenome (GOLD analysis project Ga0209427, IMG submission 187465) | Marine sediment microbial communities from White Oak River estuary, North Carolina - WOR-1-36_30 (SPAdes) (version 2) | ecosystem: Environmental > Aquatic > Marine > Intertidal zone >...
GCCAGCCGCCATCTTCGGAATTGGCATGATCGAGGTTACCGCCCCAGGTGTAGACCTCGAAGTAGGCGCCGGTGTCTGTGTCGTCGACACGGATGTGGAAGTTGAAACCGCCTGGCATCATAAAGTCGCAGGAGACCATCGACTCATCCACGATGTCTCGGGAGATCCCGCATCGCACCCAGTCCGTGGCCTGCGTACCTGCGATGAGGACCTCGTTGTCTACAATTTGGACCGTAATGGTCCCATCCGTCTGAATCGTCCAATCGTTCCCTACGTCGCCATCAGGTCTGTTGAAGTCGTCCATGAAACCTGCTCCCCAAGCGTTGGCTACCGAGAGCATACAGACAAGCACAGCGAAATTTTGGATCTTACTCATCGTACTTCTCCTTCCAAAAAATTGTAAAGTAGGTTGATTGTGCTCCGGCCACACACCAAAGCACTTTTCGCCTTCGACAGGCATCGATAATCTTGCGTTCTGTATTTTGTGCCTGTCTCAAACAATCTCAAGTCAGACAATCGACAATAGTCCTTACCCCCACATTTTAAGTCTGACCAGGATCATTCTTTCCCGACTCAAGATCACCTCCTTCCTTCACAAAGCCAATTTGAGCCGTTAACTGAAATGTATAAAACTTCACTGCGGAGCAAGAAGCTCTCATTTATAGCTCTGTGCCCCACATCACATAATACACAGTAACTCGTCCTCTATCGAAAAACTCAAGAATTTCGTCTGTTGGATGACCTCAAAATTATGGGTTCCTGATCATACAGACAAAACCTTTACAAATATTATCTATATCAAATCATATACCTTTCTGTCAAGAAAAAACTCCCTTCCAACAGCAGGAAATGCTTCAATGTCATGTGATGCCAGTTGAGACCATGCCAACAAGATGTCTCCACAGATGCTGATTGAACCAAATCGAACCCCCCAAAATACAGTTTATCGCTGAAAAACGCATATTCTTAGGATTTTCTTATGAATTTCGGAAACTGTGCAAGCCAAACCTCCAACTGATTTACAACAACTGCTATGAGTGTAATATTCCCGCTTTTTCAGACGATTGACCTAGACATACGTAGATCCACGATGTCTATGGATCCTGAACAAGTAAATGTCGATGCTGATTATCGAAATTTTCACAAAAACCACCTCGGAAAAGAAGAATTTCTTGACTTTCCAGGGTGATTTTGACAAAATTATTGATGTGGTACGGTGAAAAGTATGCTTTTTGACCATTCAAATGGGAAATGTCGGTTAAAGTGTCTTCAAGGGAAAATATTAACAAGCAACCACTTAGCGTTCTTCCTGGAGCGTGGTTTCTCCGAAACAGCCATACTCAAAGTACGAGGAGGACCTCTTGATAATCTGCAAGTAGGTGGTAGATAAGGTGGATCAAGCTGTCTAAGAGATGAGGAGAACGATGGAAAGGTACTGTAAATTGATAACGCGGCGGCTTTTAACACTCGTAACAATGATCTTCTTAGCTGTCACGTTCCTGGGTTGCAGTGAGCCAATGGTTTCGGACATGGAGGCACAACTTCAGGAATCCGGATTTATGATCGAGCAAGAGCTTCAGCGTTACAGAAATGCTTCTAAGGTAGCGTCGCGTGTGGTCTCGCTTCCTCCAGCTCAGGCAGCGGATATGGAAGCAGAGCGTCGTGAGCTGGACAGGATGGTCGAGAGGGGAGATTGGCAAACCTTGTTTAATTGACGTACAAGCTCCTGCAAGGCTCGCTAAATCTCACTTAAGATATTCGTTTCCACGCGAGTAATAGTCACTACCATAACCCGCCGGAATATGCTCGGCGCGATAGACCCGGCCAGCAGAAAAACCGAGACCCGACCGCACATCGAGTGCTGTTATCTGTCTTTGTATTTGTTCTGCGTGCTAAATACTGCCAGCACGGGAAGATGGCCCGAAACATCCTCTGCGGTTGTTAAGTCACTGCCTGCGAACGTGTTTATCTGGCAACCAACAGCTTCTTCGTCAGCCAAATCTGATGAGATAAGAAAATGGTCATACCTATTGCCTACGTGTGTCGTACCAACAAAGGCAGTGTAATACTCCCGCTTTTTCAGACCAGTAGATAAGGTAGTGTCGCTCTGGTATGGTAGCGTCAGAAAGGAGGCCTACGATGCCAAGGATGACACATTTCCATCAGATTCTCAAGAGCGATTTGTTCAAGCGAATGCCATTCTTGAGAGAGTTTCTTTCGGCTGAGGATATCCTTGCCGCGGCGGCGGCCGAGCAGTACCATTGGCGTGAACGGATTTGGACCCCCATGCAGACGCTTTGGACGTTCCTTGTGCAAGTGCTCCATCCGGATTGCTCCTGTCGGGCCGCCGTGGCCCAGGTCCTCGCCCAACAGGCCATCCTGGGCGAATCGTCGGAGGTTTCCGCCGATCCGACCGCCTATTGCCAAGGCCGACGACGACTGCCTCTGGGGCTGTTCAAAACGGCGTTTCAGACAATAGGCCACAGCCTTCAAGCCAAGGTCGGTACGGACTATCTCTGGCACGGGCGTCAGGTCTGGCTTGTGGATGGTTCCACCTGTTCGATGCCCGACACGCCTGATCTCCAAGAGGCCTTTGGCCAGCCGGATGGCCAACGCCAGGGCTGTGGCTTTCCTGTCGCGAGGCTGGTGAGCGTGTTCTGTTGGGCGACCGGGACGATCGCGGATCTTGCTATCGGGGCCTATCGAAGCTCAGAGTTAGTCTTATGGCGTCAACTCTGGGGACGCTTGCAGTCCGGCGATATGGTCCTGGCGGATCGGTTTTACTGTACCTACGCCGAGGTGGCCCAGTTGGTGGCGCGGGGCTGTGACGGCGTCTTTCGGCTGCAAGGGGCGCGGGCGCGCACGATGGACTTCCGCCACGGCCAGCGCCTGGGCCGGAATGATCGGCTGGTGACCTGGTATCGCCCCAAGCGGTGTCCGCGAACCCTCTCGCCCGAACAGTTTGCCTTGCTGCCGGAGACCTTGACCGTTCGGGTCCTTCGCTTCCACACCCAGACGCCGGGATTTCGCAGCCAAACGATCCTGGTGGCCACGACTTTACTGGATCCGAAGCTTTGTACTTTGGAAGCGATTGCCCAGTTGTACGGCGATCGCTGGACCGTCGAGTTGCGTCTGAGGGACCTCAAGACGACCCTGGGGATGGAGGTGCTGCGGGGCAAAAGCCCTGACGTGGTGTGCAAGGAGATCTACATGCATCTGGTGGCCTACAATCTGATTCGGGCATTGATGTGGCAGGCGGCCCAGGAACATGATCGTCCGTTGCATCGGCTCAGTTTTGCCGGAACTGTTCAGCGTTTTAATGTCGTGGCTCCCTATCTCGATCTGTTCTGTGGAACGGCGAAGGCCGTTATGCTTTACCGGCTTCTCCTGAAGTGGATCGCCGGTGACCTCTTACCTTATCGTCCCAACCGGATCGAGCCGCGGGCGGTCAAACGCAGACCGAAAGAATACGCGTTACTGAACAGACCCAGACAAGAAATGAGAAAGGCCCTTCTAAAATGAGACTCTATCGCTTATCTCCATGCCATTCGGGACTAGGTTGCTTTGCGGTCGATAGCGATTATAATCCATCCGCCAGCGATCCGCAATATACTTAAATTCATTCATATGCAGAAGACACCTATGAAGAGCACAAAGTCAAATACTGAGATCTCTGTTGCCACGATTTTCTTTGAGACATCCACCCTGCGGCGTATCAGCCACTCTTCGTAGCCTATCTGACCAGTTTACGACGACACAGATGATGCAGAACGCCTCTCTGTTGATCCGGCAATGCGGCATGTCAAACCCGCCAGAATATTGTTGCAATTGAACTGAAATTACAGTACTATGAGATTTGAAGCTTGCAGGAGTGCTTCAGTGAAATCTAAATAGGAAATCCCGGTTGATAGAATTATTCATCGTTTGCATTACGTTAGCTCATCAAAATACCATTAACAAAGCAGTAGGAGGATGTGACAATGACAACGACCAGAGAACAATTTAGGGCCAGCATAATTTTCGTAATGACAGGCCTGCTATGCACATCCCACAGTAGCGGCCAAGTTGATCCAAAATCCATCGTGGGGCTCTGGCGTTTTGATGAAGCCTCAGGTAACATCGCCAAGGACAGCTCCGGGCATGGTTACGATGCCGACCTCAAAGAAAACCCTGTATGGGTGGAGGGAAAATTCCGCCACGCACTTGAGTTCCAAGGCGGAAGTTATCTTGAGGTTCGCAATTCAAGTCAAAACCTGTCATTCGGTGGAGCCGCGCCTTTCAGTATCACCGCCTGGGTAAGGAATCTGGGCGGGGGGACTGTCATCGGTAAGTTTAACGGCGGCATCATAGGCGCCTACATCCTCGTCATCAGCGGAAGCGGCACAGTCTCCTTTCATAGAGAAGTCGATCCCTGGTCATTTTCTGGAACCACGGCCTTGCCGAACAATGATTTTGGGCACGTCGCAGTCACCTACGACGGGGCTGAAATGACGATCTATGTCAACGGGGAATTCGATGCCAATCAGGACCGAGGTCCTCAGAATACGGACACCGTTACCCCCGTTCTCATCGGCGCCCGATTTACGAATAACGCGCCCAGCGAGTTCTTTAACGGCGTGCTCGACGAAGTCGCCCTGTTCAATGTGGCCCTTACAGAGCAGCAGATCAGGGATGTCATGGCCGGGCTCACCTTCTTAAAGGCCTTCAATCCCAATCCGGAGGATGGGGCCCTCCATGAGGATACATGGGTGAACCTGAGCTGGTCGCCGGGTGATTTCGCGGCCTCTCACGACGTGTACCTGGGGGATAACCTTGACGATGTGTTTGATGCTGCTCACGACTCGGCTCTTTACCGGGGCAATCAGACATCGACGTTTTATATGGCCGGTTTCCCGGGCTTTGCTTATCCGGACGGTCTTATTCCGGGCACAACCTACTATTGGCGGATCGACGAAGTCAATGACGCCGATCTGAACAGTCCCTGGAAAGGCGATGTCTGGAGTTTCTCGATTCCGCCCAAGACGGCTTATAGTCCGGATCCGGCGGATGGGGCCGAGGTCTTAGACCCGGCGGACGCGAAATTAAGCTGGACGGCAGGCTATGGGGCCAAATTGCACACGGTGTATATCGGCAACGATTACGACGAAGTGATCAACGCCGTCGGTGGAATGATGCAAAGTGAGACAACCTACAACGCCGGAACACTTGAGGCCCAGAAGGTGTACTACTGGCGAGTCGATGAGTTTGACGCCGTCGAGACGCACAAAGGCGACGTTTGGACCTTTACGACGCCGGGCGCCGTGGGGAATCCACAGCCGGCCAACGGGGCCACTGATGTGCCGATGGCAACCCTCTTAAGCTGGACGGCGGCAGATAACGCCGCATCACATCAGATGTACCTCGGTCTGGACAAGGACACGGTGCGCAGCGCCGATACCGGCTCACCTGAGTACAAAGGATCCAAGGCGCTGGGTGATGAAAGCTATGATGCCGGATTGCTGGAACTGGGCATCACGTACTATTGGCGTGTGGACGAGGTGTATAATGGCAATCCGGTCAAAGGCCCTGTCTGGAGCTTCACAGTAGGCGATTATCTTCTGGTTGATGATTTTGAGAGCTACACCGACAATGACGCGGAGGGTGAAGCCATCTGGCAGCACTGGATCGACGGCTTCGGCGTTCCGGATAACGGCGCGCAGGTCGGCAATTTAGTACCTCCATATTGCGAGCTGGTGATTGTGCACGGCGGCGCTCAATCTATGCCCCTATCGTACGCCAATGAGGCCGGCGTGACGAACTCGGAAGCGTCACTGACGTTAACGTCGTTACGTGACTGGACAACGGCAGGCGTTGGGGAATTGTCGCTTTGGTTCCGGGGCAGTTCGGGCAACGCTGCAGAGCCGCTATACGTGGCCATCTCCAACAACACTGGCTCCCCTGCGGTCATGGCCCATGACGATCCGACCGCGGCCACGGTTCGTTTGTGGGCGCAGTGGCGCATCCCTTTACAAGCCTTTGCTGATCAGGAGATCAATCTGACCAACGTGGACAAGATCGGGATTGGTCTGGGAAGCGAATCCGGTATGACGGCAACCGGCGGCACAGGGACGATATTCATTGATGATATCGCCCTGTATCGTTCCGCTCCCTGACCATAAATAGGAAATGACTGGTAAGAATATTCAAAGAGCTGCTTGAAAGAGCAGTCAGCTCTTCCTTTTTTGGCGTCGGCCATTGAAGACATTGCAAGTCTCCGGAAGCTCCATACACAACAGAACCTGATAAGTGCCCGCTAACACGACCGCGAAAAGTGTAGTGAAAAGTGTAGCTCCACTCTTAAGGAATGTTCCGCGCAGCTGAAACCTATCCTTGAGATCCCTGCCCCATGCCTTACCTCTGCCTACGAATTCCTAACCGCATATTCCCTTAGTTGCCTTCTCGCATTTCCCGAAGGTGGGCACGTATCTTTTCATAGATAAGTCTGGATTTCGTCTCGCTGCCGAAAACCCCTACCCTGATTGACAATTGCGTTGTTTCGTCCGTCGAGGCCTTGAGCTTTACCACGATCTTCTTGTCCTGCGCATCGTACGTGGTGATCTCCGCCACGAGTGCATCCTTCGACTTGCTCGTCACGTGCAGCTCAAGGTCCTCTAAGGCCTTCAAGGCAGCCTCGTAAACGACGTCGATGGGTTCATGCTCCTCCGCCTGCAGATCGCCCCTAACGTACGCGATCGTCCCGGCGGCGCCCACCCCAACCGCGACGATCATACAGCCCTGAGCTGAAAAGGCCATGCTAATAAGCAGAAGTGCTGAGAGGAGCTTTCGCATCGTATTTCTCCTTTTTTGCCATTAGAGCGCTAAGGAATCCGCTCACTAACAAAGCTTCCACTGGCTGCGTTGAACACGCGAATCACGATAACCACTCCCGGCCGGGCTTGGTCATACACCGATACATGCACGTGTTTCTTACCTTTGCTGGGCCGCTCAATAAGCCACGCCCCAAGCGGCACTCGTCCTGCCAGGTAGGCACAGTCACCGGACGGAGGTTGGTGACCAGGTGGTCTATCGGGATACCAGATGCGGCACATGCCGGGCGGTGGCAAGTGCCCTGGCGGAATATGCAGGGCGACAGGATAAAGCCCGGTTGACTCATATACCACGGATGGCCCGCCCTTTCCCTCTGGCGGCGGAGGATACTCATCGGGCAGTGGTTCATCGATCACGACAACTCCTTCACAGCCAGCTACGATCAGCAATATTGAAACCAGAAATAATACGCAGCGTTCCATATCCTAATATCTCCTTGTGCTGCTACTGCAGTGTAAACCAAATACCCTCCCGAATAGACTTTTTCAATATTCATAATAACAAGTATACCAACTCGCTGGAATAGACAAAAGCGCCAATTCTCAAGGTAGATTTTGAAACAGATACTCAGCACGGTCTGCCTTAGTTTGGCAATCCTTTCCCATCGAGTACTGCCTGCGCATAAGAGGCAAAATGACCGTTTACGTCCTGACTGTATTGCTCAAGGATGGTACGTCCCATGTTCCGGTCGTCTCCGCATTGATAGAGTGTGGCAGCAATAATAATTTCCTTGAATGCTGCATTCAGTTGATCGAAAGACCTTCGCCGAGACAGCCCGTCGGCACCGTACTCGGTCGTGATGGGATTTGTGATGGCATGTCCCCGGAATCCGGGTTTCGCCAATAGCTTTGCCAGCGGCCCGATTGCCTGCGGACTTTTCAGATGCCGTAACGCAAGCGTCACGGCCTTATAGTGTGATAAGACAGTTGAAGGTTCCAGGATTGTCGTTTTGCGCAGCACTGGGTCCAGTGCTCTCGGGTCGCGACTGTAGCCGAGAGCGATAATCAACCTGTCGAGATCACTGAACACATTCCCAACATCCCGGCCAGAGGTATATGGATAACCCTCGTCCCATTCAGTCATCGCACTCACCTCGGCAATCAACATCGGCACGCCGGCGTTGTCCCCCAGAAGAGCAAGTATCCTCGCATAGTTGATTCTTTCATTACGAATGGACGTGCGTTGGTAGGCGTCTCGCAGAAAAGGTATCGATTCCTTCGGATGGGCCATGATCACGGCGAGTGCCTTCATCGATTCTGATACTACCGATCCACTCTGATCGTGTTGCCGGCTCAATTGCTTTACACCGTCGACCGCCTCTGCAATGGCCGACTTGCTCATAGGATAGGAGTCTCTATCATGGATGACTCTCCGTTCCAGTACGCCCTCTTTGGCCATTTGTCGCTGAACTTCCTTTATATCGATCTTCCGGGTGCAGCCATCCAGCTTTGCTACCATCGCGGCCGCCATACCGGCGGCGTAGCCCTGGTTCTGCAGGTCTGGCTGCATACGTACGAGTGTCATAGCGTCGCGTTCAGCACTGGCGCCCAGGCCGACCACCAGGATACCGTCGAGTCCTTTCGGTAGTAGGCAGCGATATGGCATGTCTACGCGGAAATCAGGGCCTTTCATGTCATAGGCCAAGAGCATTGCCGAATCCGGGAAGGCGGCTGCATCGAAGTTGCTCATGTGCTGACTGATCGTATCCGGATGTGTCCTCTGATTGAGGATATCCTGAGTAGTCAGTGTATATTCACCGATGATACGACGTCGCTCCCTGGAGTCAACAAGCTGACCCACATCATACGGTGCGTGAGGTCCTTGGGATTTGCCGTGGACCAGACGCATCGAGGTCATGAGGTGCCACACATCCACCACGTCTGTATCATCAACCATTGTATAGCAGGTGTTGTTATAGTTATCGCCCAGATTGCGATGCGGAAAACCCGCAAGCTGGACAGACAGCACACCGAGTGCGGACACGCTGAACTGCGTCTCGGCACCGGCACAGAAGGCAATATCAGCATTGCCGGTGGCATCCACGACTGTCTTCGCGAGGACCACGCCCCGACCCTGAGGTGTCGCCACGACAACACCTGTGACTCGTCCATCGGCCACGATAGCTCCACAGCCAAACGAACAGAACCAGATGTCTGCACTGTTCTTTAGTAACTGGCGACGCAGCCATTCTGATTTTGCGACCACATCCCATCTTTGCCCCGCACCGATTCCATCATCGTTCTCCTGCGTGAATCCACGTCGATTGCCCCGCCAGTATGATCCGATCAGACCGGCGGTGCCGACGCCGCCCAGTTCGTCAAGGTATTCAATGACAAGCGTCTTTGAGCCTCTTCGGGCGGCACTAATTCCCGCAGGAGCCCCGGAAGTCCCGCCACCTACAACCACCACATCATATTGTCCGAAAACGGGCAGCGGTCGTGGCCCGGCAAGGATCATTCCGAGCTGCTTCGAGGCCCTTAGCCCTGTAAGGCCTTCCCCAACAAAGCTTACAGGGCCGGAACCGGATGAAGCTCCGTGAAGTTCAACCCTATCCGGAGAAGGCAAGGCTTTGGCCATGGTCGCCGCCTCCCGACCGATGCGTCTGCCGATAGCCATGAACTCGAGTGGGCGCAGCATATTCTCCGCCGCTATTTTATCCATATCCGCATACGCGCTGAGGACATAGAGACGCGAAACCCCTCGGGGCCGGTATGCAGAAATATCACACTGTGCTGCCCCGGGCCATGAACCCTCAATCCGTGATTCTCCAACCACGGTATCCTCAGGGAGGAAATACAACACTTCCGAACAATCCTTTGCACCCCTGCTGATAACCAAGTTACGAACTTCTTGTTCGGCTGTTGCAAAGGATGCTGGGCTTCCATCTTTCATGTCAATACTGACGGTGTATTCATAAACCGGATATTTAACAACCGGACCACGTCTGGAAGTTGGGCTATCGTATGTAACATCGAGTTTACGGCCGAGCAGATTCTCACCATATTGCATCTCGCCGCCAACAACGATGAACCGGAAGGTTTTCTTGCCCGGCTCGAAGCCTCTGAATGCGGCACTCGTCTGACGGGCAAGCACTGCGTGGCGGCTTCCATCGATAACGACCTTCGCCTTAACAGCCTGCCGACCGCTGCGATTTACCATAACGATTCCGGCGATATTTCCCCTCTCATCAAACAGAGCCTCCGTCGCATAGCATCCTGTTAAATATGGCACACTTGCTGTCAACAAAGCCTCGTCCATAGCCTTCTTGACCGCAAGGGGTGTTGCCCAGCGGTCCTTGCCAAAGATGGCTTTATCCAGTTCCGAGGTGGGTTTTTCTCCTGGCTCCAGCCACAAGCGTTGGTGAGCGCACATATCGACACCCACGTAAGGCCTGTCAGAGATAAGAAAAACACTGGCCCCGTTTCTTCGAGCCTCGCACGCCGCCGTCACCCCCGCGCTGGAGCCACCGACAACAACCACATCGACATCATAGGCAACCGGGATCTGCTTACTCTGCTCAACGATACTACGAGCGCCCGGCTGTGCCCATAAGATCTCCGCTGTACTCAGCAGGACAGACAATGTGTACGCTAACTTCCACGCGACCAGTCTTTTTCGTGGCTTGTACGTCCTCATGTTGGGCCTTTCCTTCGTTCGGTTATCCAGTCATCCTGCACCATAGCAGAGGATATCTGATATTAGTGGTCGTCTGCGTCGATCTCGTCACCCTCTATATCATTCTCCGGCAGATCGGGATCGAGCACACACTCTTTATCCCTGCTACAGTTCCGAATGCCAGATTATAGCCGATAAGCACCGGTCGTAAATGATTGCAGAACTGAAATGCCAGAGTTCTCTGTCAAGAAATCGCAAAGGAATACAGTAGCCTTCGGACGTGTTGTGCGCCCAGGCAAATGGACGATCTGTGAGGTACTCCCATCTAGATGTGCCACGCCCTGAGCCGCAACATGCCTGAGGAACTCGATACCCTTCTGGCCAACTGCCTGTCTCACGGACGGAGGCATTTCGTCGAGGTGGCGATGAACTTCCCTCAGGAGTGCCTGCATGTCTTGGAGATCCTCAAGGACGTTTACAAGAACGATGCCGAGGCCAAACGCCAGAAGATGTCGGATGAACAGCGGCTACAATTCCATCAGAAAGAAAGCGGCCCGAAGATGGATGAACTCAAGACCTGGCTTACTGAACAGATCGAGGAAAGAAAGGTCGAGCCGAACAGCAGCCTGGGCGAAGCGATCCGCTATATGCTCAAGCACTGGAAGGCGCTGACGCTATTCCTTCGAGAACCCGGAGCGCCGTTAGATAATAATGTGTGTGAAAGAGCCCTCAAGAAAGCGATCCTACACCGCAAGAATGCATACTTCTATAAGACTGGGAATGGAGCTCGCGTGGGAGATCTGTTTATGAGCTTGATCCACACCTGTGAGCTGAACGGCGTCAACGGCGTGGGGAGACCAAGATCGTCGCCGGCAGTCAACGCTGTCGCGGCCGCCCTAACCCCTTACATAATTGGCCAAGACCTTACGCAATTCGGGCCTAAACCCTTACATAAATCGAATATGTATACATTTTGAAGACTTCCCAGCGCCCGTTTGCGTAGGCTGCGGAGCCCACCCTCACCACGGGGCGGCCCACGCCAGGATATTGACTCAGGAGCGTACATGGTGGCGCGTCGTCGTTTGCCGCTCCGGCCCACGCAGACCCCTTATCGTAGACCTTGATTGGCAATCCGAAGTACTATACGGAACGTGGAAGCAAAGTTTCGTCGTACAAACCTATTGTCTTCACGAAGACAGTACTCCAGATGGACCCACGGACGATGAATCGGTGAGTCCGCTCTTTCGCGTCAATCCGCCTCCATGTCAAAGACAGAGTGTTTGATTTCTCTGGCCCCTTCATCTGGGAACCACAAGGCTGAATCCAAGAGCAACGTTCCCACACGGGATTCATTGTCTCCTGCCAACTTATGGATGGATGCGCTCACAATCAGCCTGACAGCGGAATCCGGTCCGACCGGAATCTCCGGAGTATTCATTGTCTCGGGAGCGAGAGGCGACTACAATACACAATGGTCCGAATATTACCCAACGCGTCACCAGACCATCATGGCTGTGTCGCGTCCATTTGGAAAGTGAGGTCGGATATGAAATCCTGTCCCAAATCCATGATTACTTTGCTCGCCGCAGGAGTTTGGATCATGTTGCTCGTATTGATTCCTGCGCTGAGTGCGGAATCGGCTTCCATGTCCATCCACGCCGCTGAATCCATGCCGGCAGATGAGCCGCTGGGGACCCGGCCATACGAGATGGTGTGGGCTGACCGCAAGCCGCCACATACACCTCTGGTCGATTTCGACTCCCTCGAAGGCTGGCAGGTCGAATCCGTCGAGGGCGCCGTCGCGGACCTGATCGGTTCACAGAGGCAACGCGTGTGGGAATCGCCGGTCGCCCGGCTTGTTTATCGTGGCACATCGAACAAGAGCACAGTGGTCATGCGACCACGGACGCCGCTTACAATCCCCACCACAGCGTCAGCAACGACAATCTGGATTTACGGAAACAACTGGTCATGGGCACCCGATCCGGGGACGCCGCGAACCACGATCTCCCTGCTCATCCTGGACAAGGACAACGCAGCACATACACTCGATCTCACCCAGGTCCGTTGGAAGGAGTGGTGGCTGGTCCACAAAGTCTTACCGCCACGCCTGCTCGACAAGCAACCCCTTCGTTTCGCCGGAATACGAGTCACAGGCGGCTCGAACAAAGAGAACCGCGAGCTTTTTTTCGAGGACCTCGTGTTCCTCAAAGAAAGTTTTACCCCGCTTTCCTTCGAGCCGCGGCCGAAACGCGGCGTCAATCCATTCCCCGGCCAATCGCCCGGGGCCAATACCGGGCCTGGACGATTACCCTTCCCTGCCCGTGAGGAGACGATCCTACCCGACAACCTGACGGCCGACTTCAGCACAAAGCTCGAACAGGCGGGCGAGGGCTGGCGGTTCACTTACAAAGACGCGGAAACACAGATCGAGTATGGGATCAAGACGGGCGATAAATTCTGGGAGCCCGTGGGCGTCAAACTCAACGGAAATACTGTTGGCAAGGCCATGGTGGAAGCTGGGCTGAAGTTCGTCGCCAAGCCTACAGATGCTCGGCTGATCCAGGTGCAATCGACCGACGATGAGCTGCAAGCATCTTGGCGAACGACCGTAAATGGCGCCGAGGTTGTGATCCGGTCCACGATGCGCCTGTGGCAGAAGAGCTTGGTAGTCGACTGCATCTGTACCGGTGGACTTGCAACCGAACTCTCGTATGGCCGCATCGAAGGTATCGAGAAGCCGGAATTGCTACTGTTGCCTTACATGAATTATGGGGGGCATCATCTAAACGTCCTGATGTCGAAGGGCAAGGTCCCGTACTTCGCCTCGATCTGGATGGACTGGTATCGCTCGAATGCCTCTGCGCCTTATGCCGTGGACAAGATCGACTCGCACGGGGTTCGGTTGAACGGCGGCGTGCGCTATATTCCGAAGACCGACGGCCGGCGCAATGATCTCTATGAGCGATTTTTCGTCACATTCTCGCCCATTTTCGAGGAGACGCTGCCAACAATCGCCAATCCTCCCGCGAAGCGCGGACGCGAGGCTGCCAAGCGGCTCTGGCAGGAGAGCTGGGGGCCGGTCGACTACCAGCGCGAGCACGAGCGGTCGAAGAAGCTGCGCGCGTACGGCATTGAGATGCTCACCCAATGCAACCATGAGATCACATGGCGCGACAGCGGTGAGAGCTTCACGTTCCGCGAGATGGCCGCACCGGGCAAAGGCGGCGATGAAGCTCTCAAGAAGTACGTGGCGGCCCAACGTTCGCTCGGTTGGCGATCGGGCCTGTACACGAACTACACCGACTTCGCGCCGGTGAACGCCTACTGGGACGCTGACCGCGTGATGCGTCGATCTGACGGCAATCTGGTGACCGCCTGGGCGCGATGCTATTCGCCCAAGGCGCTCTTCGCCGTCGAGATGGACCGCAAGCTCGCCCCGCTCATTCAGAGCAAGTTCGGCACGAACGCCGCTTATACCGACGTGCACACGTCTGTCAGCCCGTGGGATCGAACGGACTTCGATGCACGCGTTCCGGGGGCCGGGACATTCGCGGCGACCTTCTATGCTTATGGCGAGCTGCTCCTGCACGATCAGGATGTGTACGACAGCCACTGCTGGTCCGAGGGTAATCACCAGTGGCTCTATGCCGGTCTTTGTGTCGGCAACTATGGCCTAACGTACAGCAGCCTGAGGCTCTGGAAGTATCCGTACCTGCCTCACTTCGACTTGCTCAAAATGCACCCGCTCTCTGTCGATATTGGCGTGCCGTGGACAAGCCAATTCTTCAAGGACAAGGAAGGTTGGCGGAAGCCGGAGAACATCGTCACGAGCATCGACCAATTCCTGGCAGCAACGATTGCTTACGGTCATATCGGCTGGCTTGTCGAGGAAACCCACGGCATTCGGCAGACCTGTCGGTCGTACTACATGCTCCAGCCGCTGCAATCGAGGTACGCGATGCTCAAGCCTCAGGAGATCCGCTACGGCACAGACCGCGGCCTCGTCAGTTCCTCCCAGGCGTTCGCGAGCGGTGACTGGCGTAAATCGAAGCTTTTCATCCACTACCGCGATGACCTGCGCATCTGGATCAACGGCAACGCAGAAGAATCATGGCGGATCGAGCACCAGGACGTTATGCACAACCTGCCGCCGTTCGGATGGCTCGCCATTGGCGCCGACGGCTTCCACGAGTGCTCGGAATCTATCGACGGAAAGCGATACGATCGCGTCAGCTCGCCCGAGTGTGTTTTTGTTGACGGCCGCGGCACATGGCGCAGCTTTGATGGCATCGCGACTTCCGGCAGTGTGGCCGTACGACGCGCGAAGGAAGGTAAAGGCCTCTCGATCATTACAATTGAAGGCGTGGACCGGCTCGTGATTGCAGAGTCCGGCGGCACATTTGCCCCGCACGATGTGCGAGCCACCGTCGGAGCGGTCGCTCGTGCGAAGGAAATCGACGTGCAGGCTTTTGACGTGAGCGACAAAGACCTTGGCGAGGTTGCAATTCAACGGACCGAATCCGGATGGGAACTCAAGCCCCCCGCATCCACGGTGCGACTGGACGTTGCGGCGAAGTAGCACCAGGTTCTACAGGTTCGTGGCCTTTGCGGGAGGAGATTCCTTCATCGCTTCGTTCTCCCAAGTAGGGAGGTCTTCCGCGTCACTTATGCCTCGCGGTATGG
>Ga0209427_10005041_pt1 | contig 15168 bp, 9 predicted proteins | sample DeeMarSWOR136_30_FD_187465 | JGI IMG/M metagenome (GOLD analysis project Ga0209427, IMG submission 187465) | Marine sediment microbial communities from White Oak River estuary, North Carolina - WOR-1-36_30 (SPAdes) (version 2) | ecosystem: Environmental > Aquatic > Marine > Intertidal zone >...
AAAAAAAGGCGAACACATGACTAAAAGATTCGTCTGTGACGTCCGCTTCGTTAAACTGCTCGGCGAATACGGTTTCGAAGAATAAAAGCAAATTCAATTATGAATAAGAACAAAAAGGCTAAGACCAATTTACTATGACCCAATCGGTAAGCGAACAATCAGAGAATAAAATTACGCTTTCGATGCCGGTACAGTATCTCAAGGGTGTAGGGCCGGCGCGGGCGGGAACCTTTGCGCAGTTGGGAGTGCATACGGTAGGGGACTTGCTGGAGTATTACCCGCGCGACTGGAACTTTGCGCCCGAGCCGGTAAAGATAGATCAAATGCAGCCAGAGAAGAACGCTACTATCATCGGCCTTCTCGAATCAACAGACTACCAAAGCTATCGCAGGCAGCCGATATTTGAGGCCATAGTCAGCGATGATACCGGCGTGTGCAGGATTATATGGTTTCACGGCGGGTATCTCCGCGGCCAATTAAAGCCGGGCCAAGTAATAATGGCATCGGGCAGGGTTGGTTTATACAAGCACCAGTTACAAATGACCAATCCGAAATTTTTGGTGCTCGATGAAAAAACCTCAGAACCGGACGAGTATTTCAGCGGCGGTGTATATCCGGCCTGCAGCAAACTATCCAGCAGACAAATCAAAAAGATAATCGGACGCGTTCGTGACGCAGTCGATGAGCTTGTGCCGGAGTTTTATGACAAAGAATTTCGGGCCAGGGCGAATCTAATCGGCAGAAAAGAGGCTTTTGCCTGGATACATTTGCCGCCGGACGAGGAAAAATTAACCAAGGCAAAACGCAGATTAAAGTATGATGAATTGTTTTTGATGCAGTTGGGGCTGGCGCTTCGGCGGGTAAGGAGAAAGCACTACTCGGCAGCAGTGCCGATGACCTGCAATGACAAAATCGACAGCCGAATCAGAAAACGCTTCCCGTTCCTGCTCACCGAAGACCAGAACGGAGCGATAGCCGAAATTATCGCGGACATGGCGAAACCTGAGCCCATGAACCGGCTCCTTCAGGGTGACGTTGGGTCGGGCAAAACGGTGGTGGCGCTATACGCAGCCTTGACGGCGGTCGCTAATAAAACACAGGTGGCCATTATGGCCCCTACGGAGATTCTGGCGGCACAGCATTTTCTAAGTATCGAAAGATACCTTGAGAACAGCAAAGTCAGAAGGATTTTGATAACGGGTGGACTGACCGGCACAAAGAGGACAGAACTTCTGGAAAAAATAAAACAAGGCGCGATGGACATCGTCGTCGGAACAGTGGCGCTGCTGCAGAAAGATATAGAATTTCGAAATCTCGGGCTGGTCGTGATTGATGAGCAGCATAAATTTGGAGTCGAGCAGAGGGCAGAACTGCGAAAACAGATGACGCCACATTGTCTTGTTATGACGGCCACGCCCATCCCAAGGACGCTGGCGATGACCGCCTTCGGCGATCTGGATGTTTCCATTATCAAGCATTCGCCGCCGGGCAGAGGCACTGTTATTACACGCTGGGTCGAGAAGTATAACCGGCAAAAAGCATTTCAGTTTATCCGCGAACGTCTAAGGGCAAAGAAGCAGGCATACTTTGTTTATCCTCGGATAACCGCCATCGAAGAAAGCGAAGATATCAAGGCGGCCACAGATGAGTGGAAGAACCTGTCTACGAAAGTTTTTCCTGAATTTTCCGTTAAGCTTCTTCACGGCCGAATGTCATCGGCGAAAAAGCAGCATATTATGGACGAATTCAGAAAAGGCAAAATCGATGTGCTGGTCTCAACCGTCGTGATAGAGGTGGGGATGGATGTACCCAACGCAACAATAATGGTCATAGAAGGAGCGGACAGGTTCGGCCTGGCACAGTTGCACCAGTTGAGAGGGCGTATCGGAAGGGGAGAAGCCAAGTCGTATTGTTTTTTGTTTGCTGAAACCGACAGCGAGATAGCAAAGGGCAGACTCGATATAATGACCAGGAGCAACGACGGTTTTGAAATAGCCGAGCAAGATTTGCGGCTTCGCGGTCCGGGCGAACTGTTTAGCACCCGGCAGCACGGCCTGCCGGACTTGAAAATAGCAAATATCGTGGACGATTACGACCTGCTGGTTATGGCAAGGAAGAACGCATTCGAGCTTGTCCAGTCCGATCCGATGTTAAACATGCCGGAGCACAAAAATATTCGCAAGGCATTAGTGACTAAATTCGGCGATTCGCTTGGATTAGCGGACGTAGCATAAAAATTGAAAATTTAAAGCTAAAAACTCAAAATTATAAATTAAAACACAAAACCTTTTTCTTTTGGCTTGATCTTAAATTTTAAGTTTTAGTTTTACATTTTTGGCTTTACGTTTTACGCTATTACGATGCAGATACAGTACAAAAACAATCTGCTGGAAAAGGTTTTAATCGGAGTCAACGCCCTGACCGCCGCGGCGGTCGCGGCGTCCTTTGCTGCGCTGTTCGGCTACGAAGAGCCTCAACTTTCTGCCCGAATCTTATATGCCGCCCAGGTAGCACTGCTCTGCATTTTCATAATCGAGAAAACAATTCGTCTCCTTAATTCGGTTTCAAAAGTGGAATTTCTTCGGGTAAACTGGTTCGAGATTCCACTTGTACTTGCGCTTGTTATTGCCGTGGTCGGTGCGGGGCGATGGTTTTACAGAGATGAACCTGAGACAGTTCGCCATTTTGCGGTGGGCATCTATCTTGTGCTGCAGGTGGTTACCAAGCTTTGCAGGACCAGTGTGAACCTGGCGGCATCTGGCAAGAGTCCGACGCGGACACTAATCGCCAGCTTTCTGGTTTTGATCATCGGCGGCGCAGGGCTTTTGTACCTGCCGAAGGCTTCCACCGGCGAAAGGGCAAGTTTTGTTGACGCCCTGTTTACGGCAACCAGCGCCACCTGCGTTACCGGTCTTATCGTAAGAGATACCGGCAAGGATTTTTCCCTGATGGGGCAGTTGATAATTCTGTCTCTGATTCAGCTTGGTGGCCTCGGGATAGTTATGTTCGGTGCGGTATTCGCCCTGCTGTTAGGACAGGCTTTGAGCTTGCGTGAATCGGTGGCAATGCAGGACCTGCTCAGCGCCCGAACGCTAAGCCGGATAGGAAACATGATTGCCTTCATTTTTATCGGGACTATATTCATTGAAGCCATCGGTGCAGTCAGCATCTTCGGGATGTGGAACGACGTACCCGGCTGGACAGGTGACGTAGACAAGCAGTGGTATTATAGTATCTTTCATTCAATCAGTGCATTTTGTAATGCCGGCTTTAGTTTATTCAGTGACAGTTTCATCAGCTACAATAAAGGCTGGGGCGTATATGCGGTGATTTGTCCGTTGATAATTTTAGGCGGACTCGGCTTTAGCGTGCTCTACGACCTGGCCAGTATCGTAGTTGAAAGGATAAATCGATTTTTCAAAAAAAGTTTCCTCGCTCGTTACCGTCTTTCGATGGAAACCCCTATGAGGATGAGGCTTCAGACGAAAATCGTCCTTAGTGTAAGCGCCTTGCTGATAGTTCTTGGCGCCCTGGCTATCCTGCTGTTTGAGCGCTACGCAGGCGGTGTCGATCCCGATTCAAATACGGGCGTTCTCGGGGCCCTGTTTCAATCAATTACAGCCAGAACGGCAGGTTTTAATACTATCAAAATATCGGCACTATCGGCTTCGAGCAAATTCGTCCTGATTCTGCTTATGTTCATCGGCGGTTCGCCCGGCTCAACAGCGGGAGGAATAAAGACAGTCACACTGGCGGTGGTAATAATGACTGTTTACGCGACCCTCAAGAAACGTGAGGAAGTGGAGATGTTTAAGCGTTCGATTCGGGTAGTTGTCGTCGGCAGGGCTGTTACCGTTACGCTGCTTTTCGTGGCGGTCTTGTTCGGCGCCTCTCTAGCCCTGAGTATTACCGAAAATGTAAACGGCTTTACCATGTCGGACATTATGTTCGAGGCGGGCTCGGCCCTTGGGACCGTCGGGCTTACGACCGGCATCACGCCTTCCTTGACAACCGCCGGGAAATTGATTATTATTGCCACTATGCTTATCGGTAGACTCGGCCCCTTGACACTATTGGCGGCGTTGACATTTAATATAAAACCGGCTCAATACAATTATCCCGATGAAGCGATAATTGTCGGCTGATTCGCGGGCCATGCCGTGAAATTTAGGAGCTAATAATATGAAGCGGTTTGCTGTAATAGGATTAGGGCGGTTCGGACAAAAACTGGCCATAGCACTGGCAATGAGCGGTGCTGAGGTTATCGCAATCGACAAAAACCGGGAGGAGATTGAGATGATTCGGGACCAGGTAAGTCTTGCCGTCCGCCTCGACAGCACAGACGAGGAGGCCCTGAAAGCACAGGGCATCGATAAAATCGATGTCGCTATTATAGGTATAGGCCAGGAGGGCTTCGAATCGGCAATTCTGACGGTGGTAAACCTGCGGCAAATGGGCGTAAAGAAGATTCTGGCAAGGGCCGAAAGCCCGGTCTCAGGCGAGGTTTTCTCCAAGGTAGGCGCAACTGACGTAATTTATCCTGAAATCGAGTCGGCCCAAAGATGGGCGTATAAACTCATCGCACCGCAAATCGGCGAAAAGATAGATTTCGCGCCGGGCTATAGCCTTGCCCGGGTAACAGCGCCGCCAAGTTTCGACGGCAAGACCGTTATGGACTTGCAGTTGAGGCAGAAGTACAAAGTCAACCTTGTCGCAATCAAGCGGGACGAGCACCGCAAGAAAAAGAAGTCTGAGAACGCTTCAATTATCAACGTCCCCATGCCGAGCACTGTGGTCTACCAGAACGACATTCTGATGGTCGCCGGCTCCGACGCGGACCTGGCAAAACTGCCGCAGGAATAAAGACGATACAACAAATTCCACTTCCGAGGGCGCGAAATAAGAACCTGTCAGAGCTTCCGGTATTTTCTTAGCATATCGAGGAAGTTTTGCATGTCTTCGTGCAGGGGGGCTTCGAACTTCACCGTTTCTTCGGTAGTCGGATGTTTGAATTCAAGCGTGTAGGCGTGGAGTGCAAAGCGGCTTATGACCGGCTCTTCAACAGCGGTTTCTGCATCTTTTAATTGCCAGGGATAAACGAGCTTGCCGCCGTACATATCATCGGCAACGATTGGATGCTTTATATACGAGAGGTGGACGCGGATTTGATGGGTCCGTCCGGTTTTAGGGGTCAGCTTCAACAGGGAGAAGCCGCGAAAACTTTCAACGACCTCGTAAAAAGTGATTGATTCCTTGCCGATTTCAGGCCTGATTGCGTACTTTTCTCTTACTCTCGGGTGCATGCCTAATGGGGCACTTATGCGGTCGGCCGTCAGTTCAGGCACGCCATGAACAATAGCAAGGTAACTTTTTTCGACCTGCCGGCGCTCAAACTGTTTGGCAATCCTCCACTGGGCGCCCTCGTTCTTGGTAGCGACCATAACGCCGGTCGTGTCTTTGTCGAGCCGATGTACGATGCCGGGCCTAAATTCTCCGAGCCCGCTGGACAGCTTGTCTGCATAAAAGGCAAGGGCGTTAACAAGCGTGCCGTGAGTGTTGCTGCGGGCGGGGTGAACAACCATACAGGGCTGCTTGTTTAGAACAATTATGTCGTCATCTTCATAGATGATATTCAGGGGGATATCTTCAGGTTCAATCTCCTTGCTCGGAAGCTGAGGCAGTGTCAAAACGATTGTGTCACCGGGACTGAGCTTAAAGCTGGGCTTTACTATTTTTCCGTTGACCTTAACTCCTCCTGCTCCGATTTGCCTTTGGATCATAGCCCTGCTGAAGTTACTGAACCGGCCGTGGAGATATTTATCCACCCTCCGCTCTTTGATTGAGCTTCCCACCTGAAGCGTCAGGGGGCCGGTGCTCTCATCAGGCATTTCACTTTGTGAATTATTCGCCGGGCACATTTGTATCAACGACCCCCAACACATTATTTGGCTCCTGGGGCCGCAGCTTGATGTTGAGAGGCTCGGAGAGTGCGTTCGGTTCGGGCCTTATTTTGACGTCCGGAACCAGCATGCCGGGATTCGGTTCAGGACCAATCATGACTTCAGGAACTACAGGGAAATCATTCGGTTGGCCCACTTCGTCTTCGATAGGTCTTAGCGGTATCGGCGGCAGCAAGTCGGTCATGTCAGTGATGTCAGTAACGGGCGGTTTTTGTATCGGTGCCGGTTTAAACACTATCTTTTTCCGGTAATCGGCCATTGTTTCCAAACGCCGCTGCGCCCTGGCAACGGTTGTCGTACCTTCAAAGTCGCTGTTTTCGATAAGGTCACGATATATCTGCTCCGCCTCATCGAAGTGACCGATTTCCTCTTCACAGAGTCCGAGGCCGAATTTTGCCATCGCAGTCAATGAAGGATTTTTTTCAGCCTTCGAGATAGCTCTTATGTATGCACTTTTTGCGCCTTCGACTGCCGTTAGCAGGCCCGCCTGGTCCACGGTCTCCTGGCGATAGTGCACGCCTGCACGGAGTGATTCGGCCCGCTTAATGAGCGCCAAAGCGGCCATGTTCTCATCTTGTGCGGAATTGGCAACGGTTTCCAGATCAAGGGCGGTCTGGTCGAGCATATATGATGTATCCACCCCCTTGGATTGTGCCATGAGGACCTGCATTTTGCCCTGAGGCAGTTTTGCGATAAGGCTGGTAAATTCGAGCTGTTGTTGAACGGATTCAACCCTTGTTTTACGCCAGTACCACAGAGCCGAGCCTATGCCCAGTACGGCAACTACCGAGACAATTATAACTATTTTTCCATTATCGCGAGCCCACCGAGGAAAATTCGCAATCCACTCGGCCAATTCGTTAGTTTTTAGTTCGTGTCGATGGTCAGACTTCATTTTTACTGCGTCTCTTTCTTAAAATAGCTTGCCAAGGTAATGTTACATTACAGGCTTAAAAGGGGATTGTAACAAAATATGTTTTGTGTTGCAACAAACCAATTCTTTGATTAAAATTTTATCCCGTTAGAAATCCAGATACATTCCGTGTCCATTTCTAATGCAATTTAGTTAATAATTAATGGAAAGGTCACAGATGTTCAAAATAGAAGGTAGAGTAAAAATGGCGAACTTGCCGCTTTTTACTTTTTATTGTCTGTTTCTGGCGGGCTTTTTTTGTGGGGGCGGCACATCAAACGCAACAGAAGCCGCCTGGGACCCTGCCAAATATATCGGCATTGACGAAATCAAACCCGGTATGAAGGCGTATTGCCTTACCTGCTTTAGCGGCACGAAGATTGAGAAATTCGACATGGAAGTACTAAGCATAATCCGCAATTACGAACCGGGAAGGGATTCGTTCCTGGTTCAGGGCACGGATGAGCGTTTTATCCATACGGGTCCGGTATGGGGCTGTAGCGGTTCGCCGGTCTATATAGAAGGACGTCTGGCCGGTGCGTTAGCCACGGCTTATACTTACAGCAAGGACCCGCTCTACGGCGTAACGCTAATCAAGGACATGCTGAGGGTGGGCGGTGCCGGCCGGCCGAACGCAAGCGCCGTTCAGCACGGCTACTCGCTGGACTTTTCCAAGCCGATTGATTTTGCCCAAATTGATAAACAAGTCACAACACCCCGCTTGCGGGGAAAACGCAGCCTGTCCGGTGCAATGACTTTGCCCTGTCCGCTGGTCACCTCCGGTTTGCCCACCCAGGTCACCGAACAGTTAAACGCCATGTTCGAACCTTTCGGCCTTTCCGTCTTTGCCGGCGCGGGGGGCGGGGCAGGTGTCAACGAAGACCAAAATGTTCAGTTGGCGCCGGGGAGCTGCCTAGTCTTGCCTTTGGTGACCGGTGATATATCAATGGAAGTTGTCGGGACGGCCACCGAAGTCGTTGGTGACAAGGTGTATGGCTTCGGACACAGCTACCTCGGCTATGGGCAGGTTAATTTGCCGATGGCCACGGGGCAGGTGCACACCGTCGTATCAAGCATAGCCCGCTCTATTAAGCTGGCCAGTTCAATCAAAACGGTCGGCGCCCTGACAAGGGACGAGTCGACGGCGATCTTCGGACGAATCGGCGCAAAGCCTCATATGTTCCCGCTGAAGATAACGATTGACGACTACAGAGACAGCGGCAAACAAGTATACAATTGTCAAGTTGCCCATAATAAGTCGCTTACTCCCATGCTGCTTCGTTCGGCCGTGTTCGGAGCAGGTATGCGGTTCGGCGAGCTGCCCCCCGAACATACGATTGAGTATAATGTGGCCATCGGCATAGAGGACGCCGAACCGATTACCTTTGAAAATGTCTCCACCGATATGGACCTACTTGAGATGCTAATGGAAAGTATTAGTCCTGTTACGATGCTCATGAATAATCCGTACAAACGAGTCGATATAAAATCAGTCGATTTCGATGTTCGCATAGTTCCGAAAAGTACTATATCACATATATGGTCGGTCGATTTGTCCGGTTCAACGGTGAAGGCAGGCCGGGATCTCGATATCGAAGTGGTGATCGAATCCGTGCTTGCGGGAAAGAAAAAATACCATTGCAGCTTCGAAATACCCAGAACCCTGGCGCCCGGCAAATATGAGCTGACTATCTGCGGCGGGTCCGGCTATGAGCTGTTTATAAGAAAATCGGCGACATACAAATTATTAGCCCTGGATTTGGAATCCACGATGGAGGGCCTGAGGTATCTTCTTAGCATTGACAGAGGTAAATTGTACTGCATTTTAGCATTACCGCCCGGCGGTGTTACGATAGAAAAGGCAGAGCTGCCGGACCTTCCCGCCACGAAGATGCTTGTTTTACAGAACCCGAAAAGAACGCTTAGAATCCAACCATATCCACATTGGCTCGAAAAAAGTATCGATACCGGCACAGTCGTTATCGACAGGAAGATCATACGGATAACCGTAGAAAAATAAGACGCGATGACCGAATCGCCATACGAGATACGAAGCATTATATTTTTGTTTGAGGAATTGTTATGAAACACGAAATCAACGTTAATCGCAGATTTGCACTTTTAGTATTGATTTTTGTTTGCTTGATTTTCGGTTCAGCTTCTCTGGCGGTTAACAGCAAGATTGCACGCCACGTCAGCAGTTCAGACATGATGAAGGGCATGACGGAAAACATTGTCATTGGCTCACGAGGCACTATTCAGCTCGGCAGCGCCTGGGAGGCCCCGGTCAAAGAGTTTGAAGATGTTTGGTCGATTAACAGTATCGTAGTAAGCGGCGGTACGGTTTACGTTGGTACAAGCCCGAACGGCGGCATCTATAAATACAGTCTCGGCGAACTGACAAAGATCTATCCTGAGGAGTCAGAAGAGAAAAAGCCGGCCCCCAAAAAGACCAAAGAGGACAAGGATGCAAACGAGCCCGGTGATGCCAATACCGTCGAAGACGAGGAGTACCTGTCCAACGAGCATATCTTCGCGATGGCAACCGATGTTGTCGGCAGGCTTTTAGCCGGTATAAGCGGCGACAAATGCAAACTCTGCCGATTCAAAAACAACAAATACGAAGTGATTTGCGAGCTTGATGATGACAAGTACATCTTCGCCATAGCGGTCGATGGCGGAGGTAATATATATCTTGGAACCGGCCCCGAAGGAAAGGTCTACAAGCTCGAACCGTCGGGTAACAAAGCACATCTTGTTTACGACAGCCAGGACAAAAACATCCTCTCACTTGCCATCGGACAGGACGGCTTTGTTTACGCCGGTAGTGACAGCCGGGGATTGATATACAAGATAAATCCGCGGACCAAAACAGCAACTGTATTATACGACAGCGATGAGCCGGAAATCACAGCTTTATTATTTACGAAAGACGGCGTTTTGCACGCAGCCGCGACGTCCGCCAAGATAGTCCAGGCCCAGACCAAATTTGCCGCACAGTCACCTTTTTCCGGCCGGCCGGAGGCAAAAACGTCCAAGACGACAAGCGATGCCAAGGGAGATCTGAAGCTTAAGATTGCAAATATAAAAGGAGCAGCCAGCAAAATGCCGTCCAAAGGACCGACACCGCCGCGCAAGCCGGCCAGGCCTGGTCAGGCAAGCTACATATACAAAATAACCAGAGACGGCTTCGTGACAAATGTGTTCAGCGAGGCGGCGGTTTTCTTCTGCCTGGCCGAACAGGATAAATCTCTTCTTGTCGGCACCGGAAACAGCGCCCAGCTTTTCAGTGTAGAGCCGGCATCGGAGCAGCAGGCAATTATCTATGAGGATAAACAGGCATCACAAATAACGGCAATAAATGTCCGGCGCGATGCCGTATATCTTGGTACGGCGAATCCCGCCAAGCTGATAAAGTTAGGCACCGGCTTCGCTTCCGAAGGCACTTACATTTCCGACCTTATCGACGCCGACCAGCCGGCCAAGTGGGGAAAGCTTCAAATAGAAGCCGATATTCCCCAGGGCTGCAGCGTCCGGATGGCCTCTCGAAGCGGAAACGTAAAAGATGTAAACGACCCTACTTTTTCTTCATGGACCGAGCTTGTGGAAGTGACAGAACCGGTCCAGCTTCAATGCCCGCTCGGCAGGTTCTGTCAATATAAGCTCGTATTACAAAGCAACGGACCCAAAACTCCGATTATAAGGGAGATTGCCGTTGCCAGCAGCGTGCCGAACCTGGCGCCGAAAGTCGAATCGGTCGACGTCAGTCCAATTGCTGCACCCGGCAAACAGGGGGAATTCAACATCAGCTTCAAGGCCGAAGATGACAACGGCGACAAGCTGATTTACAAAATAGATTTTAGAAAAGTCGGAAGAACAAACTGGATTGAACTTGAAGACGAGATCGAAAAACCCACCTTCGAATGGGATGGAAAGACCGTAGAGGATGGCCGGTACGAGGTAAGAGTGACCGCAAGCGATGAAAGAAGCAATAACTCCGCAACTAAATTAACGGGCAGCAGAATAAGCGAGCAGGTAATAGTGGACAACACCGCTCCGGTCATTAAAAAACACTCTATCGACAAAGCCGGAAAAAGCATAACGCTGAAGCTGCTCGTATCGGATGAATTCAGTGCAATCGGCAGGCTCAATTATACGGTCGACAGCAATGAAAAATGGAAAGGTACTATGCCGGACGATATGGTCTACGATACGACGGAAGAAGATTTTACGATTGTGATTGACAAACTGGAGCCCGGCGAGCATATAATCGCAGTCAGAATCGCCGACAGCGTCGGCAATATAATCTATAAAACTTTCGAGGTCAATGTCTCCTGAGCCGTGGTAAAAATTCCTCCTCTGCCGGCTTCGGGCAGGTGACACGAATTGTGCGATACATCAAATTTGAAACAATCTCTGATACTATAGAATCGCTTTGCACGGCGGCCTCACATGAACTGCCTGACGATGTTTTAGCCGCCCTCCGTGATGCGGCACAAAAAGAGACCAAAGCGGCCGCGGCAAATATATTAAATCAACTCATCGAAAACGCCCGCATAGCAAAGGCCGAATCAATACCACTCTGTCAAGATACCGGTCTTGCGGTAGTCTTTGTTGAGCAGGGTTCGGACGTCGCCGTTAAGCCCCCGCCAGCCCAAACGGAGGCAACACTGCTCGACGCAATCAACGCCGGTGTCGCCGCCAGTTACGAAAAGGGGTACCTGCGCAAAAGCGTTGTCGCTGATCCTCTAAACACGCGCAAAAACACAAGGTCAAATACACCTGCTATAATCCATCATACAATTGTCCCGGGTGAGAAGCTAAAGCTGACCGTCATGACCAAAGGCGGCGGCTGTGAGAACAAGAGTCAATTCAAGATGTTCAAACCCACGGCGGAAAGAGAACTGATAATTGAATGGATCGTTGACGTTGTCCGTCAGGCCGGGGCCGATGCCTGCCCGCCGTTTGTAGTGGGTGTGGGGATTGGCGGCAATTTCGAAATAAGCTGTCTGCTCAGTAAAAAGGCGTTGTGCCGAAACCTTACCTCCAAAAACAGCGACGATTTCTATGCAAAGCTCGAAACGGATTTGCTATCGGCAATCAATTCGCTCGGGATTGGACCGCAGGGGCTCGGCGGCGACACCACAGCCCTTGCCTGTCTAATCGAGACCGCACCGTGCCATATAGCGTCGCTGCCGGTGGCGGTAAACATCGAATGCCACAGCCACCGGCATAAATCAGCGGTTATTTAGACTGCTCGATTATGTCGGCCAGTCCAACGTCTATATACTGACCACCGCTCGTCTGACGACAGCGCACGGCCAGACAATTACGCCCGACCTTTAAGGCCTCGTGAACCCTTTCGCTAACAGGAGTCGTGATATAATCTGTTGTGAATCCTTTCAGCTTCGCCGCCGGCACACCGTTGATATACACCTCGACGTCCTCATCATGGTGAATTTGCAAATGCGGCTGGCCAAATTTTGTGTCCTTCAACTCAAATGTTCGACGCAGCCAGATATCCGATGTCTTCCACTCGGTCCGTACGACAGAGCCGGGCGTGCCTTTGGTGCCGAACCCGCCGGCACCTTTCTTCCAGGAAGAATCATCGAATCCGGGTTTTTCCCATCCGCCGCGGGGCCTATCCGTAGTATAACTCCATTCGAGACCCTGCTCCTGCGACGTCGGCACAATCGTTTTGATTATCGGGGGGGGCAGGTAGAGCTTGTGGGCGGCTTCGGCCATCTGTTTAATGTCCCCTTTTACCATCGCCCGGTCGTAGGTCATATATCCGTTGACCTCAATCTCCACGTCCGTAGTTTGTGTGTACACAGCGGCCGAAAGCCCTCTGCCAATCAGCGGTCGAAGGTTGTTCAGCAAAGCCACGTATGCTTTCGTCAAGTCGGACCTGGTTTCATAGCTGCGATAACCCCAGTTCTTCTCCGCCTGCCAGGTATGGCCTTTAAGCGGCAGACCAAGGCCGCCGAACTCGCCCAGCACCGCTACGCGCTCTTCCTCGTTAGGAGGTCTTGCAGGACCAGGATAGCTGTGAATATCACGCACGTCGCCGGATTCCTTGTTCGACCAGCCGCTGGCCTCGTTCACCAAACGAGTCGGGTCCCACTTTTTAACCAGCGCCGAATAGCGCTCAGTATCATGCTGTCCCCACCCCTCGTTAAACGGCACCCACATAACGATGCATGGATGATTGCGGAAATTGTCAACGAGCCGTTTGAGCTCCATCTCGAACTGTTTACGCGCCTCATCCCCTCTGTTATTGCCGTTGGGCATGTCCTGCCAGACCATTAATCCTAATTTATCGCACCAGTAGTACAGCCGCGCCGGCTCTATCTTGACGTGTTTTCGAAGCATATTACAGCCGAGTTCCTTCAAGACCTCGATATCGTTGCGAAGTGCCTTGTCCGTCGGCGCCGTATACAATCCATCCGGCCACCAGCCCTGGTCCAGCGGGCCATACTGAAACAGCGTCTTATTATTCAAGCACAATCGATTTATCCCGTGCTGGTCCTTCCTTACCGAAATCTTGCGCATGCCGAAGTAGCTGTCAACTTCGTCGCAGGTCTTGCCCTCTTTCATCAGCTTCACTTCGAGGTCATAAAGGAAAGGTGAATCCGGTGACCAGAGCTTCGGGGCCTCTATCTTGACTGTACACTTATTTAACCCGGGTGTACCGCCGGATATCTGTAAATGACCCTTGCCTTTAACTTTGGCATTTAATTCATATTGGCTGATGTCGCCTATGGTATCAACTTCGACGTCTACGGTGCTGTTATCAATATCGGGGACAATCTTGACGGCCTTGATATATGTTTCGGGCACCGGTTCCAGCCAAACGGTCTGCCATATCCCGGTAACCGCCGTGTACCAGATACCGCCCGGCTTCTTCACCTGCTTACCGCGTGGCTGGTTGCCGGTATCTGTCGGGTCCCAGACCGACAGAACTATTTCCTGGTTGCCCGATTTTTTCAGCGCATCGGTAATATCGAAAGTAAACGGGTCGTATCCACCCTTATGTTTGCCGACCTCCTGGCCGTTTATCCAAACTGTCGTGTCCCAATCCACGGCGCCGAAGTGCAGCAGCACACGCTTGCCCTTCCTCCAATTGCCGGAACCGGATACCTTAAACGTCCGTCGATACCACAGCCGGTTATTTTCACCCACCTGCTTCATCACACCCGACAAAGCCGACTCGACCGGAAACGGTACGAGAATCCGGCCATCGAATTCTTCCGGCTGCTGTGCATCCTTAGTTACAATGGCATAATCCCACAGGCCATTGAGGTTCTGCCAGTACTTGCGGGCCATCTGCGGCCGGGGGTACTCACGGTGGGCCTTTTTCGGTGAAACATCCTTTGCCCATCGCGTCATAAGAGGCCCTTCTGCTGGTTTCCACTTCGCCAATACCGGTGAACTGACGCACAAAACCGTGCATAACAGGACCAAATACCAAACCTTGCACACAACACAATCTCTTTTGCCGTACTTTGCGGTCATCTTTCAATCCCCTAAAATTTAAAGGTCAAATCTTTTGCTTTTTTCACGAGAGGAAGCACGTTTTTATCTATATCGGATTCGCTTTCACCGACCTTGACTTTAAATAAGTGCCAGTCTTCAACATGCTCAATCTTACTACCGTCCGGGATTTTCACCAGCGGCCCCAACGTCTCGAACTCCAGCATCTCGTCATTGGTGAACGTCTCAGTGTTGCAGCCCATATCGGGATAAGTCGCGCCGGGAATGTAAGGGTATTGTTTAACAAACAGCTCGCCGTTGAGGTAATAAGCCCCCCATCCGACTTTATTCAATATGCCGGCTTTTTGCTTTTTGGCATTTTTGGGGTCCTGTTTGAGCTGTATATATTTTGTCCCCCAAGTCCATCGCGGGTCAGCCATGTCCGTGTAACTCCAGAGCACCAGAGGACGAGCCGGGAGCAGAAACTCGGGATGCGGGCCGAAAGGTTCCTGCGGCAGTATGAGCCGGCCGCCCTGTGCCATAACGCTCATCGCCCAGCACGAGGCTTCGATCTCCCAAAGGTTCATGTTTGTAAGCCTGTGAAGCACCCTGACATGGTTGTACTTCTCATCAAGGGTGATCTCCATTTCTTTTACTATACCAGTTTCAGGCTCAACTTTCTGCGTAAGCGTTAAAGTCGTTCCACTCCATTTATATTTAATCGGCGAGTTATCAAGCGAGTACGTCCTGACAATATCTTCCGGTGCGTGCCACAACCTGTGGCCGCCGTAGATTCGCCATTCCTTGCCGCCGGTCTTGCCT
>Ga0209427_10005042_pt1 | contig 15168 bp, 10 predicted proteins | sample DeeMarSWOR136_30_FD_187465 | JGI IMG/M metagenome (GOLD analysis project Ga0209427, IMG submission 187465) | Marine sediment microbial communities from White Oak River estuary, North Carolina - WOR-1-36_30 (SPAdes) (version 2) | ecosystem: Environmental > Aquatic > Marine > Intertidal zone >...
TGAAAAATGGAACTTCCTGAAATCATTGAGAATGTTGCTATAGAACTTCTGAGATCAGCAGTTACTAAACTTCCAGATAGCATTGAAAACGCATTACTTAAAGCCTTAGAGGAGAGCCAAACTGCAATTGCCAAAACGCAGTTACAAGCTATTGTAGATAATTTCACAGCAGCAAAAACTTCAGTACTTCCTATGTGCCAAGACACAGGAGTCATTTCCTTTTTCGTTAAGGTGGGAGAACAATTTCCGAATATTGCAGAATTACTGAATATACTTAAAAAGGCCACCATTAAAGCTACACGGGAAATTCCCTTAAGACCAAATGCTGTTGATCTTTTTAAGGGAAATACTGGCAATAATGTAGCAGATTACATCCCATGGATTTATTGGGAGATTGTTCCTAACAGCGATGTCTTAGAACTCGTTGCATTTCCAAAAGGTGGAGGGAGCACAAACGTTTCAAAACTTGGATTATTGAAACCAGGAGAGGGGATAAAGGGGATAAAAAGATTTATTGTAGATTCAGTAGTTGATGCTGGAGCAAAAGGATGCCCTCCTTACTTCTTAGGGATAGGGATAGGAGGAGGAGAGGATATTGCAATGAACTTGGCGAAAAAAGCCTTGCTTCGTTCTGTTGGTTCACATAATCCAAACCTAAAGATCGCAGAATTAGAAAAGGAACTACTTAAAGCGCTAAATGAATTGAAAATAGGTGTAATGGGACTGGGTGAAGGTCCAACTGTTTTATCAGTCCACATCGAAGTTGCTGGAAGGCATCCTGCGAGCTTACCTGTTGGAATTGTATTCAGTTGCTGGGCGGATCGACATGCAGGGGCACGTATTGATTCAGAAGGTAATATAACATATCTAAGTTTTTAGGTTAGTGTTATCTAATATCCGATGCACTTTTCTTCTGAACCTAATAGAATGCTCTCAATCAATGTAAATAGTATTTTAAAACAAATTGTCAAGACACCTCTGCGATAAATTTTTTAAAAATGAATGTGGGGTTTCATAAGAGACTAAAAACTATCTCGGTGGACATGTATGGATAAGGAGATGACAAGGCAAAACGAAGCGTGGAATGGCAAGGCAAACGAAATCAGAGAAAAAATGCGATACACAGAGCTGTTAACAAAAATTGTCAGTTGTTTTGAAGATCATTTGAAAACAGCAGTCGAGAAAGTCACACAATTACGCCCCCGTTTCATAACCATCAATGATATAACGAGTATTCGAAAAATGGGTCGTACGGGTAAAATACATCTTGTTTCAGTCAATCTCGGTACAGATGCTGGTAGTTTCACAACAATGATTGCACTAAAAATCTCTTCAAGCCCCAGGAAGGTCATTCAAGAAGCAGAGAACTCTCAGATGTTAACACAGAGACTAGAACAACTTCCTGCTGATTTTGATTATCTAAAGACGCCTAAATTAATCCACAGTGATCCAGAATCCCGTCTACTTATCTATGAGGGTATCTTTGGACAAACGTATACAGAAACGAAGCTAGAGAGAACATTTAAAGCCAAAACCGTGGGAAAACTCCTTGCGGCAATCCATGGATCACAGGCAGATAGGATCGATGTGGACAAGTACAAGGGTCTAATGGCTTTAGTATTGATCGATTTACCATTATCAGATCAACATACGAGGGATATTTCTCTTGCAGTAGATTTCTCTTTAAGTAAAATGAGACATTCAATTGGTGGTAGCCTTATTTTTGCAGACTTTCATATGGACAATGTAATTTTCGGCCAGAGTATTAAGCGTGACAATCTGGATTACTCAGTTCTTAAAGACATGTCTGCAGTGTACAAACAAAACGTTTACATCATCGATCCAGAATACATGTACCCCGGAGATAGTGATCGTTTCGAAGATATTGGTACTTTTTTTGCCTACCAATGCTTACAGGAGTTTAGACAATTTGGAACTATAAATGAAACTAGAAAGGATATTCTGACCTTTCTGTTAGGTTACAATCAGGTTCTAAAATTAATCGCGAGGAAAGATTTAGCGGATTTATACCCTCATGGTGTTCCGATTGGGTTCCACATGGCATACAACCTGTTCTTGGGCGCAAGAGAATTAATAAGAAGGGCGAGGGGCGACGAAAAAGTGCTCCCCGAAGTAGAAGATAGAATACTTTTAGGAATACAACTTCTCCAAAATGATATAATTTAAAAGCATCTTTTTTAATAGTAAATACATAGTTTGCTATTGAACTTTTAAAACAATATTTTATAGATACGATCAATTCTGTCTATTATAAAGACAACTCTGGGTACTAATTCTATCGATTTCTAGTTAGATGATTATAGGTAACTTTACCTAACCAAAATTTAATTAAATAATATTCTTACTGTAAGCTATGAGAAGATAAGAAGTTCAAAAATCACCTCATCGGAGGACAATGAACTAATGAAAGAAGACCGCCCTTTATTTACACAACACTTGCATGTGCCTTGGAAAAACGCATATGTACAAAATAGGAATGGAAAACCAAAACTAAAAACAGGAGAATGCGTATTCTGCAAACTCGTAGATAGAGACCCGGACGTAGTTTCGAATGAAGTATATAGAAATGATGTAGCCCTTGTAGCACTCAATCTTTATCCATATAACCCCGGTCACTGTCTCGTTATCCCACTATCTCATAAAGAGCATTTTAGTGAACTCACAGAAGAAGAAGTATTCAATGTCTTTCGGTTGGCTCAAAAGTTCGTTAGACTATTAGAAGAACTCTACCACCCACATGGCTTTAACATTGGATTCAATGAGGGCAACGCTGCTGGCGCTAGTATTGACCATTTTCATATTCAGATAGTTCCCCGTTATAATGGAGACATAGGTTTCATGGAGATTTTAAGTGGTTCCCGCATTTTGGTTGAGAATGTTGATGAGACTCTTGAAAAACTACGAAAGAATGTTTACAGACTAAAGGATTACTAAACCTTATTGTGACGTTATTACTGAAATTTTATTAGTTTTAGTCTAAGAAAAACTATCTTTCATTGAGCTCAACTTTTTTCAAATTGCAGGCGGAATGTTACTTTTTCTTCCCCTATTTGTTGATGATGAATACTACGATACTCAGCAACGTTTTATTTAAAACTCTTAAGAGAAATAAAAACTTGGCGAGAAACCAAAATTTTAATTTTAATCTTTTAGATAGAGAGAGTCACAAATTTATTTCGCTCGAGATACCGAGAGACATTTAAGGTTTCATGTCACGTAAAAAGTAGAGATATCAATATATCAATGGAGTTTTGTCGATGGATGATATTACTAAGGACTTCAACAAATTCAAAGCGAAATTTGTAGGAAAAGATAGTTCATTAAGAAAGATCAGTTGGTCTGAATTAGCTAACAAGTATCCTAAAATTCATACTTGTCTAAAAAAGCCGCATATATTTCAGCCCTGTGAATCAATCATACATCCAGAACACGGAGAAATCTATGTAGTTCCTGTTAACAACTTATTTTATCAGTTTATTCTTTACTGCCCAAAAACTGATGAACTCTGGGAGACCTTCACGACTAGTGATGAGTCTGAAACTTCGGAAACATCCGTCTAACTCGATTAAACTTCTAATCTATCTTTTTTTAAATTAACCGAATTGCTTTTTCAAATAACTCAATTTCAATAAGAAAAACAAAATAAATTTTAAGTTTAAGCGTTCTAGAGAAAAAAGAAAGGATTTTTGTTAGTTTAAGGTAAAGGATATACGTTCTGTCCCCTTGGAAACTCTATGACAAATTCATATTCAATAAAGAATTCGCTTTTAGCCGGTACTTCTACTTCCCATTTATAAATACCAAGTCGCGTTTCTTTAGGCTCTGGTTTCATGGATTTTATTTCGACCTCAACCTCTTCACTTTGTGACTTTGGTATTCTGTCATAAACTGTTATGAGAGAATCTTCTCGAAGGTTTTCGATCTTAAGCTGATACTTATAAGATCTAGTTGATTTCTTACCGACAAGCCCAGTTTTTTCAGCCTCACGCTCCATGAGTTTCTTTTCCGCTTTGATCGTTGGACTTACTCTAGCTCCAGCGTCGAATTCTTCTCTTGGTGCGATTTTTGGTAAATTCGTTGCTCCAATAAAATCTTGACCTTCAAATACTTTTGCTCGACCTGGGAGAAGCGTCACATCATCGTTTGTAATTTTTAAAAGCTCAATAACTTCATTGCCGAGATAGGCATCCCAATAAAACTCACGTTTGAATTGCAACTTGTACGTTTGTGCTAAAAAGCCATGTGGTTCTCCATCAGGGGGAATCGTAACTTTCTCGGGTAATTTGAACACCTGAACTTCGCCTTCTGAACGCAGTTCAGCTTCTACAACTTTCAGATCTGGCGCAGGTGGAGGCATTAGGGCAGGTTCTTCCTCATAAGGTGCACCAGCAAGATCTTCATCCATTTCTTCTATTTCAGCCATTTTCTTTTCAGCTTCAAACATATCTCTTCTTGCCGCACTCCTGGGCTTTGCCACGTAGGGGGTCCCCAGATAGATATAGTATGGTTCTGGTTCTTGAATACTTGTGACACTTGTCGAAACGGTGCTTAGTGTTAAGTACGCATTATTCCATGGTTCGAATGTAGAATTCCTGACTAATACAAATTGCTCTACCTTGGCTGACTCTGACTCAAGAGTAATGTCATAAGTAGGATGCCAATATGAATCATAGATACGGTAAGCAACATCTAATTCAAAATCAGATTCTTGGTCAACATCGACGTTAACTACAATATCATAAAGTCGCTCAGTTTGCTCCCTAAATTGTGCATTTAACATTTCTAGTTGCTCATTTTTATCATCTATCTTTTCCTGTAACTTCTTAAGTTTTAGATCAAGGTCAAGCAATTTGGTGGAAAAATCTTGGAATACATAGGCTTCGAGAGTTTTTAATTTTTCAATGTCAATTTTACCCATAGCCCATCGTCTAAGGAAATGTTCTTCATGAGTTGTTTTGTTCCATAGGCTCAATAAACCTTCTTGTTGCTGTGCCAGAGCCGCTTTTTCAGCCTCAAGTTTTGCCTTTTCTAAATAAAGTTGTTCTAGTTCATCTAGCAAGGAAGTTATTTCAGGTAAAGGTATTCTTTCACCTAGTTTCGATTTTATATCAGTTGAAATTATAGATCCAAGGCCTCTACCATTCACACGTATTGAGTCTTGGTTTATTTTTGAACTGACATTGGGGATTATCACCTTTTGAAGCCCACTCGAAGGGAGATGTATCTTTCCCGTTCTTTTAATATCCGCTTCGGAGCGATAAACCGTCACCTCAACAATTGGGCAGTCTAATTCATTCATATAATCACCTAATGAAAGAACCACTTCGACTCTTATTTTTCTTTTGAATAACACCAAGATCTAAGGAAAAACAATAAAAACTAGTTCAAACTTGTTTAACTGATTTCAATAATGTGTTAAGTTGTTCGTGCTTAGTAATCTTCGTCTATGCTACCTAAATATTTCTTAATTTTTGTAATACTGTTTTCCATTGTACTTAGGGCAATACCAAGCATATAACTTCGAACTCGTGCGCCTAATGTTTCAGAGGTTTTCTTTACGTGGCAGCAAAAAAGAACCTTCTTTGTTGTTTCCTTAATAAAGAAATTACCTTTATCGCTCTCAATAATTGTAGTTTGAAATTTGCCAGTCTTTTCTAATTCTGTTACGGCTTGATTAGAAATCGAATGAACTGCAGCAGTCATGGCGGCAGTCAGAAGTGCTACATCCTCTGTTGAGTCTGATCCAACAGAAAATGCTAGTGGAAAACCATCCGTAGTACATAGTAAACTAACATTGATCTCAGACGAAGATACTATCTCAGCGAGAATATCTGATAGCCTACTATCGTGAACATGCAAAATGGAATCACCAATTGAGTATTGTTGTTGGATCACCCCATCCGAGGTAGCATATGCTGCCTATTAAAAACTCTCAAACATAACTTTTATTTTTTTTGAGAAAAATGTGCTTGGAAATAGCAATAATTCTTGGTGAAAGTTAGAAAAACTCATTCAGGAGGCTCTTTTTCCAAGTCGGTTAAATAGCGCATAATTTTTTCAGCACTGTTTTCCATTGCATTTAAGGCAATACCTATATGGTAACTCCTCACCCTTGCACCTTGACCCTTATCTTTTTTTGTTTTGGGAACATGTGCAACAAAGACGTAGTCCCCTAAATCTCTCAATAGTAGAGTTCCTTTGGCTGCTTCGATCGTCGTTGTCAAAAGGGGTCCTGTATTTAATTGCGTAACCGCTTGATTCGAAATAGAGTGAACTGAGGATGTCATAGCGCTCAGAAGTACGATGTCTTCCTCTGTGTCTGAATTCATTGCGAATGCTATTGGAAACCCTTCATGCGAACAAAGTAGGCTAACATTAATCTCTGATGAATCGGAGATGACTTCTGAGAGGAGATCAGATAACCTATTGTCGTGAACTTGCAAAAAATATCACCATAAGATCTCTTTAAAAGCTTCTTCTGATAATCAAGTGCTTAATAGAATTCCATCAAAAATCAAATTTAAAATTTGTGACAAAATTGTTCACTGGTTTTTAGGTTAAATCATTGCTTAACATGAACTTTACAGATCTTCAAGAGATCTTATTTAGCATTTTTTCAATGGAACTCATGTTAAGTTGAAGACCCAATTGCTCACTTTCAATTCCCATTGCCAACCCAAGCAGCTGCGTATAATACATGCTGAATATACCAGTGACATCTAGACCAGTAACTCTTGAGATCGCCTCTTGGCGTTCAAGCATTCTCTCACAAAAAGGACACACAGTAATGACGCCATCGAAACCTCGATTTTGAATAGCCATCAGTTTGTTTCCAGAGATTTGAAAAGATTCTTTATCAACTGTAGCTAGCATGGGTGCCCCACAGCACTCTAATCTTTCAGGATATTTTGCCGTACTTGCACCTGTAACCTCGATCAACGCTTCTAACTTACAAGGGTCATCTAACTCATCTGGCCGATCAATTGAGCTAGGTCTGATAATATGGCATCCATAGTGTGCCGCTAGTTTCAGATCCGACATTGGTTTAAAGTCTTGACTATGTTCTAATACTTGTTTGATTTTCTGTGGCCCTATATCATCATGAAGGAAATCTAAAAGATGTCTAATTCGAATTTGACCCTTGATTTCAAGGTCTTCCTCAGCTAACAGTTCTGCAATTTTTTCTCGCAGATTTTCATCTGATTCGATTATGTGTTTTGCTTCACAGATTGAAACATGACAGCCGTTACAAAGTGCTAGAAGAGTTTCAGCATTCTGTTGCTCAGCCAAAGCAATTATTCGAGAGGCTAAATACAGCCAACCTAAATTATCAATCCCTTTCAATGGTTGCCCGCAACAAGCCGCATTTTGTAGGTCAATTAGGTTCACACCAAAGTGAGGTAAAACCTCTCTTGCAGATACTTCATAGGCATACTCTTGTGTAGGAATTGTGCAACCAAGGTATAAAACAACGTTCATAAATTCCACCTATTTTATTACATGACGAAATCCAGTTTTCAATAAGTTCAGCTTTAATTTGTCAGCGTCTGGCATAGATAAATCCGGGAGTCCTAACTCGTCCCTGTCGAATTCATCGAAATCTGCTGAGATAACTTCTTGCGGCGCTTGAATTAAACCGATCTTGACGATTGACTTAATCATTTCAATATAAGCCGTTGGAATTGTAGATGTTCCTGCCTCAACAGCCTTGTTTTGTAGGAAATAGATCATATCTAAAGGGTTCACGCCCTGAGGACAAAATTCTTGGCATTTCATGCAGGTCGCACACGTCCATATTTCTTTACTATTTAGGACGCTATCCTTAAGTCCAAACACAATCTGTCGAACAATTTTGGCTATATTTAACACATTGACTTTTCCTGAAGTACATAATGAAGAGCAGGTTCTACATGTAAAGCATACAAGAGGATTTGCGCTAGTGTTTTGCTTGATATAATTTGAAAACTCTAAATCAAGTTGTGAAAAATCCACAATCTGTTTGGGGTCTTCCATTTTTCTCTCACCTTATTCGCTAATTGTTTTTGCCACTGGTATCTTTCTATGAGGACTCGGTCCTAGTGTTCTTATAGTTTCTACAAAATCCGTAACCACTTCCTCAAACTTCTTACCCTCTGATGCCGATACCCATTCAAGCCTTAGTCGCTCAGGCTCTAAACCAATTGCGTCTAACACGCTCATAAGGAATTTTATACGCACTTCTGCCCGAAGATTGCCTGCAATATAATGGCAGTCACCTGGATGACATCCCATCACTAGAACACCGTCAGCGCCTCCAGCCAACGCTTCAAGGATGTGAATCATGTCAATTCGTCCGGTACACATTACGCGGATATTTCTTACATTAGTAGGTTGCTGAAATCTAGAAACTCCTGCATTGTCAGCTCCTGCATAAGAACACCAATTACATAGGAAAGCAACGATAAAAGGTTCTGGAGAGATAGGTGGCTTTTCAAGAGCTGCATGAACCATCGCTAAAATCTGATCATCCGTGAAATGTTGCATGCGAATTGCACCCACTTGGCATTCAGATGAGCAGGTTCCACATCCCTTACACAAGGCAGGATTGATTTTGGCCTTTAATTCTTCTAAAAATTTATGTTCTTTACTTTCTACTTCTTCCATTGAAATCGCACCGAACTGGCAAACATCAACACAGAATTCACAACCAACACAAACATCTGGATCGACGACTCCAATTATTGGCTCAGTTTCCACATAGCCAAGGACTAACGGGATTAATGCCTTTGCAGCCGCAGCTTGTGCATGGGCTACGCTTTCTTCAATAGTTTTTGGACCCTGTGCAGTTCCAGCTAGATAAATTCCGTCAGTTGCAAATTCAACAGGTCTTAGTTTCACATGAGCCTCCAAAAAAAATCCTTGCGAATCTGTCGGTACTTTTAGCATTTCTGCCAAGGCTTTATTATCATGAGCAATTAACGGTGCAGATAAAATCACTTTGTCTGCGGGAAGAGTAAATATAGTCTCTAGAAGTGTATCGGCAATCTTTACTTGTACCTTACCGTCTGCAAGCTGAGTTACTTCTGGTGGATTGTCTGGATCGTATCTCAAGAAACGTACTCCGCTATCTCTAATATCAAGATAGTATTCTTCCCCTGCCCCAAATACCCTCAAATCGCGATAAAGAACAAATATATTACTGTTTGGATAACTTTCCTTAAGGACTTTTGCGTTTTTGAGTGTCTCACCACAGCAGATTGCAGAACAATAAGTACGACCTTCTTTTTCTCTTGCACCCACACAATTTATCATCACAAATGTGCTGCCGTCTACTATTTTACCATCATGTATTAGTTCTTCAAGTTCTGTCTGCGTACAAACATTTTCAATTTCGTTGTAACTATAATATCCAACTGGTTTTAATTCGGTGCCACCAGTTGCTACAATAATCGTTCCGACATTTATGGTTTCTTCAGTAACACCTTGTAAAGTGATTGAAAACTCTCCAATTGAGCCTGCAACTTCTTTTATTTCCGTTGAAAGCATCAATTCTATCTTTTCGTGAGACCGTATACTTTTTTCTAGCTCACTAATAACTTCTTTAGTATCTTGTTCATAATTTCCGTGAGTGCGAATGCTTTTAAGATTCTTAATAAACCCACCAACCGCACTGTCTCTTTCAACTAAGTATACTTTGAACCCCTTATCAGCTATTATTTTTGCACTACTCATACCAGAAACGCCAGCACCAATCACGAGTGCTGAAGGAATTACATCTTTCTTAATAATAGCCTGAGGTTCTAATAATGAAGCACGAGCGACCGCCATCCGCACTAAATCTTTCGCTTTTTCTGTAGCGTCTTCAGGCTCCCGCATGTGAATCCAGCTGCACTGTTCACGGATGTTGGCTAATTCAAATAGATAAGGATTTAGTCCTGCTTCTTCGATTGTACTTCGAAATAGTGGTTCATGAGTTCGAGGTGTGCAAGAAGCTACAATGACCCGATTTAATCTATGTTCCTTTATCTTATCCTTTATCAGTTCCTGAGTGTCCGATGAGCAAGTATACAAATTCTCGGCTACAAAAGCAACATTAGGCAAAGTTTTTGCGTATTCGACAACTTCAGGTACTTTAACAACACCACCAATATTGATACCACAGTGACAGATAAACGCACCTATTCTGGGTTCTTCCTCAAGAGTTAGTTCTTCCTCAATTACTTTCTCTAGTTTTACAATTTCTACCTCGGTCCTCAGAACTGATTTTGCCGCTGCTGCACTAGCTTGGGCTACAGATAAAGGTATATCCTTTACACCTTCACATGCACCGGCGAGGAAAATACCTGAAATGTTAGTAGTTACAGGATCTATTGCATCTTTTGCTTTAAAGAAACCATATTCATCAAGTTCAATACCTAAGATTTCTGATAATTTTTCGTTTCCACTAGAAGGGATCATTGCAGGGCATAAAATTACTAAATCCGCTTTTAGTATCTTTTTATCGAGTGTGGAAAAATTTCCATATCCTATGAGCAATTTTCCAGTCTGAGGATCTTCCATTATCTCTCCTGGCAAAGATTTAAGGTATTTTATGTCATAAGTCTCTTCGGCTTTATTGAGATATTCTTCAAATCCCTTGCCAAATGTCCGAAGATCATTGTAAAGAATATATGCATCTATATGCGGATCATGTTCACGTGCAATTATAGCCTGTTTGGTTGCGTAAGTACAACAGATTTTAGAGCAGTATGGGCGGGCATTTGCGTGAACACAATCCCGTGATCCAACACATGCAATAAAGGCGATAGTTTTCGGCTCTTCACCATTTGACGGACAGAGTACATGACCTCCAGTAGGTCCTGATGCACTAAGGAGACGTTCAAATTCTAAAGAGCTTAAGACGTTCTTATACTGTAGATAACCATATCGAGTGAAATGAGATGGATCAAGAAGTTCGAAACCAGTAGCTACAATGATAGCTGCAACATCAATAATCGTTTCAATAGGCTCTTGGGTAAAATCAACAGCTCCAGCAGGACACATATTTCTGCAGGTTTCACATATTCCATAAGTGAAGTTAAGACAATGGCTTTCATCAATTGTATATATAAGAGGAACGGCTTGAGGAAAAGGAACATAAGTAGAAGCTCGTTTATCCAGTCCAACATTGAATTCATTTATACTTTTTACTGGACAGTTCATTGCACATATTCCACAACCCGTACACTTCTCCTCATCAATATATCGTGGTTTTCTCAAGATTTTAGCTTTAAAATGACCTTGGTCAGTCCTTTGAACGTCTAGTACTTCACTGTAAGTCCAAAGTCTGATATTTGGATGTCGGGAACATTCTACCATCTTTGGGCTTAAAATACACATTGAACAATCATTCGTTGGAAATGTCTTGTCCAATTGGGCCATTTTTCCACCAATACTTGGTTCTTTTTCTACTAAATACACATTGATGCCCTGTGCAGCCAGATCTAATGCGGCCTGTATGCCCGCAACCCCTCCTCCAATGATCAGAACCTGTTGTATGGCATTTGTGGACATATAAATCCCCAATATTTTGTCATGATCGATAATGAACTTTTTTTGTCGAAAAAACGGGCTTTTGTCATTACAATATTACTTTTGCCTTAAAGATTTTTTGAACAAAACACAAATCTTCATTTTTAGAACTAAATAAACAATAAGATGAGAAAAGAAATGTTTTAGGTTTAAAATTTTGATTAATAATTTTATTCTTCCTGTTAGAAATGACATTTATTGATTAATTTATAGTATAGCGTTTTTCTACTCCATCTAAACCAAAGCATTGACTTAATAAACATCGGAAGAAATATATCTATTGTAGATGAGAATTATATTAAACTGCTGAATGCCGCTGAATGAGCTTATTTACGAACAGGGATGTTTATAATCACCAGAAATCTACGTAAAGTTAGTAAAAAACCTAAATAACAACAAATGTTAATAGAATGGGTTGTCTAATGTCAATAGAAGAAAATGTCGCTGTAATAGAGTTACCATATACAGAAAGTGTATCTTGCTATCTAGAAAGGAAAGGAAAGTATCTATGGTCTTTTACGTTCGTTAAAGACGGAGCAAAAGTATTATTTAAGGGAAATGTTCTCAACCCTGATCAAGACAAACTTATTGAATCAATTACAGAGAACATGGCTGATTATTTCTCGTCATATGGAATCTCAGGATTGAAAGCTGCTGTTAGTAGAATTTTAGATGTCATTGAAAATCCAAGCAATTACACATGGCAGAACAGAGAGGACAGTGATATTCTTAATAAGATACCTGAAGACGTGGCAGAAATTAAAGAAGAAAAAGAAATTCCTCTTACAGATATCAGGGTAACTGATGAAACAAAAGAGACTCTTCTTGAAGTTGAGGAAATTAAAGAAACAGAAGAGCCGCTTTCAGAAACTATTAAAACATCCATCAGCAAAATCTCAGAAGAAAAGCCCGAACTGTTGCTAAAAGAGATAGTAGTAGAGGGAGGAAAAACAACTCTTCAAATTTATGCGAGAAATCCAAATGAATGGAAAATAATGGCAATTCAAGGACGATCGGAGAGCCCATTCGTAATAAATATTTCATCAACAGTTGTAGATGATGTTGCAGATAAATTAAATGAGCAGTTAGAGTTTTTTTCCTTTTCAGGAGCATATGATGCTGCAGAAAAACTTGTTGACGTCCTAAACAACATCGATGAATATTTTCCAAAAGAAGAAGTTTCATTATCAAGTGGTGATGAGACATCTATCGAAGAAATGCCTTCGCTAGAAGAAATCGTAAAAGAATTAAGAACTGCTGAAGATGTTGATCGTTATATTGAGTTGATGAAAGATAGCGTGAAAGACGAAGAGAGAATAGCTTTTCTAAAAGACACCCGGATTTCACATGTGGAAGACATAACTGGACATATTTATCGACGTGGAGCGGACAAGTGGCTTCTCTCATTTTCTTCGACTAATACAGGGGAGAGTTTGTCAAAAACGTTACAAATTAATGAACTCACTGAAGAAGACGTAGCAAGAGTATTGAATCAAGGAATTCCACAAATTTCTTTATCTGCTGCTTTGTTAGCGGCAGAAAAAGTGCTACAGATAATACAGGAACTCCGACAAAGACCTCAAGAGGAACTCGTTATCAATCAAGCAGTTGAACATTTCTTAGAGGTTGTTCAAGAACATAAAGATATTGAAAAAGCTATAGAACTTTCAATCGAGTTATTAAGGAAATTTGGTGAGCTGGAGAATTCACTTGGTGTTATAAAATTCGGTTCAAATGCAATTTCATTACTTGATATGCGAGAAAAATATTCTGATGCCAATAAACTAAGAAAAGATATTGCAGATCAGTTATTAGAATTAGATGTTGATCTCTTCATTGAGTTTGCTGATGAAAGTATCAACAAGTTAATTGAGCGAGAGCAACTATTAGATGCTTCAAAACTTTGTAGTATGCTAGTAGATGCGTTGATAAAACACTATTCAGAATATCGAGTTGATTTACGTGTAATTGTTCAATATATGAAGAAAACGGTTGAAGTATTACAAAAAGCCGATCTAATGAGGACACTTGCGGAGTATTCGGTTGAATACGGGGAATTCCTGCTAAATAATTTTGACCAGGTATCGGAAGATGATCACGAATTGAACAATTTAGTCAAAGAAGAGATTGTTGAATTCTTTACATCAGCACTTAATTTTTATGAAACTTTAGAAGATCGATTTGATCTACTTGAGACTACTGAGAAAGTGATCAATTTACTTTCAGAAACAGACAGATTGGAAGAAGAAGCAGTTTTATTCTCGCAAAAGGGCTTTAAATATTTCCAAGAGGAAGGTAAAGATGATCTAGTACTTGAACTTGCATCTACGCTTTCAAAAAGACTAATGAAAGAAGAAGAAAAGAAATATCTTAAAGCTCTAGAGTTTGTAAATGCTGTTATTAAGGTTTTTATCGAGAGAAAGGAATTTGAGAAAATCATTAAGTTTGGCTTTGAAACCGTTGATGACCTGATCAAGATCAACCAGATGAGTGAAGCTCGTGAATATCTGATGACATTTACAGATTTCGCCATACAGGCTTATGAAAATGATTTTGATCAAACGGCTGAAATAATACTAAGTTCAGCAGCTAAAATGAAGGAAATCGGTGAATCCAAGGAAGTCATAGATCGTTTATTCACGTTAATAGAATACACTGAAGATATCGATGAAGCACTTAAAATTTATAATGAAAACGCACTTCCGATGTTATGTGCCGAGGGAGATTTTCAGCTATCAACAGAGTTTGTCAATCAGGTAAGTGAATATATCTCACAACTTGGAGGGCCAAATGCACCAAAACGAGTTGCTGAATTTAATTTTTCATTCGCAAAAGCGATTCTTAAAACAGATAGTTATAGTCTTGCTTTAGAATATTTAGAAAAAGCTTATGAGTCCTATGAAGCATCTGGAGATACCTATACAGCGATTAAAGTTTATTTAGACACTTATGAGACATTTGTTAATTCGAAATCCGAAGAAGGCTTCAAAGTTATTTCATACATCACTGATTATTATCAAGAAAAACGTCTACTCAGACTGCTTATTCCAATCCTAGAGAATGTAATCGGTATTCTAATTAAAAACGAAGTCTATGCTAGTTGTTTACAATACATCACTCAGGTATCTACACTTTATGAAGAAATGGCAGATATAGATAGCGCATACAATATATTAGCGAAACACAGAGATATTTTGCAAGATAAAGACTTAAATTTAGCAAAGAAATTAACTGAACAACTTTTAAATCGGGCAATTAATGTTGATCACGATTATAACGCAGGAATAGAGATTTTAAAGCCATTTATTGGATTTTTGATTCAGCAGAAAAACTATGAAACTGCATATGAATACATTACACAACTTAGGGAGTATTTTGAGGCAGTTAAAGGCATAGGGAAAGCGACAGTACTGTTTACGCAATATAAAGATCAAATAGTTGCAGTTGGAGATATTGGATGGGGTGAAAAATTAATTGAGTTTATCGTTGAGATGAATCTCGCGGAACATAGAGAGACGATTGCAGCGATAATCAGTAAGGAATTCGCTGAACAATTAATTTCTTTAAATCAGTACAATCGTGCTGTTAAGCATGCTA
>Ga0209427_10005046_pt1 | contig 15163 bp, 10 predicted proteins | sample DeeMarSWOR136_30_FD_187465 | JGI IMG/M metagenome (GOLD analysis project Ga0209427, IMG submission 187465) | Marine sediment microbial communities from White Oak River estuary, North Carolina - WOR-1-36_30 (SPAdes) (version 2) | ecosystem: Environmental > Aquatic > Marine > Intertidal zone >...
ACATGAACAAATGTTCCTCTTTATTTTCATCAATCCCCCTTTTCCTGTTTTCTCTTCTTAATAAACCTTTTTCCACTTCTTGGTTTTAAGGTCGAGACGAAAGACCGGGCTCAGGCGAAACTTCATTAGAACTTTGTTGTTCAAGCCCCAAACAAATACAGGGCCTTCAATCGGATAGGGAATCTTGATCCTTTCTTCTTCTTTGAAATCCTCGCCTAAGACACTCAAATGATACTCCCCGTCTACAGGAACCATCAGGGCGATCCTTTTGTTATCAGCGAGCCAGTCAAATCCGTATTCATGCTCATAATTTCTGTAGCTGATTTTTTGGAGCCTGTCTTCGTCTAGAGAATACACCCATAACTCATTAGACCTGGAGAAAACGATTTTTTTACCGTCCTTGTCCCATTTCATTGCCCAAAGCTTTAACAATTCCGCTTCAAAGATGACCTTTCTCTCTAGCGTTTTCAGGTTGAGAAGGACGAGTTTCTGCTTGCTCTCAGAGTGGTCCAGCCATTCCAGGGCTAAAAAATTGTTTGTGGGCGAAATCTTTAAACTATATCTATCTACATCATCGAACATGATTTGAAAAGTTCCATCTTGAAGGTCCACTTCAATCATCTTATCAGCCATTTTTTTAAAAGTCGGAGACTTTTCCCTTAAAGTAATGATAGCCTTGTTTGTGATTACAGACCAACCAACGAGGCTGAAGTGAGTATAATTCGGAGGAAAATCCAGTGTTTTCTTTTTTATTCCGCTGCCATCCGTGTTCATCCACCATACTGTGACCTTTTGTGCCTTTGATTTTCTGTCTTTATAACCGGTGAGAAAAATCACTTTTTCACCGTCTGGAGAAAGAAGACAGTGTCCCCAGAAATCACGATTATAAAAAGGTGAGTCTGGATTATTGGTTTCCGCCAGGACTTTTTCTTCCGAACCGTCTGTGTTGATAAGCCAGAGATTCCTGAGCCACCTTCTCCGGCCTGCTGATGCATATTTAAAAAAAACTATTTTATCTTCCCTGATTGAAAATCTTGGATCAAATTCATAATATTTTCCTCCTCCCACCTTTTCCACTTTATCTGATTTGGAATTGTACTTAAAGATACCTCGAGATAAGCCGTCTATGTATACATCCCCTTCATGTTTGGCTGAATAGGATGGAAAGAATTTTTTACTTCCGGTAAAAATTCCGCCTTTGGCAATGCCTAGCGTGCCCAGGACCAGGGATATGACTACACAAAGCGCGGCGAACTTTGAAAACGTCAGAATTTTTCTTCCCATCTGAGAAAAGTCGGATTTCACAAAAGTAATGATCGAGGCCAGGATAAAGCTCAAGGCAATGAACAGGCCGAATATCCTGAAGCTTCCTGTGTAGTAATAGGTATTCCAGACAAATTCCATGTAATAGCGATAAATGAAAGCCAGGACAGTTCCGACAAGGATGGAGACAAAAAAAATGATGAACTGCTTATCGTAAAGCATGGAAATCGAGAAGGAGATCGTAAAGGCAATAACGGGGATCACAAAATACAGCGTGAAAGACAGAATACTCCGAAATCCGCTGGGGAACTTAATATCGTTGAGTATCTCGTCCAGGCCGGGAAGGATTTCCTTGACCAGGATAAAGAGGCCAAAAATGACCGCCAGAATACTCAACAATGAGACATACTTGAATAGCCAGAGAATCTCTTTCTTTATCGGGCGGGAAAAGAGATAGATCCAGGCATTATCCTTGAATTCTGAATAAAAACCGCCTGAGCCGATCAAAAGCGCTGCAAAAGGGAGAAAAAGGAGGAGAAACATACCTGAAAAATTAAGGGTGAGCTCCCTCTGGTTGGTCAGGCTCAACACTACAAGTGCTATCATGAAAAGGATTGCCAAGGCAAAAATAAGAATATTCTCCCGCCATTCCTTTAAAAAAATTCTAAAAAACATGGATTCCTCCTCAACCGCTTCTTTCTAAGAGGCAAAACTGATGAAAATCTCTTCCAGGTTTAGCGGTTTTATCTCCATGCTCGTCGGTTTTAGATTCTCGATGACCTGTTTTTTCTCCTCAGTCCAGGGATAGACAACCAATTCACTCTGGTTCCCGTTGACTTTTTCGGTGATGATCCCATCGATTTTTATTTTATCTTCCAGGGATTCATCGCTGGTGAGCAGGACACGCTTGCAGGAATCCTTGAGCTCATGAAAATCCTCATCCAGTATGAGGCGTCCGAATTTCAGGATTCCCAGATTGTCGATGATTCCCTCGATCTCATGGACGATATGGGTGCAGAAAAGGATGGTTGTTCCTGCCTCGGATAATTCTTTGATGATCTCTTTGAGGAAATCATGCCGTGTCGGCACATCCAGACCGGAAGTGGGGTCATCAAGGAGCAGGATCTCTGGCTCTGAGGCCAGGGTGACGATCAATCCCAGCTTGAGCTTCATTCCCCTGGATAAATGCCTTATTCTGGTTTTTTTATCTAGAGAGAGCCTATCCAGGTACTCATCGACCTTGCGGGTGTTCCATTTAGGATAAAATGAAGCATTGAAACTAAGCAATTCCTGGATGGACATCCAGCTGTAAAAAATCGATTCTTCGGCTATGAATCCGATTTCCCTTTTATAGGAATCGCCCCGGAAGCTAATTTTCTCATTCTTATAAGCAATTTCACCCTGGTCACAAGGGATTACCCCCATGATTATCCGGATGAGAGTCGTCTTCCCTTCGCCGTTTTTTCCCAGTAGGCCGTAGACTTTTCCTTTTTGGAGTGTCAGGTTGAAATCCTGGAGGACTTTCGTCTTGCCGAAGCTTTTGGACAGGTTGCTTATCCTTAATACTTCATTCATTTTATTTCTCCTTTTTTCCTGTGCCCAATGGTCATATCCAGCCTTCTTTCAAAAATTTTTTTGATGTCTTTCGAGTCGAGCTTCAGCTTCACCGCTTCTCCGATGGCCTCATCGAAGATTTTATTTAAGATAGTGACGCGCTCTTTTTTAACCATGGCATAAGAATCATCCGAGACGAAACAGCCTTTCCCCTTGCGGGTATAGATAAATCCTTCCTTTTCCAAATCTCTGTAGGCTCTGGCAACCGTGTTGGGATTGATGATGAGCATGGTCGCCAGCTCCCTGATGGACGGAAGCGGCTCTCCGGGCTTGAGAATGCCCTGGGAAATCCTGCTCTTTATTCCCTGTTTGACCTGCTCGTAGAAAGGAATGAAGCTGGCTGTGTCGATTTTTATCATTTTTGCTGCTTTGTATTACTGTATTAATAATATAATACAGCATGCCTTTTTGTCAAGTTTTTTTTGAGTAGCCTGAATTACTCACGAGTCAAGGATGTTCCAGATGTGAGACACCGGCTCATAAAGCTAGGGTAGTCGATGATCTGTAATCCTAGGAGCAAATAAAGAGGCAGCATCAGAAATTGAGGATAAGAAATTAGGGACTGAAGAAATTGGGGACTGTCCCCAATTTCTTCAATTTTTATGAAGAGAAGTAATAAATCGCTATTACGCGGTTATGCTATAGATCTATAGAAAAAATAATGTTTTTATCTGTAAAAACTCTTTTGAAGAATGTTTTCCCTTTTTGTTCTAAATGCTTTTTCACTGCCAGATAGCCCAGATATTTGGCGGCTCGGGGAGGAAGGTTCAGATCAGGATCTCCCTTTGCGTAGAAATCCATCAGTTCCCTTGCTGAGTATTTCCCCGAACAATAGATCTTTCTCAAAAGAGACTCGTTTTCCTGGCACCAGTTCAGCTTATCTCTTCTGAACATGAGATGGTCGGACAATCTATACTCGGGAAAAGCGCACTGTGAAAAGCAGGTCCCGATTCCTTCGGATATCAGCAGCCATTTAAGCTCTTCATCTGGATGCACGTCTCCCCTGCTCCAATTCAAGAGATAATGGGCGTATTCATGGGCAAAGAGAATTTTGAGCAAGCTGAAATCTCTGAATCTTTCCAGACCGAAGCAGATGACCGGCTTACCCCTGAAATTCATGACAAAACCGTCCGGACTGAAGAAACCGATCATGAGATAGACATCCGGCTCTTTTTGAGGAGATACAATTTCGCTGCATATCTTGTAGGCATCCTGGATTATTTTTTCCGGAGGGCAAACTGAAACGAGGTTCTTCAACTGAGCATAATCCGCTGACTTGACCGCTTCCACTCGATCTTTCAAGTTCGAAAAATCCAATAAGGGGAAGTGAGAGAAGCAAGCATCCAGGAAATCGCGGTGGGGCTGGTAATAAAGTGCGCTATACGCTGTCCAGTTCTTAGATTGTAAGGATAGTCCTTCCAAAAATTTGAAAAAATCCAGGTATAACGAGTGAATGATCACGTCTTCTTTGTACCATCATCCAGTGAGAGTAATCAAACCTGATTGAACAGCAAACTCCGCAAACATTTTAAAAGTGATAAAAGGGACCAGGCACCTTTTCTGCCTGTTCTTCTTAAATCAAGATTATCACTATTAGAAATAAAATCTCCTGAATTAGCCTAAATAAAGCCTCTCTTCAATGAGAGCCTTAATGCGTGAGTCGATGTTTATCCCGTTGGGACAGGATGCTGTGCATGAAGAGCAGCTCCGGCAGATATGCAAACCGCGGTTTTTCGGCAGTTCAGAAATGGTCATCCCAGCCTGTACATAGTTTCCGTATCCCTTTGCATACATGTAGGCTCTCATGAGGTTGGGAATCTCAACTCTAGTGGAGCAGGTCGAGAGGCAGGAGCGGCAGTTCTGGCAGTAGAGTTTCCCTTTCAGCTTCGATGCGAATTCAATATATCTTTTCTCAACTGCTGACAACGCCAGATTATTCATGACTTTCATGTTCTTATCAAGCTGGTCAAATGTGGTCATGCCTGGAATAGCTGTGCAAACATTTTCATCTTCAAGTACCCATTTCAGCGCCGCCTCATGGTTGATCTCTATCTCTCCGCTTTCCTGGAGCCGCCTGCCGCCCTGAGTCTTCATGGCCACGATTCCTACGCCTTTGCCCGCTGCATAATGGATTGCCTTTTTTACTTCCTCTCTGTGATTCTGGGCAAAATTATAGGCAGTAAGCACAACATCGTATATCCCGGCATCCGCACAGGCCCGGATGACATTCGGTTCATCGCGATGGGTAGAGACGCCGATGAACCTGGCTTTCCCCTGTTTCTTGGCTTTAACCATCCCATTCATCACAGGCTCGTACGTCGCCATCTGAGGACTATAGCAACTGTGTACATAGAGTATGTCTACATAATTTGTACGGAGCCTTTGGAGGCTAATTTCAAGCTGCTTGAACAAATTCTCTTCATTCGCCACTGGTTCCCGATCAGTTCCCTTGAGGCTGAAAATCCCTTTCGTGCCGTCTCTGGCAAAACGCATCTTTGTCGCCACCTTTATTTTATCTCTGTTCCCGTTCCTTTGCAGGACCTCCCCTATAACTCGCTCGCTGTTACCTCTAAGATAAAGATGGGCTGTGTCCAGGTGGCTGATTCCTGAATCCAGAGCTCTTTGAATGAGGTCGGGGCTGTCTGAATTCATCACGCCGAAACTGACCACAGGGATGTGCAGATTTGTCCTGCCAAGGGTCCGGTAAATGATCTTATTGGACTGATCGCTGCTGAAACTTTTGGTTTTCAGGAGAGGCAGACCTAGACCTGCTGACAAAACTCCGGCTGTAGCTTTCCCCATGAATTCTCTCCTGTTGATGCCGTCACGTCCCATAATACGTTCCTCCTTTATTTTAACTGAAAATATTGCCTGGATTATATCCATAAAGACTTCCGATTTTGTAACACGAATTTATTTCTATCAGCCATTAAGATATCAAAAGGGGCCTGGCCTTTTTTTGCGGTTTTTAATAAAAATCATATTTTATCCAGGCTGAGATATGTTTCAACCTATATTTTCAATAACTAAAACATTAGTTCATCAGAATCAGATGCATTTTCAATCAAATGAGTTTGCATTTAAGTTGTTAAGATAGGAAAAAAAGAAAACTGGAATACTTCTTCTTTAAGCTTATTTTTCCAGTCAGAGAATAAAATATTATTGAAGATCCCTCAGTATTTGACATCGGTTTCGACCGTGAAAAATTTATAGTCCCTGTAGATGACAACGGTTTCAGACCTCAAAAATGACTGGCCTCGGCGATCCACATAAGTTTCTCTCACCGTATATCTGCTGGGGAATTTGATTCCCTTTTTTTCAAGGCCATACTCAGATACCTGGATGATGCGTGGTCTTGAATTGAGGTTTTTGGCCAGTGCTTCAATTTTCTTAAAATTCTTTATGTTCTTCTGATCCCACTCGATCTTCAAGATGCTGAAATCGTCTTTACTGATCCAGATTCGTCCGGCAAGATGCTGGACTTCATCAGGCATTTTCGGAACAGCCTCTAGGATTACCGTATCTACACCCTTGTATTTTTCTTCTTTGATAATTCTGAAATCATGGCGCTCCTGCCAGAAATCGCTCAGAAGCCCGATCGGACCGGCAATCACGTATTTGTGCTCGAAGAGCTCTGTTTTTAAAGAAGCGTTCTCCTCATGCATCTTCTTTCCGTTCTCCTCTAACAAGATGCGTCTCTCCCCGATTTGCCCTCCTTTTCTGATCAACTGGTAATCATAGATCAACGTGTTGTTCTTTATGCTCGTGATCCACTGCTGTTTTGCCTGAACGGCTCCGGCTAAAGGCTGGAATTTTTTTCTCTCATAATTCTGAGGAAGGTTATCCCGGCTGTAGTCGATCCTCTCTTTTATTTCCTCGATGCAAACAAAATGCAAGGCCGAATTTAGCAACCTCTGACAGTATTCAGAAGTCTTTTTCAAAATCTTCTCTAATTCTGTCTGGGATGGGATTTCTTCTGAAATGGCCTGTGGGCATAAATTCTGGCTGAGGACGAAAGAGACGAAGACAAATGCCAGGACCAGGATTATTCCCCTCTCAATGTTGCTAAGATTCTTTTGCCAATCCCCCATTGACTTCCTCCCTATCCAACCCAGGACAAGATCATCTTCCTTGATGCAATTCATGCACAGTATGAATTCCCATACTCGTCAGGGAAAAATACAAGCAGGTTTTGTGCCAAAACTCGTGAATTATGTAACTTGTTAAATAAAAAGGAGTTAAGCGAAATTCAACCATGAGAATAATTCATGGATAGTAAAATTTTTTTATACTCTCCTTATCCCGATAAAAATATTTTCAAAAAATCTTATTTTTTTGGGAAGAAAAAAACGAAATCATACGTCTAAATATGGAATAGATAAGAGCAGGATTTTTCTAAGTTTTAGGTGCTGTTTATGCCTAAAAGACTAACGGGAGTAATGAAAGCACTGCAATTCCTTTTCATAATCCTTTTTCTAAGCATACTTTTTCTGTCTGGCTTCCATTCCTACGGGAATGATGGCTCTCAGCCGGCCAGCCTCAATGTCCTTCTCATCACTGTGGACACTCTGAGGGCAGATAGAGTCAGCTGTTATGACAGTCAACATATTCAAACCCCGAATATAGACAGCCTGGCGGAGAAAGGCTTTATTTTTACCCGGACATTCGCCCACAATCCACTGACCCTGCCATCCCACACCAATATCTTACTCGGCATCACACCACCTTTTCATGGAGTGCATGACAATGTGAATTTCGTCGTTAGGGAGAATTTTTTAACCTTAGCCGAACATCTGAAGAGACACGGTTACTCGACAGGAGCGGTCATCGGGGCCTATCCGCTCGATTCCAGGTTCGGGCTTAGCCAGGGATTCGATTTCTATGACGACGATTTTAAATTTAAGGGATCCCCAAAATATGCCACTAGCGAAAGAAAAGCAGAGAAGGTTGTGAATATCGCTCAGAATTGGCTTAAAAAACAGAAAGGTCCCTGGTTTCTCTGGATGCATATCTGGGACCCGCATTTTCCCTACCAGCCGCCTGAACCTTTCCTGACTCAATATAAGGATCAGCCCTATGATGGGGAGGTGGCCTATTTGGATTCTGTTTTAGGAGATTTTTTCGAGTTCCTGAGAGAAGCAGGACTTTATGAGAAGACACTCGTTGTTTTTACTTCTGACCATGGAGAATCCCTGGGTCAGCATGGGGAAAAGACTCACGGTATCCTGTCTTATAACACGACTATCTGGGTTCCTTTAATCATTTACATCCCAGGAAAAGAACACGGCAAAGTCCACCAGCCGGTCTCTCACACGGATATATTCCCGTCGATCTGTGGCGTTCTTGGGATTGAAACACCTTCTTTTCTTCAAGGGATTTCAGTGCTGCCTGCTTTAAAAGGAAAAAAACTGCCGGAGCGGAGGATTTATTTCGAGTCGCTTGAGCCTTACTATAATTTTGGCTGGGCCCCTTTGAGGGGCTACATCGAAAATAATGAAAAATATTTTGACTCCCCCATTCCCGAACTCTACTTTTTGGATAAAGACTTTGAGGAAGGTCAAAACAAAGCCTCAGCAAAAAATATAGAAAATCACAAGAAGCGGCTTGAACAGACCTTAAACAAATTGACCAACCCGGAAAACAGTGAAGCCAGAAGCAAGCCAGACAGGGAAACGCTGGAAAAGTTAAAGAGCCTTGGGTATGCTGGAAGCCCGGTTTTCCTGAAAAAGGAAGAGTACGGGCCCGAAGATGACTTGAAAACTCTTTTGCCCGTTTATAACGAGATTGCTGATGCTTATATGCTGAGAGAGGAAGCAAATATCGAGGAAGGGATCGAGCTTCTCCAGCAAATCATTAAAAAACAGAAAAGAGTCTATTTTGCCTATATTTATCTCGCAAAACTCTACAGAGAATCAAAAAGGATGCAGGATGCCCTGGATGTTTTAAAACAAGGATTGGATGTCCACCCTCTCTGTTATGAAATCGTATCCCTTTATTCCGAATATCTTTTAGATTCTGGCCGCTTCGATGAAGTAATCGATATTCTGGATTCTCAAACTTTGATTCGAATGGAACACGATGCCCTGCTGTGGAATTATTTAGGCTTAGCCTACATGAACAAGGGAGACGCTAAAAACGCGATTAAAGCCTTTGAAACGGCCGTATCCGTTGACCAGGAATATGCAGATGCCTTTGTCAACCTCGGCAGACTTCATTTCTCCGATTATCTCAGGATCAAAGAAAAAAGTGCTTATCAAAAATCCATCCACAACTATAAAAAGGCGATCGAGGTGGAACCCAATAACGCGGAAGCTTTTTATGGGCTGGGAGTTGCCTACATGCAAGAGAGAAGAGACCGTGATGCGATCTATCTATTAGAAATCTCCCTGGTATTAGATCCGGGTTTGACTAAAGCGTATTATTTTCTAGGCCTCGCCTATTTGACCAACAAGAATCTGAATGAAGCGTTCAGTTGCTTGTCCGCATACAAGAAAATAGCTTATAAAAGCCTTTCCAATGAGGAAAAGATTACCTTGGACTACCTCATCAACAAAGCAAGACCAGAGTCTCGATAAATCAGTACAGGACGTTTTCCTCTCCCCTCTCCTGGATCATCTCCTCGATCTCTTTAAGGAGAAGTACTTTACGGTCGAGGATAGCTTTTATTTCATCGGAAGTCAGATATTCCCCTACAGCTGTCCTGATATTGCTATAGGTTAATCCTTTGATCTTTTCCACGAACTTTTTGGGCAGCAGCGGAAAGTCCAGCGGCTTGCGTTTCCCGTATTTGCCGTACATGAGTTGCTCCCGATAGCTTCTTTGGCTCCGGAAAGCACGGGAATGGTCGATAAGAATCAGTCGCCAATCAGGGGTAAAACGGATGTTCTGCAGGCTGCGGTCTGTGTTGGCGATCAAGCTGTCAAAAGCTCTGGAAAGATAGATCATCTTATCTATCTGCTCTTTTTTATCTTCCGGATAGGGGATGTTTTCATTTCGTCTTTTCTGCTCGCTCATCGGGAGGTTACAGAACCACTGGAATGATCCTTTTCTCCCTCTCCATCTCCTTTCCACAGTCGGTGGAACCATGCCCAGCTCCAGAAGCTTATCCAGCCTGTAAGCAGCGACTTCGCATTCCCATTTATCAAATAATCCGGCATCTGTACTGGTAGGTTGCTTCCAGACTCCGCTTCCTTCAAAATCATCTTTTTTCAAGAAAAGCCGTTTGGGCTTGGTCACACCTTGGCCCAGATCTTGTTTTTTTACGACCTTTCCTTTTATCAGGAGCTCCTCCCATTTGGCTCTCTGTGTTAGTTCCTCAGGAGTGAATTGGGCAAAGGATTGAGCCACAAAACAGAGAGTAATTGCCAGTAAGATTAAGGTAATACCTCTTTTTTTCATCCTCATTTCTCCTGTTGAAACAGCTTTTTCTCTGCCTTCTTTATTCTATCACCCGCACTTCTATCTTCATCTGCCTGCCTGTCCCCCCCGGTTGGCAGAATTCACCTTCAGTCACTTTGAGAGCTTCTTTCTTGAATGTATCGATTTCCCAGTAAAAACCTTTCCAGATCTTTTGTTTGAGGTGGTAAATAGTGGGCTTGAGCTTGCATTTATCCCAATCAGCCCCATATGACAACACATTGCCCTCTGCCGAGATCTGCATTGTTTCTGATGCCGGAACATAGACGAGATTCGCTTTTGTGAACTTCAAAACAAAGCGGTCAGGAGGCGCAGTATCGCTTCCTCCGACCACCTCCACAACGACATCCAGTTTTTGTCTCGAGCCTCCTATCTCACCGAATTCTCCCCCTCTAACCCTGTAGACTTCCTTTCGGCTGGTGTTGACCTGCCAGTAAAAGTCTTTCCAGACATTCTGTTTGATATGGTAGAGATACGGCCTGAGCTGGCTTTTATCCCAGTCACCTCCGTAGGATAACACCATTCCTTCGGTGATGATCTGGATCGATTTTGAGCTCGGCTGAAAAACCAGGTGGGCATCCTCAAAGTCCAAAAAGAATTGCTTCGGCGCAGTGATGACCTGGGCCACAGCGGTCTGGACTGCAGGTGCTATGGTGACAGGTTCTTTGACTGCGGGTTTTGGTACTGCTTTTTTGGGCACAATAGTTTTAGGAACAGGCTTTGTCTGGACCGTTTTGGGTTCAGGCTCAGGCGCAGGAGCTTGGTCAGCAGCTCCTCCTGTTTGAAACCTGAAAGTCCACCAGGGGCTCCAATCGCTCCTCCTCCCAGCCTTAACAGCTCTCACCCGCCATCTTCCCTGGTTATCGCCGCTGAAAGTGAAAGTATGGCTGGTCACTTTGGAAGAAGCTTTTTGCCAGGGTTGGCCGACCTCACTGTCCCATTTTCCTGCCTGGCGGCAATCACGGCAATCCACCTCAATCTCGTACAATGTGGCTCCGCTTACCGACCTCCAATGCAGGATGACCTTTCTCGGGTAATGAGTGAATACTGTGTTATTCTGGGGAGAAACCTGAACCGGGACTTTGACCTCAGCAGGTTCCGTGCTCAAGACTCTCGGATCATATTCGCCATCAGGAATGTCTTTTTCCAAGGCCAATACCTGAGAGAAAGCCAGACATCCGATAACAACAGCTAAAACGGCTAATGTTCTGGAAATCTTCATTATTCCCTCCTCATTTCGTTGTGATATCTTAAATCAGCAGAGTTCCTCTGGCAGGATTCGACTCATGCTCAGATTTTGTGTTTTTTTGAATCCGCCGCCGTTAAAAAATAATAAGCACATGAGATCTCTGCTTAGGCTTCCTTTTTCCATTCATTATACAAAAATTTCCCTCAAGTCAACAATTTAAGAAACAGGGTGAGAGTCCCGCTTCCCGGGACAAGGGAATCTTCTGACCAAATGAGAATTACGGCGCCTGCTCCTCTTGAAAATCACTCTTCCCGTTCTTTGAGCTCCCGCCCGGTTCTCATGTAAAGAAAAACAATGAATATTCCTAAGATAAGATGGGCAGCAAGAACATACCAGACAAACTCTGGAAATCCATTTCTCTGGAAAATCCCATAAAGAGTGGTGTAGATGAAACCGCTAAGAAAGGCTCCGATCATGATCGCCAGAAAGTTCGAGCCCATGTACAGCCCCGCTTTTTCTTTCGGAGCCAACCAGGTGATGTACTCCTGGATCCTGGGGGAAGAGACCATCTCGCCGATGGCAAAGAGGAAGATCCCAAAAAACACCCAAGCGGGAGGAACGATGTTGGCCAACCCTATAATCACCAAGCCCACAGCGGCAATAAACAGTCCGGATAAAAACGTCGGGATAGCTTTTAATCTCTCGGCTATCCAGGAAACCAGGAGCTGAAAAAAAACGATTATGTAGCCCGTGTGTCCGAGCATTTCACCGGTAATCCTTCTGACGCCTTCCTCGTCGACATGGGAGAAAAAGTCGGCAAATCCCGTCCAGGTGACACTCTTCACACTCAAATAGAGCCTGGCTGTATCCAGATTGCGGTCGACATACATCGCAATCAGATTAAAAAAAGCCCAGAAAGGAAGCCAGAAAAATAATCCCAATATGATTAAAAAGAAGAAAAATTTAATGTCGGCAAGCGCGATTCCTATATCTGCGAATTTTTTTCTCAGGGTAATCCCTTCGATCTCTCTTTCCGGTTCTTTATAGAAGAAAATTGTGAGCAGCAACATCAACACTATCCCGACGGCAGCAGCGATAAAGGCATAATGCCAGGATATGACCCTGAGCTTTCCGACAATGATCGGCCCGAATGAGGCTCCGACATTGACCATCATGTAAAAGATGCCGAAACCAAGAGTCTTGTTCGTCTTATCCGTAACGACTCTGACCGTACCGGCGATAAGGGGTTTGAAAATGCCGGCAGCCAGGCCGATGCTGAGCATGGTGAGCAAGATCCCGGAGAACGTTTCAGTGATGAGCAGGAGCAGGACGGACGGTAAGTACGCCAGGTAGGAAACGATCAGTACTTTTTTAAACCCGAATTTATCAGCGAAAGTACCGGAAAAAACAGGAATGAAGTAGGAAACAAAAAGGAATAAACTCTGGATTATCCCCAGTTGAGTCTCGGTGAATCCGAGGCTGGTGACGTAGATGCCAAAAGGGATATAAATCCCGTAATAGGCAAATCGTTCGAGTATCTCGATTCCATTTGCCACCCAAAATACATTTGGAAAAGGTGTTCTTTCTCCGGGAGAAGGCATTCTTTCTTCCATTGTTCCCTCACAGATCAAATTTGATGAGACAAGTGTATATTTTCAAATTATATATCCGCTTTTCGCTGTCCATGACAGGGAGTTAGCTATGGTATAAAAATGATGGAATATAATCAAGTGATGGATGGTGGATAAGGTAAATTCAGGCTATCGATTCTCGGGAATTCTTTCAGGCTGGGAGAACTTTTATCGAATTGAGGGTTTCCTCTTGACTCAGCTCTGATGAACTGAATTTCAGATGCATATTAATCAAGGGAATATTTTGAGTTATTGTTCAGCCGTTTTCTTGCTGCTCGTAAAAGAATCCAGCTTATTCATACCTCAACGAATCAATCGGATTGGCCAGTGCTGCTCTGGCTGCCTGATAACTGACCGTGAGCACTGCTACCAGCAAGGCTATTGCTCCAGCCAGAAAAAAGATCCAAATTCCGATACTCGTCCTGAAGGCAAAGTACCTGAGATAGCGAATCATGGCATAGTAAGCCACAGGCCAGGCGATTATGTTGGCCAGAGCGACAAGAAAGAAGAATTCCATGTTGATCAAGCGAATTATCCTTGGGATTGAAGCTCCCAAAACCTTCCTGATGCCGATCTCTTTTGTCTTTTTCTCAACGGTAAAAGATGCCAGCCCGAACAAGCCCAGACAGGCGATCAGGATTGCCCAGAAAGTTCCATAGCGAGTAATAGTGGAGAAGTTCTGGAATCTTCTGTAAACATCATTCATTTCGTCTTCCAGGAACGTGAATTCAAACGGATAGTCGAACTGGAATTCCTGCCAGACCTTTTTCACATAGTCGATTGATTCAGGAATTCTGTTCCCGTTGATCCTGATCAGGATATGATAAAAACGTCTCGAATCTATTTTAAACAGCATGGGATAGATGGATACGGTTAAATCTCGGAAATTGAAATTGGGAAGAATCCCGACAACTCGTGTCAGGTACTGGGGATCTTTCCGTCCTTCTCTTTTAAAGTACATCTCTACCTGCTCACCTAATCCGTCTTGCCAGCCGAATCTTTCCAGGGCCGCCTCGTTTATCAGCAGCGCCTCTGTCTCATCTGTTGCAATTTCCTTAGAAAAGTCTCTTCCTCTTGCCAGTGAAACCTCCAGGGTTTTGACATAATCGTGGTCAACATAAATGATGGGCATATCGAGGTCATCAACACCCTTTGCGCTGATGTTGATACCGTTAGGAGAACCCACTCCTGGAAGCATAGACGTAGCTGTGACACTGAGAATATCCGGGCTCTGAAGCCATCTGTCTTTTAACAAGTCATACTTGCTCCTGACGGCACTTTCGCGAATAAGCATGGTGATTAAATTATCTTTGTTAAATCCCATATCCCGGTTCTTCACAAAATTCATCTGCTTTATAACCAGGATCGAACCAGCGATCAGGACTATGGACATGGCAAATTGGCCGACGACAAGCGCCTTCCGGACTAGAACCGCTGCAATCCCTCCTCTAAATTCTCCCTTAAGGACAGGTGCTGGCCTGAAGGAGGAAAGGAAGAGTGCCGGGTAACTCCCGGATACAATTCCGACGAGGATCGCTGTCAAGAGCATAGTTATCAAGTACTTAAGATCGGTCAAATAGTTGATTCTCAGCTTTTCCCCGACAAAATTGCTTAACGCCGGGAGAAAAAGCTCGACCAGAAAAGCAGCCAGAAACAAGGCGAGGAAGCTGCACACAAGAGATTCTCCTATGAACTGTCGTATGAGCTGCTGTCTTTGAGCGCCGATTACTTTTCTCATACCGATTTCCTTTGCTCGGGAGCCAGACCGGGATGTGGAAAGGTTCATGAAGTTGATGCAGGCGATCAACAGTATAAATACCGAGATGACGGAGAGAACGAACAGGAACTGAGTATTCCCTCTTCTTCCGATGGCAGGTCCGGGAGATTGAAAATAGAGGTCTTCTAGGGACATGAGTTCATGGCTTATGGAGGTGAAGCTCCATTTGTCGACATGCTTTTCCGTAAAGGCGGGCAACTGGCGCTCCAGCTCTCCTGGGTCAGAGCCTTCAGAGAGAAGGATGTAGGTATGAGTCGGGCTGTCCCAGTGCTT
>Ga0209427_10005047_pt1 | contig 15162 bp, 10 predicted proteins | sample DeeMarSWOR136_30_FD_187465 | JGI IMG/M metagenome (GOLD analysis project Ga0209427, IMG submission 187465) | Marine sediment microbial communities from White Oak River estuary, North Carolina - WOR-1-36_30 (SPAdes) (version 2) | ecosystem: Environmental > Aquatic > Marine > Intertidal zone >...
ATATCATCTCTCATGTCCGAAACCGGCGCAACGACAACACAGGTTCCAAGGCCGAGAGCATGGGCCATAAGCTGCATATTTTGGGTTGCCATAGCAGAGTCATAGGAGACATCCCATACATCCAGTTTAGCGCAAACGACGATAATCACTGGGGCATCTGCCAAAAATGATGAGACCTCACCCGATATCAGTTTCTTAAAAGCCCTATCCTTCTTCTCGGGATCTTTTAATCCCTCAAATCGCTCCTGCATGCGCCCCGTGAAATATTCCGCTGTAAATCTTCTACCACTTCCCTCTGTGGCGATCTTTCCTAGGGCCTTTTTTAACTCAGGATCTCTGACGACAATAAAACGCCATGGCTGGGCATTGTCTCCCGAAGGTGACCAGCGGCCGGCCTCCATAATTTTTTCAAGAAGTTCGTCTGAAACATCCGTTTCCTTGTATCGTCTAATGCTTCTTCTGGTCTTCATAATCTCTAAGAGATCATCCATCTGTCTGTCCCCCCCATGGCACATTTAACCATGTGTCGCCTTTCCAAAATAATAATACCGCTTTTTAACATTTATTAATTATTAATACAAACGCACTACATAAAATGTCGTCACCCGACCCTAGCCCTCATACCTTATTGGGGAAGGGTGAGTTGGGGTGACCACGCAACTATTTAAGTAGGTGGAAAATTTGACAAAATTATTCAAACTGGTAGAATAAGTCTGCTTTTTCACAATGTCGCAGTAACTGAGAGTAGCCTTGAATTTGATTTCTGTTAATACATTCTTGCGCAAGGGACCTGTTCGATGCTTTTCTGAGACCAAAAGGAGTTAAAGGATGAACCGGAAGATTAGGAGGGCAGCGGTTTTAGGAGCAGGGGTGATGGGTAGCGCAATTGCCGCCCATTTGGCAAACGCTGGAATCCCTTCTTTCCTTCTTGACATTGTTCCGTCGAATTTGACAGAAGCCGAGAAGAAGAAGGGTTTAACGCTCCAAAGCCCGGAGGTGAGAAACCGGTTTGGCATCCTGGGAAAAAAGAGAGTTCAAGAATCGAGCCCGGCTGCTCTTTATTTGAAAGAGGATGCTAGTCTGATCACGATCGGAAACTTCGAAGATCATCTCTCCTGGGTCTCGGAAGCCGATTGGATCGTCGAGGCGATCATTGAGGATTTAAATGCAAAAAAGGAACTTTTCAGGAAATTAATCCCCTTGTTGAGGGAAGAAACGGTCATCAGTTCAAATACTTCTGGCATCTCCATCCAGAAGATGTGCGAAGGTTTTTCAAGAGACTTCGAAGAAAGGTTTCTGGGTACCCACTTTTTTAATCCACCAAGATATATGAGACTTTTGGAGCTCATCCCTTCTCCATCCACGTCCAGAGCTGTTGTAGAGAGAATGGCGGATGTGGGAGAGAGGATTTTGGGGAAAGGGGTAGTTTTTGCCAAAGATACGCCTAATTTCATTGCCAATCGAATCGGAGCCTTTTCAGTTTCCATTACCATAAGAACGATGGTGGAAGAGGGATATGAGATTGAAGAAGTGGATCAGATCACAGGGCCTGCCATGGGAAAGCCAAAGAGTGCGACTTTTAGAACGGCTGACCTTGTAGGGTTGGATGTGATGGTCCACGTGGCGAATAATCTTTTCCAGACCCTTAAGGATGAGAAGGAGAAAGCAAATTTCCAACTTCCTCCTTTTATCCAACACATGGTGAAAAACCAGTGGCTGGGGCAGAAGACAAAGCAGGGCTTCTATAAGAAGGTGAAGGAGGAGGGAAGAGAGGACACTCTGGTCATAGACTTTCAAAGGCTGGATTACCGACCGCAGAAGAAAGTGAGTCTTCCCTCTGTGGAGATGGGTAAAAACATTGATGATGTCAGAGAGCGGATCAAAACGTTAGTTCTGAGCCCTGATCGAGGAGGACAATTTGCTTGGAAGATTCTGAAAAAGACACTCCTCTATTCAGCAGAGAAGATCCCTGAGATCTGTGATGACATCGTCAATATCGACCGGGGGATGAGGTGGGGGTATAACTGGGAACTGGGCCCCTTTGAACTCTGGGATGCCATCGGTTTGAAATCGTCGGTCAAGAAGATGGAAAAGGAAGGGGAGGTGATTTCGTCCCTCGTGGAGCAACTCCTGAAAAAAGGATATTCCTCTTTCTATGACAAGAGGGATGGCCGCACCCTCTTCTTCGACCTTGGGGCAGGGCAATATCAGGAGATCGAAGAGAAGCCGGAGATTATCCTTCTGCCGAGTCTGAAGGAGCGAAAGAAGACCATTCTCTCGAATCCTGGAGCCAGCCTAATCGATCTCGGCGATGGTGTGGCCTGCCTCGAATTTCATTCCAAGATGAACACGATCGGAGCAGATACCATCCAGATGATACAGCAAGCCCTTAGGGAGGTGGGAGAAAAATTTGATGGGATGGTGATCGGAAACCAAAGTGAGAACTTTTCTGCAGGAGCCAATTTGATGCTGATCCTCTTTGAAATTCAGGATGAGAACTGGGATGATATTGAAGCGGTAGTCAAAGCTTTCCAAGATGCCCTGATGGCTGTGAAATATTTTGAGAAGCCAGTGGTGGCGGCTCCTTTTGGCCTCACCCTGGCAGGGGGATGTGAGATTTGCCTTTCCTGTGCTTCCATGTGTGCTACTGCAGAAACCTACATGGGTCTTGTCGAAGTAGGTGTGGGTTTAATTCCAGCCGGAGGTGGGACAAAAGAGATGCTGCTGCGGTGCACTGATTTTATTCCGCAAGACGTTGACGCAGACTTCTTCCCATTTATTCGACGAGCGTTTGAAACGGTAGCGATGGCTAAGGTAGCGACCAGCGCAAAAGAGGCGCAGAAGTTGGGCTATATGAAATCGACCGATCGAATCACGATCAACCGAGACTTCCTGATTTATGATGCCAAAAGGAAAGTCCTGGAAATGGTTCATCAAAATTATCGACCCCCTCAACCGCGAAAGAATATTAAGGTTGTAGGAGAAAAGGGATATGCTCTCCTTCAGATGGGGCTCTTCTATATGAGAGAAGGTGGCTATATCAGCCAATACGATGAACATGTGGGAAAAAAGTTGGCTTATATCTTCTCCGGAGGAAACTTGCCGGATGGGAGTGAAGTGACCGAGCAGTATATCTTGGATCTGGAAAGGGAAGCCTTTCTGAGCCTCTGTGGAGAACCGAAGACCCAAGAGAGAATCGAGTATATGCTGAAGACGGGAAGACCCCTTAGAAACTGATCAATGCAAAATGATCAATTAGCATTATAAAATTAGCAATGGTTTCTAGAACATGTTTATTTCTAATTTTTCACTGCTAATTTTGCAATTTACAATGGAGGTTTTATGAGGGAAGCGGTTGTGGTTTCTGCGATAAGGACGGCTGTGGGTAAGGCCCCACGGGGAATTCTTAAGGATACCCGGCCTGATGATATTGCAGCGATCGTAATTAAAGAGGCCCTTTCAAGGGTACCGGGTCTAAAGATGGAAGAGGTGAATGACATTGTTTTGGGATGTGCCTTCCCCGAATCGGATCAAGGATTGAATCTTGCAAGAGTCGTGACCATGAGGGCAGGATTTCCTTATTCTGTACCAGGCCAAACTGTGAATCGATTCTGTTCCTCAGGACTTCAGGCCATTGCAACAGCTGCTTATGAGATCATGGTCGGAGCCGCAGATGTGATCATTGCCGGAGGGGTGGAGTTTATGAGTCAAGTTCCCATCATGGGCCTGACCCCTTCTCCCAATCCTTATTTAGTAGAGCGCTATCCTCAGGCCTATACCTCTATGGGACTCACTGCAGAGAATGTCGCTGAGAGGTTTGGAATCTCGAGAGAGGATCAAGATCGGTTTGCGCTCTTGAGCCATCAGAAGGCAGCCAAAGCCATTCGGGAAGGGAAACTTAAGGAGGAGATTGTTCCTATTCCCGCGAAAGTGAAAGAGACAACGGAAGACGGAACGGTCATCGTGAAAGAGATCGTCTTTGATACGGATGAAGGGGTCCGCTTCGATGCCTCTTTAGAGGCCATGGCTTCCCTCAAGCCGGTTTTTAAAGCGAAAGGAACAGTTACCGCAGGTAATTCTTCACAGACCAGTGATGGAGCAGCTGCCTTGGTCGTGATGTCCAGGGAGAGGGCGGAAAAGATGGGAGTGAAACCTATGGCTACCTTCCGTTCCTTTGCCGTAGCCGGGGTTCCACCTGAAGTCATGGGGATTGGTCCTGCTTATGCGGTTCCCAAGGCACTAAAACAGGCTGGCCTCACACTCGATCGGATAGGTTTGATTGAACTGAATGAGGCCTTTGCTTCACAATCCCTGTACGTTATCCGGGAACTGGGATTGAATTTAGACATCTTGAATGTGAACGGCGGGGCGATTGCTGTGGGCCATCCGCTAGGATGTACCGGTGCTAAGTTAACGACCACCTTACTTTGCGAAATGAAGCGAAGGGATGTTCGCTACGGCCTTGTCACTATGTGTATTGGCGGAGGAATGGGAGCAGCCGGCGTATTTGAGAGAGCTGCTTGAAAATGGAAGAATGGAATATTGGGATACTGGAATGCTGGGTTCTGGATTTTTGGCCATTACTCCATTACTCCGATTATCCAATGATGCAAGAGTCTTTTTAAGGGGAGGGGGACGTTATGGGAGAGGCAAAGATCGTTGAGGGGGGTGCATTTCTGATCGAGTCGATATCTCCTCCAGAGATCTTCACTCCAGAGGAATTTACAGAGGAGCAGCGGCTCATTGCAAAGGCAGCTACGGAATTCGTTGTGGGTGAAGTTCAACCGGTACTTGACGATATTGAGGCGCAAAAGGAAGGACTTCTACCGAGTCTGGTCAAGAAGGCAGGGGAATTAGGGTTCCTCTCCGGAGATATCGAAGAAGAGTATGAAGGACAGGGATTGGATAAGGTCAGTGTCCTCCTGATGATGGAGAAACTGTCTCAGGGAGGAGGGTCCTTCATGGTTGCCTATGCTGTCCACACAGGCATCGGTTCCCTCCCCATCATCTTTTTCGGGAACAAAGACCAGAAGAAACGTTATCTGCCAAAGATTGCCACCGGAGAGATGATTACAGCTTATGCGTTGACCGAACCCGAAGCAGGATCGGATGCCCTGAACGCCAAGACCGTTGCAACGCTCAGCCCAGATGGAAGGTACTATATTCTAAATGGGCAGAAGCAATTCATCTCCAATGCCGGATTTGCGGACGTATTGGTCACCTATGCCAAAGTAGATGGTGAAAAATTTACTTCCTTCATTGTCGAGAAAAATTTTGAAGGAGTTTCGGTTGACGAGGAAGAGAATAAGATGGGGATGAAGGGGTCTTCCACCCGGAGCGTCATCTTCACGGATGCCAAAGTGCCGGTAGAGAATGTTCTTGGAGAAGTTGGAAGGGGTCACATCGTGGCCTTCAACACACTCAACATCGGTCGTTTCAAATTGGGAGCAGGGTGTGTGGGGTCATCGAAATCGGCTCTTCAGGATGCAGTCATCTATGCGAAACAGAGGGTCCAGTTCGGCAAACCGATCGCGGAATTCGGTCTGATCAAACATAAGATTGCAGAGATGGCCATTCGAACCTTTACGGTAGAGAGTATGGTTTACCGAACAGCCGCTTTGGTCGATCGGATTCTCCAGGGCATCGACCACCATGCGGAAGATGTCGGGATTCAAATGGCAAAAGGGATTGAGGAGTACGCCATTGAGGATTCGATTAACAAAGTCTATTCCTCAGAGATGTTAGACTATATTGTGGACGAGGCCCTTCAAATCCACGGAGGCTACGGGTATATCCATGATTATGCGATAGAGCGGGGCTATCGGGATTCCCGGATCAACCGAATATGGGAAGGGACGAATGAGATCAATCGCCTGCTGATTATGGACATGTTGACGAAACGAGCTATGAAGAACCGTCTTCCTGTTCTTGCTGCGGCCCAGAAGGTAGCGAACGAACTCCTCGCCCTTCGACCCACCGTGGAGATGGATGACGGCAAACTCACCTTGCAGAAGGCAATGGTTGAAATGTCGAAAAAGATCACCCTGCTTGTTGCTGGGGCAGCCGTTCAGAAGTATATGACGAAGCTGGCAGATGAACAGGAAGTCCTGGCTCTCATCAGCGATATGGTGATTGAGGTCTTTGCCATGGAGAGTGCCCTGCTTCGAGCTCTAAAGTCGATGGATCGATTTGGAGATGAGAAGTCTCAGATTCAGAGGGCCATGGTGAGGGTCTATGTCAATGATAGCTTTGAGCGGGTAGAAGGTTTTGCAAAGCAGGCTCTTGCTGCCATCGCTGAGGGTGATACGCTCAGGACGCAATTATCTGCACTCAAGAAACTTTCCCGTTTTACCCCCGTTAATACAGTTGCCTTGAGACGTGAAATCGCTGATACGGTTATTCGGATAGGAAGATACCCATTTGGGATGTAAGTTCCGATTTCTCAAACAGTGAAAAGGTGTCCCATGGCAGGAGAAACCCTTCTGACCTATTTCCAGAGACATATCAGAGAGCGTAGCCATCGGGTGGCATTGCGATACAAAGATTATGGGATTTGGCATGATGTCACGTGGGGTCAGTACGGAGAGAAGGTGAGGCAGGTGGCCATGGGGCTCATCAGCCTCGGTCTCAAGAAAGGGGAATGCGTTTGCGTCATCAGTGAGAATCGACCGGAATGGGTTTATTCTGATTTTGGGATCATGTCCGCCGGGGGAGTTACTGCTGGGATATACACCACCAATGCCCCTGAGCAGTGCGGCTATGTTGTTCAGAACTCTGATGCGAGGTTCTATATTGCAGAGAACGAGGAACAATTCGATAAAACCTTGAAATTTAGAAAGGACACTCCACACCTTGAGAAGGTCATCGTCATCGAGATGGAAGGGTTGAAACGCTATAAAGACCCCCTATTGATGAGCTTCGATGATCTATTGAAGTTGGGGAAAGAGTATGATGAGAAACACCCGGGCTTCTTCGAGCAACGGGTTAGTGAGGTGAAACCCGAAGATCTGGCCGTGCTCATCTATACCTCAGGTACGACTGGTCCTCCCAAAGGGGCAATGCTCACCCACGGCAATCTCCTCTTCATGAGTGAGGGAATGATTGCTTGCATCCCTGTTTCTGGTGCTAGCGAGACTTTGTCTTTTCTTCCTCTCTGCCATGTCTTTGAACAACTCTTCACGATTATGATTAATGCAAAGCTCGGTACAATCGTAAATTTCATTGAAAATACAGATACGATCATGGATAACATGAAGGAAGTCTCTCCCACTCTTACCTACGGAGTCCCTCGAATCTGGGAAAAATATGCCTCGGGCATCATGATTCGGATGGCAGATGCGACTTGGTTTAAGCGGATGGTCTTCAAGGCCTGTATGGGAATTGGAATGAAATATGCTGGCCTGACGTTGAATTTTAAGCCTGTTCCTCTATACTTGAAGGTAGCTTACTTAGCCGCTTATCTGGCTGTTTTCCGGAAGCTCAAGGAAAGATTAGGCTTTGATCGGGTACAACTCGCTATTTCTGGAGCAGCACCTATATCCCCTGAGGTCCTGAAATTCTTTCACGCGATTGGCCTTCCAATGATTGAGGGATATGGGCAGACGGAAGGCACAGGTGTAACCAGTGTAACTCGCGTTGAAAATATCAAGATCGGGAAGGTCGGCCCCCCTTTGCCTGGGGTGGAGGTAAAGATCGCTCCGGATGGGGAGATACTCGTGAAGGGTCCAGGCGTCTTTAAGGGTTATTTCAAGAACCCGGAAGCTACGGCAGAGACGCTCAGAGATGGTTGGCTTCATTCAGGGGATGTGGGAGAGTTGGATGGGGATGGGTTTTTAAAGATCACCGATCGAAAAAAGGATTTGATCATTACCGCAGGTGGGAAGAACATCGCTCCTCAAAATATTGAGAATCAGCTCAAATTTAGCCCTTACGTCAATGATGCAGTCGTGATTGGAGACCGCCGGAAGTATCTTGTGGCTTTGATAGCCATCGACGAGGAGAATGTTATCAAATATGCCCAGGACAACAAAATCCAATTCGGCACTTATGCAAGCCTTACTCAAGCTCTGGAGATTAAACAACTCGTTCAAAAAGAAGTGGATAGAGTGAATAAGACACTTGCCCAGGTAGAGCAGATTAAGAAATTCACCATTATCCCTAAGAAGCTTTACGAGGAAGATGGTGAGGTCACCCCTACCATGAAAGTGAAACGGAAGTTCATCAATCAGACCTATAAGGACATCATCGAGAAGATGTATCGGGCAGATTAAAATAAATTGAGAGCCGCATTTTAGGCACCTAGTTCAAGATCAATTTCTTTGTACAAAAATAGAAACCTAATTGATTGTAAATTTCCTGTTTGAAAGGAATAAGCTATAAACGAACCCAACTTATTGCTTTTGCTATGAGGACTCAGCGAAGGGGGGTGATACCTATGGTGATGTTAAAAAGTAACCAGATAAATCTTGACATATTTAGGAAAGGAGGGAGTCATAATGAAAAAGTTTAATTTAATTTCTTTGATGATCTTATTGGTAGGCGCGTTGATTTTTAGCGGCTATGCGCAGGCGGAGAAAGTCCCGAAAGAAATTGTTATTGGCACCCCTGCGCCAATGACGGGCATGTTTGCCGGTTTCGGTGAAGGCGGTGTATTTGGGATGAAAGCGGCTGTTGAGGATATCAACAAACAAGGTGGGCTGCATCTAAAAAAGTACAAGAAGAAATTGCCCGTCAAGCTTATAGTCCGCGATGTTGAGAGCGACCCGATGAAGACAGCGACCCTTTCCGAAGACCTGTGTGTGCGCGATAAGGTACATGCCTTACTATCACCTGATGAACCGGTAACGATACACGGCCCCGTAGCTACTATAGCTGACAAATATAAGGTCCCACATGTTATTGGAGGTGGTCCTTTTGAACCTTGGAATGGTATGCGAATGGAAGTTAAGCCGCCTTGGCAATACACCTGGCTTTTGGGTTTTCGTATAGTCATGCCATATCCAAAGGGTGATTTTCGGGCCAAGCCTGGATATACGATAAAGGATTCATGGTTTGGTATGATGGATGATTTCGGCCCCAAGACCAACAAGGTAGCGGGGGTTTTAGCCTCGGATGACCCGGACGGCGTAGGTTGGTACGGTCTATTCCCCGGAGCACTCAAAGACTGGGGTTGTAAGGTTGTAGGCATGGAAAAAAAATTAGGCCTGTTTCCCATGGGCACGACAGACTTTACGCCTATCATAAAGGAGTGGAAGGCCAATAATGTTGAAGTGCTTTGGGGGAATTGTCCTGGACCTGATTTTGGGACACTGTGGAGGCAATCTCGTGCACAAGGCTTTAAGCCTAAGATAGCTATGATTGGAAGAGCGCCCCTTTTCTATGTAGATGCAAAATCCTGGGGCGGTGACCTACCCTGGGGTGTTGCTGTCGAGGTATGGTGGGATTCGTCATATCCACCTGATGCCTGCCCTGGTATCGGTGGCACAACGGCAAAATCGCTCCATGAAAGATGGACTAAAGCGACACGCCAACCATTAAACCCAGCTATAGGACATGGCTATTTTGAGACTCAAGTTATGCTTGATGCGATCAAAAGAGCGGGGACAGTTGATGGAAATGCTATTAACAAGGCTATAGCGGAAACCGACATGAAGACAATATGTGGTCGTGTGAAATTTATCAAAGAGCAACACTTTAGCGGAATTCCGCTCTTTGTTGGCCAGTGGGTGAAGACTGACAAACCACATGTATGGGAACTCCCAATAGTCTATTCCCAGCACGACTGGCTAAAACCGACGCACAAGCCAGTATTCCCTATTCCCTAATAGGGATTGAGCCTAAGGGGAATATGATTGTCGGTTGATGCTAGCTTTCAGCCAGTGGGCGAAGGCGGGCAAATAGAAACGACGCCCCTTGCCCATTGGCTTGGAGGCTGCGGCATCAGGATGTTACCATCCTCTATAAAAGTTATAAATGCCTTGAGATTTTTCGCCCGGTTTTGAGCGGAACAAAGGTAATGATATGGAAGCGCCGCTTCTTTCAGTAGATGAAGTAAATAAGCATTTCGGGGGATTAGTTGCTGTTAGAGACCTAAGTTTTAGTGTGCACGCTGGTGAAGTGGTAGGTTTGATGGGCCCAAACGGCGCTGGCAAGACAACACTTATAAATGTCATATCCGGTGAATATAGGCCTGACTCTGGAACAGTAAGATTTAAAGGAAATGACATCACAGGTCTCCCCCCACATAGAATTTGCCACCTTGGCATTGCCAGAACTTATCAGATTCCGCAGCCCTTTGCCAAATTAACGGTTCTCCAAAACATCGCAGTAGCAGCGATATATGGGAGAGGTCTTAGCAAATCTTCAGCTGAGCGTGGAGCTGTTAACGTGCTTGATATTGTGGGGCTTTCAGAAAAGAAAGAGATGCACGCTGGAGATTTAGAAGAGATATCTCTCAAAAGGCTCGAATTAGCTAGGGTCTTAGCCACCAATCCGACACTATTGATGATTGACGAAGTGGCTGCGGGTTTGACCGAAGTGGAAATCCCAGCGGTATTAGACCTTTTAAAACAAATACACGAAATGGGCATAACCATTATATTAATCGAACATGTGATGAAAGTAATGATGAAGGCGGTTGACAGGATCATCGTGATGGATGAAGGCATGAAAATCGCCGAGGGCACACCGAATGAGGTAATGGAAAATAAAAAAGTAATCGAAGCCTACTTCGGTTAGTGACATCAACAGGTCTGATTCAAAGTAAGAGGCAAAGGTAAGTTAGGAAATGCGCGAAGAGACATTGCTGAAAGTTAGCAATCTGGATACCTTTTATGGGGGTTTTCAAGCACTGTGGAATGTATCATTAGAAGTTAAACCAAAAGAAATTGTAGCTCTTATTGGCGCCAATGGTTCGGGGAAGTCTACCCTGCTGGACACCATATCGGGTTTAATTCAGTCTAACAAGGGCAGCATTGAATTTGAGGGGAAGAGCATCACCAATCTGGATCCCTTTCAAATAGTCACTCTCGGCATTTCCCAGGTTCCAGAAGGAAGAAGGATTTTCCCTGACCTGAGCGTGCTAGATAATCTCATATTGGGTTCATACAATCGTAAGGCGAGGCTCAAGAGAGAACAAAACTTAAAAATGGTTTACGAGCTCTTCCCCATACTGGAAGAGAGGAAGAATCAACTCGCTAAAACACTAAGCGGAGGAGAGCAACAGATGCTTGCCTTAGGGCGGGGTCTAATGTCAGACCCAAAGCTCATGCTTCTTGATGAAATGTCCCTTGGCCTTGCTCCTATCGTTATTAATAACGTGTATAAAGCCTTGAAGAAAATTGTAGAGAGGGGCATTACTATCCTCTTTGTTGAACAGAATGTGAGGCGAAGCCTTGAAGAAGCTGAAAGAGCATATATTATGGAGGCGGGGCGCGTTGTGTTAAGCGGCGATGTAGCTGATCTTCGGGAAGAAGAAAAGGTTAAAAAAGCATACTTTGGTATATGAAGTTGAGCAGGAGATTTTGTAGATGGTCCCAGAAGTTTTAGCTGGCTTATCTGATCCTATCATAATGGGTATTCTGTTAGGGGGATTATACATCTTAATTGCCTTAGGGCTATCGCTCGTTTTCGGGGTTATGAGGCTGATAAACGTAGCTCACGGAGACCTAGTCATATTAGGCACCTACTTCGCTTTTTTTGGAATGACCGGTGAAATTTTAGGTCATAGGCTTACAATTTTTGGAATAGACCCTATTCTAAGCTTAGTCATCGGGATACCCCTGTTGTTTGCAATTGGTTTCGCCATTCAAAAATTTCTCATGAGCCGGGCTGTTCAAATATCAATGGAAGCCCCATTGATCATTGCCTTTGGGATTTCCTTGATAATTCAAAATATTTGCCAGAGATTATGGACGCCGTATTCAAGGGGTTTAACAACATCCTATGCCCTTAAAAGTTTTAGTGTTGGCGTGTTTCACATCCCGCTGGTATATCTGCTGGATTTTATTTGCGCTTTAATCGTGATGGTTATTCTCCGTGAATTTCTTAGGAGAACATATTTGGGCAAGGCAATTAACGCTGCCTCTCAGGATAGGAGAGCGGCTCAGCTGATGGGAATAAATACTGACCGCGTATATGCCTTCGCGTTCGCTATCGCTATGGCAACTGCTGCTATAGCCGGGGTGTTTCTTGGATTGACCTTTCCGTTTACCCCGACATCAGGAGTATCCTTTCTCATTATCGCCTTTGGTGTGATCATCATAGGAGGTTTAGGCAGCGTGCTGGGGACATTTTTAGGCGGCCTGATCTTGGGGTTGGCTCAAACTTTGGGTGGCCATGTGCTGAATGAGCTCGGCCTACCAGGTGCTGCTACCGGTCAGTATCTTTTTCTTTACGTCATGGTGCTTGTAGTATTAGGTGTGAGGCCGCAAGGCATATTCGGCCGTTAGGAGAGCTATGGGAGATATCACTCATCGATTAAGAGGAGGGTTGATACCGTTAGCAGCGGTCATAGGCGTGCTGGCGGTGCTTCCGATTGCAGGAGCGCCCCGGAGCTGGCTCCTTTACCTCCTTCTCTTTTTTATATACCTATCTATGGCAAATATGTGGAACTTGCTTTGTGGCTACTCCGGTCTGATATCCCTGTGCCAGCCTGCGTTCATTGGGCTGGCAGGGTACACCCTAGTAATAGGCACATGGTGGGGTTTGCCTATTCATCTAGGAATGATAATTGGAGCGATAGTAGCTGCAGCATTTGCTCTACTCATCTCTATTCCTGTCTTTAGACTGAGAGGCATCTATTTCGCTATCGGGACACTCGTTGTACCTGAAGCACTGAAGTATGCGTTTTTGATTTGGAGGCCTGTCGGAGGAACGATACATGGTGGGGGTGCCGGCTATGTATTAAAAGGTGCAGCTGGGTTTTCTACAGCGGAGGTTTATTGGCTTGCTCTCGGTATCGCTCTTGCATCAGCGTTTTGTATGCGAGTAATTTTGCGTTCAAAGCTGGGCCTTGGGCTTGCGTCGATTCGGGATAATGATAGAACGGCCGCCAGTTCCGGTATAAATGTTTTCAAATTAAAGTTGTACTCATTTGTCATCGGCGCATTCGTAACCGGAATAGCAGGGACCATCTTCTATATTTACCAACAATATATAGAACCGACTAGTGCCTTCAGTGTACGGTGGACAATGATATTAATCCTCGCTACCGTCATAGGCGGAATGAGCACTGAAGGGGGGCCAGTTTTTGGTGCAGTTATCGTTGTCTTTTTACACTTCTTGCTGGCCAGATACGCTGGAATTAATCTGATTATCCAGGGTACATTACTAATCATCATGATGTTACTGGTACCGGAAGGTATCATGGGTTTCATACGCAAGACCCGACCTTACCGCTCCCTATTAGAATTAGCTACAAGCCGATGAGCTAATAGCCAAATCCGGTCCCATAGGCCGGGGTGTTTGAAGGAGGTTTAAATCCATAGAAATGAGTACCTTTAAAGAAAAACTTGTCAAGGCGGATGTCTTATGCATCGGAGGAGGTATAGCGGGCCTGATGGCTGCGATTCGCGCAAGTGAACTTGGGGCGAGGGTCGTCGTGGCTGAAAAATCAAATGTACTGTACAGTGGCTCTGGTGCGGTCGGCAACGATCACTTCCAGTGTTACATACCGGAGATTCATGGCCCTAATATTGAGCCATTGATTGATGAATTCCAGCGGGGGCAGCAAGGTGGGATAAGACATCGGACCTTTATTCGTACCTGGCTGGAGAGGTCGTTTGAAATAGTAAAGTTGTGGGACAGCTGGGGTATTCCCATGAAGTATAACGGGAAATATGAATTTGCGGGACATGCCCTCCCTGGGCACCTCCTGACGCACTTGCATTATGCCGGGAAAGACCAGAAGAGGATCCTAACTGAGCAGGCTCGTAAAAGGGGGACCGAGATATTGAACAGGGTAATGTGCTTCGACCTTCTCTGTGATGATGATGGCCTGGTGGGAGCTATAGGGTTGAATACCAGGGAGGATGAAGTCATGACTTTTCAGGCCAGAAGTGTGGTCTTGGGGACCGGTTCGGTCATGAGGCTCTATCCCCCTTCAACCCCAGCCTGGATGTTCAATGCGCGCCTCTCACCGAACTGCGTCGGAGATGGGCGGGCAATGGCCTACAGGGCAGGTGCTGAGTTGGCCAGTATGGAGATACCGTTAGTACGCTGTGGCCCCAAGTATTTTGCAAGGGCTGGAAAGGCGACATGGGCAGGAGTTCTCAGGGATCCAGAGGGAAAGCCGGTTGGCCCCTTCGTCACCAGGCCTGATAATAAATATGGTGATCCTGTAGTAGATATATACCAAGATATTTTCGTCGATTACAAGAAATCGGGCCGAGGGCCTGTGTATATGGATTGTAATGGCCTTTCAGATGAGGAATTGGAATATATGCTTTTTTGGCTGCGGAATGAGGGAAATGTTGCGTTCCTGAACTATCTTGAAGAAGAGAAAATCGATATTAGGAAGAATCCTATTGAATTCTGGACATATGAGTCTGAGCTTTTTCCCAGGGGAGGGGTATACTACAGTGAGAAGGCCGAGACATCTCTGGAAGGGCTGTATGCCGCTGGGGATGAATTATTCGGTGGCATTTCCGGGGCAGCAGTATTCGGGTGGATCGCTGGGGACAATGCTGCAACCTACGCCAAGAAAACGGAGTTCCGAAAAATAGAAAAGGCAAAGCCACCGATAGAGGAAAGGAAGGAACTGGTTAAGGAAATTCGGAACCGGAAGGTAGGTCCAAGTTGGAAGGAGGCCAATATTGCTGTCCAGCAACTCATGTGGGATTACGCAGGCCAGGTTCGCTCACGGACTCTCCTCGAAGCAGGATTGGATGCTCTGCAGCAATTGAAGGGAAAGGTATATACTGGTGTGATAGCGAAAAATCCACACGAATTGATGCGTTGCCTGGAAGTGCTCAACTTGATCGAGCTGGGAGAACTTGTATTTATTACTGCCAATGATCGAAAAGAGACGAGGGGGAAACATATCCGTCCTGACTATCCTTTCACCAACCCGCTGTTAGAGAAACTACTCATCGTGAAAAAGGTAAATGAGAAGCCCGTTTTGGAATGGAGAGCGTTAAAGCCTTAGGAGAATGCTATGCCACC
>Ga0209427_10005050_pt1 | contig 15156 bp, 13 predicted proteins | sample DeeMarSWOR136_30_FD_187465 | JGI IMG/M metagenome (GOLD analysis project Ga0209427, IMG submission 187465) | Marine sediment microbial communities from White Oak River estuary, North Carolina - WOR-1-36_30 (SPAdes) (version 2) | ecosystem: Environmental > Aquatic > Marine > Intertidal zone >...
CATGGAGCTTCCTGCCTCTTCCATGGCCATCTTGACTTTATGAAGCGCCATTTTCATCTGGTCTTCAAATGTGTCCGCTGTGGGTTTGCCCTCTATAGTATCCTGGCCCGTGCAGCCGGAAACAAAAATGAGATTGCCGACCACCATGCTCCTTGCAAATTTGGGTGACTCTTTGGCCACATGGGGATAGGCCAGCTTTTTCCCAACCCAGTACTCCGGATAATACTTCACTTCCCAGTTCATCTGCTTGCCTCCATTATAGAAAATGATTTGCGGGATAATAAAACACTTCGTACCTGCTTGCATAAGTCAGCTTCAGAATCACCAATTTGAAATATCTTTTCCAAAAGGCTTTTTATGTCAATAGAAAAGTGAAGCTCCCCGTGCCTGCGCGCGGGTCAACCTGCTCCGCCGAAGTCGCCGTTTCGGCTACGAAGGAGGGGCGCAGTAGCTCGCGCTATGGAGGATGGTAAGGCGAAAGATGTGAGAAATGAGGCGAGAGAATTATCTTGACAGGACTTGTGAAACTGAATATGGGTAGAGTTATTATAATGCAAGACTAAGGTTTCATGATATGAGACAGTTTTCCAGGAAGGCCAATTCTACAGAAAAGGCCTTAGAAATCCTACTGTCCTTTACGCCCTACAATCAAGAAATGGGGACGGTTGAGATTGCCCAGAAACTGGGCTTTCACAAAGCAACGGTCTCCAGAATCCTCCACACCCTTACCCATTACGGCCTTCTTCAGCAGGACGCGAAAACCAGGAAATTCAAACTGGGCCAATCGGCTATCAATCTGGGATTGGCCGTCAATCAGTCCATCAACAATGACATGGTGCTCCTGGCGAAGCCATACATCGATGCGCTTCGTGACGCACTTAAAGAGACTGTGGTCTTGGAAGTGGTCTCAGGCAGGAGTGCCGTCATAGCATACATTGCTGAGGGGCCTGGACCCATACGCATCAAAGGTACCGTGGGGGACAGGCGTCCTGTCCACGCAGCAGCCGGGGCCAAGGCTATTCTGGCTTTTTCGCCGCCTGAAATGAAAGAGCAATTGCTCAAACAAGAGATGAAACGTTTGACCCCAAACACGATCACAAACCTGAAAGTACTTCTTGATCAGCTGCAAGAGATCCGGAGACAGGGGTTTGCGATTGATAACGAGGAAGTAAACATCGGTATCAACGCTGTAGGTGCCCCTATCTTTAACCATGAGGGAAGACCTGTGGCCGCCGTTGTGGCAGCTGGACTCTCCCATGCAATTACGTGGGAAGGTGCCTCACCCATTGTTCCTGTACTAAAGGAGACAGCAGAGAAAATTTCAGCTCGACTCTATCACAAAACAGGCATAAAGAGATCCTGAGGATGCATTAGCGGTATAACGGCCCAATCTTTTAAATCTATTTATCAATTCAAAAACCAAATCACGTTTCCAGAGCAAAGAAAAAAGAAGAGGAGGCAGAGGAGATGGCATATCCTAGCATCTATCCCACTGGAGCAACGATTTACGATCCTGACAAATGTTGGAACGGTTACACCATCTTTCAGGCAAAGGAAGTGGGTGCCCTTATCATCGACATGAACGGCAATGAGGTGAAGCTCTGGAAAGGGCTGCATGGTATGCCCAACAAGCTTCTCCCGGGGGGCTATGTCCTCGGCAACACTGGGGAGAGAAACACTGCATTCGGCATGCAGGATCATCTAGATCTCGTGCAGGTGGATTGGGACGGGAACATCGTATGGAAATTCAACAAATATGAATACATTAAGGATCCGGGAGAAGAACCGCAGTGGATGGCCAGGCAACATCACGATCACCAGAGAGAAGGCAACCCCGTGGGATACTATGTCCCGGGCATGGATCCCCTCGTAGAGAATGGAAACACCTTTTTGCTCTCCCACAAGAACCTTAAGAATCCAAAGATAAGCGAAAAACCGCTTATAGATGACACAATCATTGAAGTCACCTGGGATGGGGAGATGGTCTGGGAGTGGATATGCAGTGATCATTTTGAAGAAATGGACTTCAGTGAAGAGGCGAAAAACATCATGTATCGCAATCCCAACTGGAGACCGTCTGGGGGAGGCATGGGAGACTGGATGCACATCAACTCCATGTCGTTGCTGGGACCCAACAAGTGGTACGACGCGGGAGATAAACGCTTTCATCCTGATAACATAATCTGGTGCGGCCGAGAGACCGATATCACGGCTATCACAGACAAGGAGACGGGGAAGGTCGTATGGAAGATTGGTCCTGATTATGATCGGACACCGGAATTGATGGAATTGGGCTGGATCATCGGCCAGCACCATGCGCACATGATCCCCAGAGGCCTTCCTGGCGAGGGTAACATCTTAATCTTTGATAATGGCGGGTGGGCCGGTTACGGAGCCCCTAACCCCGGTTCTCCAACCGGGTTTATGAACGCCCTCAGGGATTATTCCCGTGTCCTGGAGTTTGACCCCACCACACTTAAGATTGTCTGGCAATACACACCCATTGAGGCAGGGTTCATAAAACCGGTGGATCTCAACAGGTTTTACAGCCCTTTCATAAGCTCCGCGCAACGCCTGCCCAACGGAAACACTTTAATCGTGGAAGGATCGGGTGGTCGCATTTTCGAAGTCACCACAAAACATGAGATCGTCTGGGAATATATCAGTCCTTACTGGGGCCAGTTGATGCGAATAAACATGGTCTATAGGGCTTACAGGGTTCCCTACGAATGGGTTCCACAGCTTGATAAGCCCAAGGAGACTCCCATCGAGCCTATTGATATGAGGACGTTCAGAATGCCGGGTGCCGGAGGGATCGGGCCACAGGTAGTTACAGAGGTGGAAGGAGTGATACCGTACAGAGGTGATTCCGCCCTGTGTGTCATAACTGATGCTGAAGAATAGCCTAAGAAGAAAAGGTTACGCCCATAGGCGGTTTAGTGGGTGGAGGTCGTAAGCCTCCCGGAAAGCAGGAGGCTCGTCTGGATAGAGTTAATCTTAAAAACAGAGGAGGTCAAAGATGAAAAAAAGGTTTTCAAAGATCATGGTGGGTTTATTCATTTCTTCATTAGTGGTAACCCTTAGCGTGTGTGCCTGGTCAGCCGAGAAATACGAGCTGAGGTACGCCAGTGAATATCCGGACAAGCATCCCACGGTGAGAAACGCTATCCTGCCCTGGATGGAGGAGGTCAAGAAACTGAGTGGAGGCCGATTGGTGATCCATTTCTTTAATCCAAACGCCCTTGCTCCCGCAAGAAATGTCTATGACGCACTGGTGGCGGGTTCCATTGACATGACCGGTTCTCCGTGTCATTGGGTTCACGGTAAATTCCCCCTGAATACAGTCATTCAGTTGCCCCTCATTTTTAACGGCGCTGAGGCAGGTAGTCTTACCATCTGGGACATGTATAATAAGTACCCGGAGTGGCGGAATGAATTTAAGGATATCAAAGTATTGTGGCAGTGGACCGGAGCAACTTTTAACCTTCACACAGTCAAAAAGGTGGTCCGCTCTTTGGATGACTTACAAGGCATGAAGATAATTGGCATTAACCCTCAGATTCGGGAAGTCCTGAAAATATTCGGGGCTAACCCCATTGATATGTCACCCCAGGATTCATATTTGGCCCTGGAAAGGGGAATGGCGGAAGGTATGGCTTTCCCCATAGCACCTTGCAGGGGCTTCAAAATCACCGATGTGGCGAAATATCACACCATCATCGACGCTCTGGTTGATCCATTCTATGGGGCTATAAACAGTAGAAAATGGGACGGCCTACCTCCTGACCTACAGAAGATACTCCTGGACACGACGGGGAGGAAAATGGCCCAAAGGTGTGGCCTGACACTCGACGAAGGGTCCATTGACGATTCAAATTGGATGAAGAGTCAAGGTCATGAATTCTACGTATTATTGCCGGCCGAGAAAAAGAGATTGAAAGATAAAACTCAGGTTATTCATGATGAATGGATCGAGCGCATGGAGAAGAGGGGCCTTAGGAATGCCAGGGAGATTCATGATGATGTGCTGCGAACAGGAGAAGCCTATTCAAAAACAACTGTTGGAGGGTATAGATAATAGGGCATAACCACATCCTTTTCTAAGATCCTATTACCAGGGAAACCGATACCCCACATCCCGGTGCCCAGCACGGAGATGTGGGGGACAAAAAAGCGCTTTTCACAATAACTCCAAAACGCTCCTTTGCCTGCGAATGGTATCAGGACCACTATGTCGATCGGGAATTGGTTGAGTAAAGGTAGGAACGGAGGCTATGGGATCACATGGCAATAAGCTTGAGTTGGATAACAAAGAATCTAGAAAGATTCATCGGATCGGCGAGTGGAATAGCCAATTACATTAGCCTTGGATTCCTATTGATCATGCCCTTGCCGGTTTTCTTCGATGTCATAGCCCGTTTTGTGTTTAAGGGGTCCATACCGGGAGTCATTGAGATTGAAGGTTTTATCCTGTTTATTATCGTTTTCTTGGGTATTGCATTTATACAATTTGATGAGGGGCATATTCGAATAGAATTTATTGTTTCGCGTTTTCCCAAATGGATCCAAAACCTTCTGGATTGTTTCCACTATCTCATATGCGCTCTGTTTTTTGCCATCATGTCTTCCCAGTTATTTATGCAGGGCATGAAAAAAATGCAAGACCATGTGATCACTTATGAACTCGAGATTCCTGTATGGATCTTCTGGTTTGGGGGTGCCATCGGCGTTATCATTCTGGCTTTCGTGGTGGCGTTAGATTTCTTGAGGGCTTTTCAGCGTTCTCTTGAAGATAAGCGATGGTCATGGCTCATTCTCACTTTGGCCCTAGCATGTTCCATATTGATTGCGCCGCTGGCAGGTCTCGCGCCTACAGGTTTGAGCGGATCGAGTGCTGGTGTTCTGGGCATGTGTTTTCTTTTTTTGCTCCTGTTTCTGGGAATGCCCATCGGTTTTGGTATGGCCCTCACGGGATTGTTCGGTATGATCGTGGCTTACAGGGCGGTGGTGCCCTCCCTCGCCATGCTTGGCATTGGTCCATTTGATACGGCATCCAACTACATGTTGACGGTGGTGCCCCTGTTCATCCTCATGGGAGAGTTCGCCTACCACTCAGGGATCAGCGAAGATCTATTTGAGACCGCAAATAAGTGGCTGGGACGCCTGCCCGGAGGTCTGGCCATGTCTTCTGTGGCGGGATGCGCAGGTTTTTCAGCGGTATGCGGTGACAGCTTGGCCACTGCAGTCACCATGGGCACTGTCGCGCTGCCAGGAATGAGAAAGCAAAAATACAATATGAGCCTAGCAACGGGCTGTTTGGCCGCGGGCGGAACCATGGGGATCCTTATTCCGCCCAGCGTGGGATTTATCTTCTATGCCATTGTCACCGAAGAATCCATTGGAAGGCTTTTTGTTGCAGGTATAGGGCCCGGTATACTCCTTGCCGTATTGTTTAGCAGCGTTATTTACGTTCGTGCCAAGATTAATCCTGAATTAGCACCCCGGGGCGAGCGTACGACCCTAAAAGAGAAGATTATCTCTCTGAAAGGGGTGGTAGGCATGCTGATTCTGTTCCTTCTCATATTGGGCGGCATATTGGGGGGCATTTTCAGTCCTGTGGAGGGGGGTGCTATCGGGTCTGTGGGCGCGTTTGTATATGCGCTCATCAGAAGGCGTGTAAACAGGAGAATGATCATCTCCTCCTTGCAGGATTCTTTGAACATCACATGCAAGCTCCTTTTGATTCTGATCGGTGTGGGTGTCTTTGGTTACTTCCTGGCGGCGACTCGATTGCCCTTTGCTTTGGCCGATTTTGTGACCGGATTGCCCATAAACCGGTATTTTATATTCGCAGGGGTCATCATTTTTTTCATCGTTCTAGGGTGTCTTTTGAACGTGATTCCCATGATTCTTCTTGTCTTACCCACCATCTTTCCCGCCATTACCGCCCTAGGTTTTGACCCAGTCTGGTTCGGCGTAGTGACCGTTCTCTCCATGGAAATGGGACAGATTACACCGCCCATTGGTGTGAATGTTTTTGCCATCGCCAGCGTGGCCAAGGACGTACCCATGCAGGATATTTTTCGAGGTATGTTCCCATTCTTTTTGTGTATGATAGCGTGCGTCTTCCTGCTGGTTATTTTCCCACAAATTGCTCTTCACCTGCCCAATATACTTTTCAAGTGATTTCTTCAAGATAAGCATGAGAGGAACAAATGACTTGATTTCATGGGTTGAGGGTAGTAATGTGCGTGATTTAGTGAACCTATAAAGTGGTGCAGCGATTTTCTAACTTGACTGAGGGTTTAAACAAATCTTGAATGCAACCGTGATTGAGGTGGAAGGAGGTGATACGTGTTTCCATGTAAGAAAGCAGCCAGAAAAACCTTGCTATATTTAAGAAAGGAGGGAGTGACAATGAAGAAGTCTTATTTAACCGCCTTGATGATCTTTTTGGGATGCGTGTTGATTTTCAGCGGTTATGCTCAGGCAAAGAAGGCTCCAAAGGCCATTCTCATAGGCACCCCTGCGCCCATGACAGGCATGTTTGCCGGTTTCGGTGAAGGCTGCGTGTTTGGGATGAAGGCGGCTGTGGAGGATATCAACAAGCTGGGCGGCGTCTATTTGAAAGAGTACGGGAAGAAATTGCCTGTCAAGCTTATCGTCCGCGATGTGGAGAGCGACCCCATGAAGACAGCAACTCTTGCCGAAGATTTGTGTGTGCGCGATAAGGTGCATGCCTTGCTATCACCTGATGAACCCGTAACAATACATGGTCCGGTAGCTACAGTAGCTGACAAATATAAGGTCCCACATGTTATTGGAGGGGGTCCTTTTGAACCCTGGAATGGTATGCGGATGGAAGTTAAACCACCCTGGGAATACACCTGGCTTTTGGGTTTTCGCATTGTCATGCCATATCCGGAGGGGGATTTTCGGGCCAAGCCTGGGTATACCATAAAGGATTCATGGTTTGGCATGATGGATGATTACGGTCATAAGACCAACAAAATAGCAGGGGTTTTAGCATCGGATGACCCGGACGGCGTAGGTTGGTACGGACTGTTCCCTGGCGCACTGAAAGAATGGGGTTGCAAGGTTGTAGGCATGGAAAAAAAGCTGGGCCTGTTTCCAATGGGCACGACAGATTTCACCCCTATCATAAAAGAGTGGAAGAGTAATAATGTAGAAATCCTCTGGGGGAATTGTCCCGGACCCGATTTTGGGACACTCTGGAGACAATGTCACGTACTGGGTTTTAAGCCTAAGATAGCGATGATTGGAAGGGCACCCCTTTTCTATGTGGATGCAAAATCCTGGGGGGGTGACCTGCCCTGGGGTGTTGCTGTGGAGGTATGGTGGGATACGTCATATCCACCTGAATTCTGTCCCGGTATCGGTGGCACAACCGCAAAATCACTTGCCGAAAGATGGGCTAAGGCGACAAAACAACCATTAAACCCCGCTATAGGACATGGCTATTTTGAAACTCAAGTGATGCTTGACGCGATTCAAAGGGCAGGGACGCTTGATGGGAACGCGATCAACGAGGCTATAGCGGAAACGGATATGAAGACCATCAGTGGTCGAGTCAAATTTATTAAAGAGCAACACTTTAGTGGCATTCCGCTCTTCGTTGGTCAGTGGGTAAAGACCAAAAAACCACATGTATGGGAACTCCCCATTACCTATTCCCAGCACGACTGGCTAACTCCGACACATAAGCCCGTATTCCCTATTCCCTAATAAAAATGGGCCTCATGAGAGGAATATGATGGGCGGTTGAGAATAGCTTTCAGCCAGTGGGTGAGGCAAAGCCGATTTAAAGCGGCGGCCTTTGCCCACTGGCTCGAAGGCTGCGCCAGCGGGACATTATTCAAATTCTCCATAAAGTTTCAGATACTCGGAAATTTTTCGCCAGGCCAAACCCTAGCAAAGGTCATGACATGGAAGCGCCGATTCTTTCAGTAGATGGAGTGAGCAAGCATTTCGGAGGAATAGATGCGGTTATAGACCTGAGTTTTGATGTGCAGACCGGTGAAGTGGTGGGTTTAATGGGCCCAAACGGGGCCGGCAAGACGACATTGATCAATGTCCTATCCGGTGAATACAAGCCTGACTCTGGAACCGTAAAGTTCAAAGGAAAAGAGATCACCGGTCTCCCGCCGCATAAAATCTGCCACCTGGGAATTGCCAGAACTTATCAGATTCCGCAGCCTTTCGGCAAACTAACCGCTCTGCAAAACGTCATGGTGGCAGCCCGATTTGGAAGAGGTCTTGATAAGGAGGCCGCTGAGAATGAGGCTGCAAAAATACTCGATATTGTCGGACTTTCAGAAAAGAGAGATATCCTGGCCGGGGATTTGGTGGTGATAACGCTCAAAAGGCTCGAACTGGCCAGAGTTTTAGCCACCCATCCGACACTACTGATGATTGATGAAGTGGCTGCAGGACTCACCGAATCGGAAATCCCACAATTATTAGGCCTCCTAAAAAGAATCCACGAAATGGGCGTAACCATTATATTAATCGAGCACGTCATGAAAGTGATGGTAGAGGCGGTTGACAGGATCGTGGTCATGGATAAGGGCATGAAAATCGCTGAAGGCATACCTAAAGAGGTCATGGAAGACAAAAGGGTTATAGAGGCTTACTTTGGTTAAGGGTCTTGAGCCGTCCATGGTAAGGTCAAGCAAGGGAAAGATAGAGTAAGAAGATGCCTGAAGAAACGTTGCTGAAGGTGAGTCATCTAGATACATTCTACGGGAGTTTGCAAGTCCTGTGGGATATATCCATAGAGATCAAACAGGGTGAAATCGTGGCCATCATCGGTGCCAACGGATCGGGTAAGTCCAGCCTGCTCAAGACCATATCGGGTGTCATTCATCCTGCCAGAGGCAGCATCATATTTGAGGGGAAGGAGATCACTACCTTGGATCCCTTCCAAATCGTAGCGCTCGGCATTTCCCAAGTTCCAGAAGGGAGAAGAATTTTCCCTGACCTGAGCGTGTTAGACAATCTCATACTGGGCTCATACAATCACAGGGCGAGGCCCAAGAAAGAACAGAACTTCAAAATGGTTTACGAGCTCTTCCCGATACTAGAGGCAAGGAACAATCAATTGGCCAAAACACTGAGCGGGGGAGAGCAACAGATGTTGGCTCTGGGGCGGGGTCTGATGTCAGAAACAAAGCTCATGCTGATTGACGAAATGTCTCTTGGCCTTGCCCCTATAGTTCTTAATGAGGTCTACAAGGCCTTGAGGAAAATCAGAGAGAGGGACATTACTATCCTCTTTGTGGAGCAGAATGTCAGGCGAAGCCTCGAAGAAGCGGACAGGGCCTATATCATGGAAGTGGGGCGTGTTGTCTTAAGTGGGGATGTGGTAGATCTTCGGGAGGAAGAGGAGGTTAAGAAAGCTTACTTTGGCGTATGACATTGATCAGGAGATCTTATAGATGACCTTACAATTTCTCGTTGACTTGTCTGGTCCCCTTGTCATGGGTATCCTATTGGGCGGGTTATACGCCTTAATTGCTTTAGGATTATCCCTGGTGTTCGGGGTCATGAAGCTGATAAACGTGGCTCACGGAGACCTGGTCATATTAGGCACATACTTTGGTTTTTTTGGAATGACCGGCGAAATTTTTGGTCACAGACTTACATTTCTTGGAATAGACCCTATCGTAAGCTTAGTCGTTGGCATGCCCCTCTTGTTTGCCATCGGCTTTGCTATTCAAAAATATCTCCTGAGCCGGGCTGTTCAGATATCCATGGAAGCCCCATTGATCATTGCCTTTGGGATCTCCTTAATCGTACAAAATGCCTGCCAGAGGCTATGGACGCCCTATTCAAGGGGTTTAACAACATCTTACGCCCTTGATAGCTTTAATGTGGGCGTGTTTAATATCCCGCTGGTGTACCTGCTGGATTTTGCCGGCGCTTTAGTGGTGATGCTCTTTCTCCGGGAATTTCTCAGGAGGACATATTTGGGCAAGGCGATTAGTGCCGCCTCACAGGATAGGGGAGCGGCCCAGCTAATGGGCATAAACACGGGCCGCGTATATGCCTACGCCTTCGCTATCGCAATGGCCACGGCTGCTATAGCTGGCGTGTTTCTTGGACTGACTTTCCCCTTTACCCCCACATCTGGCGTATCCTTTCTTATCATCGCCTTTGGCGTGATTATTATAGGAGGTCTAGGCAGCATGCTGGGGACATTCCTGGGGGGCATGATTTTGGGGTTGGCCCAAACCATGGGTGGCCATGTGCTTAATGAACTGGGCCTACCAGGGGCTGCGACCGGTCAGTATCTTATTCTTTATATCATTGTGCTTGTTGTACTAGCTGTGAGGCCGCAAGGCCTTTTTGGTCGGTAGGAGAGGAAAAAGATGAGAGGTATCATTCACAGGCTGAGGGGGGGGCTGATTCCGTTAATCGCACTCATCGTTGTGCTGGCGGTGCTTCCCATAGCTGGGGCACCCCGTAGCTGGCTCCTCTACCTCCTTCTCTTTTTTCTATACTTGGCTATGGCCAATATGTGGAACTTGCTTTGCGGGTACTCCGGTCTGATATCCCTGTGCCAGCCAGCTTTTATTGGCCTGGCGGGCTACACGTTAGTCATATGGGCATGGCACGGTTTACCGATCTACTTAGGGATGGCGTTAGGGGCTATTGTGGCTGCATTATTTGCTTTGCTCATATCTATTCCCGTTTTCAGGCTGAGTGGCATCTATTTCGCTATCGGGACCCTGGTCGTCCCTGAAGCCCTGAGGTATATGTTCTTGCTTTGGAGACCGATCGGGGGATCCATACATGGCGGGGGAGCCGGCTATGTCTTAAAAGGGGCCTCCGATTTTTCTACGGCCGGGGTTTACTGGCTGGGTCTCGGTATTGCGGTTGCATCAGCTCTTTGTTTACGATTGGTTTTGCGTTCAAGGTTGGGCCTGGGGCTTGCAGCGATTCGGGATAATGATAGGACTGCCGGCAGCTCCGGTATAAACGTTTTCAGATTAAAGTTGTACTCCTTTGTCATCAGCGCCATCATCACGGGCTTAGCCGGGGCCATCTTCTATATCTACCAATCTTATGTGGAGCCGAACAGCGCCTTCAGTGTGCGGTGGACAATGATATTAATCCTTGCAGCCGTGATGGGAGGAATGGGCACGGAAGGGGGCCCGATTATTGGCACGGTTATCGTGGTCTTTTTGCACTTCTTGCTGGCCAGATACGCTGGAATTAGCCTCATTATACAAGGTACGTTACTCGTCATCATCATGTTACTGGTGCCGGAAGGTATTACCGGCTTCATACGCAAGACTCGAACTTACCGTTACCTGTTACAACTAGCCACCATGCGTGCGAACTAAGTTGTTACCAAAATCCATCCCACACAAGAGGGGGCGCTTGCTAGGCCTGAATTCCTGGTAGAGGTGGTTGCCGTCCCACCTGGAGATGAGGGAACTATTTGATTTTTTTTGAAATAATGATGCGCTTGCCCCACGTACGGGTCGGGAAAATTAGGAAACAGAAAAACTGATTCTCTCTGAAAAAAGGGTTTGACAGGGGTTTGGAAAGGGTATAGATGGAATATCACAATATGAAAATAAGTCTTGTAATATGAGACAATCTCCACAAAAAGTTGACTCCATCGGTAAGGCCCTGAGCATCCTTTCCTGCTTTGTCCCCTACAACCAGGAGATGGGCACAGTGGAAATCGGCCAGAGGCTCGGCTTTCACAAGGCGACTGTCTCCCGAACCCTTCAGACCCTGACCAGACACGGTTTTCTGAGTCAGAATTCCCAGACAAAAAAGTTCACGTTAGGCCCCTCTGTAATGGATCTTGCAAGGGCCATGAATCAATCACTCAGGACCAATCTGGCCCCCATTGCCAAACCATACATTGATGATCTCCGAGACAAGATCAAAGAAACGGTCATTTTAGAGATCCTTACGGGTAAGAGTACATTCATGGCCTATATTGCTGAGGGGCCACAGGTAGTCCGGCTCGCCGGAAGCATAGGAGACAGACTGCCGATCCACGCAGCCGCTGGGGCCAAAGCCATTCTTGCCTTTTCTGCACCGGAGATCGTTAAGGGCCTTCTTGACGGGGAACTAGAGCGTTTTACCAGGCACACCATCACAAATCCAATAACACTCATCCGTCAATTGGAAGATATTAGAGGGTTGGGTGTCGCCTTTGATCGGGAGGAGATCGACGAAGGCACAAGCGCCCTCGGCGCACCCATATTCAATCACGAGCAGATACCCGTGGCAGCGGTGGTGGTCGCAGGGCCCTCGCAGAGAGTCACCTGGAAAAGGGATTCAAAGATGGTTTCTGCACTAAAGGAGGCAGCAGCCAAGATTTCAGCTCAGTTGTATTACAAAAAGGCAGGCCCAGAGGTGGGAGCACAAAGAAAGTCCGAGGCCGTGTGAGGCGACCGCCCAGGGTTCTTTTGATCTGAAAAGAAACAGAGAGAGTCTTTTTAGGGGTCAGGTGCGTTGTCAGATATTCTGGTTGTAAATCATTTACAGAAGAGCTTTGGCAACCTCGTTGCCGTCAGTGAGCTGTCCTTTGAGGTAAGAGAGGGGGAGATTCTCGGTATGATGGGGCCCAACGGCGCCGGGAAGACGACTGTATTCAACCTCCTTACAGGAATTCTCAAACCAGATGCAGGGGCGATCACCTTCAATGGCGAGGATATTACGCAGGAGTCCCCTTCCAAGCGATGTCAGCGGGGAATGGGGAGGACCTATCAAATTCCACGTCCCTTTGACAAGATGAGTGTCTTTGAGAATCTTCTCATCGGTGCTGTCCACGGCGGGGGCTTGAGGGAGAAGAAGGCTCGAGGACATATTAAGGATATTTTGGATTTTATTGGGCTGTTCTCGATGAAAGACAGGCTAGCCGGAGGACTGCCCCTGCTCGACCGTAAACGTCTGGAATTGGGCAGGGCCCTGGCTACGCAGCCAAGCCTCATTTTACTGGACGAAGTGGCTGGTGGGTTGACTGAAGGGGAGTCAGAGCAAGTCCTGAAGATTGTGAAAGAGATGCAGAAGAGGGGGGTTACCATCGTCTGGATTGAACACATTCTGGCCATGATGTCCGAAGGGGTGGATCGTCTGCTGGTGATTTCTGAGGGCCGCTGGCTGAATTGCGGGAACCCTGAAGAAGTGATGAGTTCAGAGGAGGTCCTTGAGTGCTACATGGGAGTGGAGGAGGATTAGTGGCAAACAATGTAGCCCTTAAAGTCTCAGAATTAGATGTCCATTACAAAGACTTTCAGGCCCTGTGGAATGTTTCCCTAGAGGTTGAGAAGGGGGAGATTGTCTCTGTCATTGGCGCAAACGGGGCCGGAAAGTCCACCCTCCTAAACACGGTTTCAGGGCTCCTGACACCGACCCGGGGTTCCGTCGAGTTTTTTGGGGAAAGGATTGACGGTCAACCTCCCCATATGACGGTGCCCAGGGGAATCACCCTGGTCCCGGAGGGGAGACGCATATTTCCCCGTCTAACCGTGTACGAGAATCTCTTCATGGGCTCCTACACACCCAGAACACGGTCCCATAGAGACGAGGCCATGAGCAAGCTCTATGAGCTGTTTCCGGTCCTCGAGGCACGTCGCAATCAGATGGGAAATACCCTAAGCGGTGGTGAACAGCAGATGCTGGCTCTGGGTCGAGCATTGATGTCCGATCCAAGACTTATTCTCTGTGACGAGATCTCCCTCGGTCTGGCACCGGTGGTCATAAAGAGCATCTACAAAAAACTGGACCAGATCAATGAACAGGGCATTACCATCGTATTGGTGGAGCAAGACGTGAAACGGAGCCTAAAAGCGGCCAACCGGGCTTACATTATGTTGGAAGGAAAAGTGGTCCTGGAGGGAGATCCCTCGTCTCTCCCCGAGGAAGAGGTAAAGAAGGCATATTTCGGAATCTAAATACACGGAGTAGCGGAGTGCTGGCCTCCGGCTCGTAGAGCCTAGGCCTCGGAGAGAGCGGTGGAGTAATGGAATCAAAAAATTCATTCTTCTAGAAATATAACAACACCCCGATACTCCATTACTTCAACACTCCAATACTCCATTACTCCAAATTGGTTTAAATTGTCGGATGCTTACGCTAGGTCGTATTGCTGACAGCTAATAGCTATAAGTTCCCTCAGGAGTTTTCATGGAAGGTTTGATGCAGCCTATTTTGAACGGTATCCTGCTGGGAGGTCTCTACGCGGTTATTGCCATTGGGATGTCCACCATATTTGGGATTGTCAAGCTGGTGAACCTGGCCCATGGCGATCTGATGATCCTGAGTGGTTATCTGAGCCTGGTCCTGATCACCTGGCTGGGTGTCAGCCCGATCGTGACCTTGTTTCTGGTGGTGCCGGTCATGTTCTTTGTGGGCTTCTTTGTTCAGGGGTTTCTCCTGAACCGGGTTTTGGGCAAAGAAATGGAGCCTCCCCTGCTGGTCGCCTTCGGGTTGTCCATCATCGTGCAAAACTTTTTGCTTTTGGTCTTTACGCCTGATGCGCGCAGCCTGATGACATCTCTCGCGGTCAAGACGATTCCGTTGGGTGGTACTGTGAACATACCCGTTCTCTATCTAGTAGATTTTCTGATCGGCGTCGTGGTGATTTTCGCTGTTTATCTCTTTTTCAGAAACACCTACATGGGGAGGGCCATCCGGGCAGCATCGGACGATGAGGTGGGCGCGCGAATAATGGGGGTGAACACCAAAAGAATCTATGCCTATGCCATGGGCATTGCCATGATGACTGCCGCCGTGGCCGGTGTTCTTGTGGGGATGACATTCACCTTTTACCCCCATACCGGCCCCCAATACCTGATCATTGCGTTCGGCGTCGTCATCATCGGTGGTTTGGGAAGTATGAAAGGGTGTCTCGTTGGAGGTCTTATTCTGGCCCTGGCACAACTTGTAGGGGCCCACTTTGCGGGTCCGGGCTATCAGCTGCTTTTCGGTTATGCCGTCTTGCTTATCGTGCTGGGCATGAGACCCCAGGGTTTGTTCGGGAAGATCTAGAGAATATGGAAAACAAAACGCGCAAATACAGATGGGCTGTTTTAGGGCTACTTTTTGTCGCCTTTGCCACGGTTCCCGTCTGGGGTTCAGACTATGTCCTCCTCTTCTGTCTCCTCT
>Ga0209427_10005051_pt1 | contig 15156 bp, 14 predicted proteins | sample DeeMarSWOR136_30_FD_187465 | JGI IMG/M metagenome (GOLD analysis project Ga0209427, IMG submission 187465) | Marine sediment microbial communities from White Oak River estuary, North Carolina - WOR-1-36_30 (SPAdes) (version 2) | ecosystem: Environmental > Aquatic > Marine > Intertidal zone >...
CTTTTAGTAATAATTCTTCATTTACTTTCTGAGGTTCTATTAGTTTAACATTTGACAATTCAAGTTCAGCTTTCATTACTTCTGGATAATTACGGAATTTATCATTAATAATGTGCCATACTTCTTGGCTAAAGGTTTTATGGAAAAATACACCAGTATTCATTGGGTTCACATTATTTTATTATTTATCTGGTTAAAGCTAAAAAGATCATTATTCATAATAATTTTATTAAAAATTGGAATTTTTATATAAATATTCTTTTACAAATAATTTTGAAAGATGATGGGGATTTGTCTAAAAAGAATTACGATAAAATAGAAATTAGAGATAGTAAGAGATATTTTGGAGATGCTTGGATGGAAAAACGAGGGGAACTTTATGTAATGCGCTTAAAAGGTTCGCCTTATGAAATAGGATATCAACATGGCATCTTAATGAGCCAAGAGATTAAGCAGGGAGCAGTAAAATTCTATGCTGATCCCATTAATGGAGGAAGAAAAAGCCATTCTCTTAAATTATGGTTAATTAAACAATACCTAAACAAAAAGGTTTATAATCCCATAAAAAAAGCTCAGACTCAGGATCTTTTAGAGCAACTAAAGGGTATAGCAGATGGAAGTGGTGTCTCGAATAAAACGATTTTTAAGGCAAATCATCATACTGCGGTTACTATGGTGATGACACCAGTATTGATTAAGCAATATCTTAAGAAATTTAATAAATTGGGAATAAAGGTGGGAGGCTGTAGTACATTCGTCGCTACGAAAGAGGCAACCGCTGACGGAAAGACCATTGTAGGGAGGAATACTGATTATGGAGGAATTGAAGGCTGGCCTAAATACCAAACGGTATCTTTTGTTGAGCCGAAAAATGGTTTTAAGTATGTTCAAATTGGCACCGCGGGTATTGTAATGTGGGCTCCTGGTATGAACGAGAAGGGAATTGTAGTTTGTGCGCATTACATGATTTATGACGACATTATGCCTAACGGTTTGAGTATAGCAGCATTCACGGATGAATTTTTGCGTAAAACAGAAAATTTAGATGATGCTTTAATTATATTGAATAAAAATTCGCGAGGAGTCTCATGTGGATTTGTAATAACAGATGGTAATAAAAAGGATGCATTTGCAGCAGAAGTGAGTACAGGAAAAGCGACAATTAGACGGATGGAGAATAATCGAGTAATTATGACTAATATGGCAGTATCAGAAGAGAAACGCCAAATTGATTTTGTATCCAGATATAACCTTAATGAGGGCTGCCCAGGCCGGTACCGCAGACTTATGCAGCTTATTCATGAAAATTACGGAAATATTGACGTCAATAAAGCTGCGGAATTTATGGGGGATCATATGCGATTTACGACGGGAACTGAACGCTGTGCATATGGAATAGTAGCCGTAGATGATAATGTAAATTCTATGGTTTTTTCACCCGAAGAATTAAAGCTCTGGATTGCTGCAGGGCCAGCTCCGGTATGTAACAATCCATATATAGGATTTGATTTCAAAGCAGAAATGAATGGAAATCAATCTAAAATATTATCTACGATTTTGGAGGGCTATAAATTTGAAAATCCTAAAAAGCGTATAGGAATGCAGAAGTTTAATCAAGCCTACATCATCCACGAGGCGAATCCAACCCAAGATGATAATATGATTCATTTAATAAAAGAAGCTATTGAGCAAGACCCTGAAGAAGTAATTTATTATCAAATGGTCGCAAAATTATTACTTCATAAGGGTAGTTATAATGAAGCCATCAATTTCGTAGAAAATGCTCTTAATTTAAAGCAATCGTTAAATGAGAAAGCTCATAACCGTCTACTTTTAGGAATTTTATATGATCTTAAGGGAGATAGGGAGAAAGCGCTTAGCTATTATCATGAAATAAAAGAATTGGCAGAAAAAGAATCTCAAGATCCATGGTTTAAAATAAATGTTATGATAGAAACGTTTGCACAATTATATACACAAAACCCATTTACGAAGAAAAACCTAAAAGATCGCACGGTTTTAATTGATTTCTCGCAAGGTTCAGGAATAGAATAAAAAATTTTTTAGAATTTTTAAAAATCTTTCCTTTAATATTTTTTATCATGCAAATTTAGGCAGATATTCGCCTTGTACTTTAATCATCTCATTATATATGTTTTCAGCCATTTCAAAATTTCCACAATTAATGTCCATGGCAATACAGGCAATAGCAAGTTTTTTTGATTCTTTGAGAATCGCATCGACGCATACATCCTGAATAGATGCCTCGACTCTTAAGAGCGCCGCAATTCCTTTAGGTATATTTCCCAATTTGCTCCCATGAACACCATCTTTATTAACAGTGCCGGAACACTCGAGTACTAAATCTTGGGGAAGATTATCAATAATTCCATCATTGGGAATATTTATAGCAATCTCATAACTATTGTTATTTTCGATAATTTCTTCAATAATCGGAATACCTCTTTCTCCAGATTCATCTTTCATTAGGATTCCTCTTCTTGGATATTTCCCGTTTAAAAGCCTTTTATAATTCCTTTCGTACTTTCTGTTGGTTCCAACTTTACCCTGTTCCATTCTTGTTATCCAATCATCTAAGTCGGTATACTTAATATGATTTGAACCTATTTGCAAATATTCACAAATGTGATTATCTCCTACATAGGGAAACCAATTAAAACGTTTATAAATTTCAAATGTTAAGTCAGAATATTTAAATCTGTCCCATTTACCTTGATAATACTTCATACAATTTCTATTGAATTTAGGCATTAAATCTTCACCAGTTTTGATATTTTTCAACCTTAGTATAAAGGCAAAATGATTTAATCCCCCTACAGTAATTTTTGTATTTTTTAAAGACTCTTTATGAAGGGTTATCTTTTCGTTTGGGGATAAATCTTTGAGTTTTTCAGGCTGAAAATTATCATCCACAATATAAGGGAGATCCGGTAAGAATAAACCTATCTGATGACAAAGTCCTATACAAGTTAGATCTGGAACTGCCCTTTTAATAGCTAAACAGATTCGCGAAACGGGATTCGAATAATTAATAAAAAAAGCATGAGGATTTGCCTTGAATGTTTCTTTAGCTATGTTTACAATAGTTGGAATTTGACGAGCAGAATGGAAAAAACCTCCAGGACCTCCATTCTCAGCCATCATTTCTGTAGTTCCATAACTATAGGGTATTCTATGATCTATCCAGCGATATTTAAACCGATCTCCATGCTCAATAGAGCAGATTACAAAATCGGCGTTTTTTACAGCGGTTTTTAAATCTGTTGTTTTTTCTAAATTATATTTATTCCCCCTAAGTTCATTTTCATGATTTAATATTTCATAAATCATGTTCAGTTTCGGTTCATCAATATCAATCAAGGTAATTGTGGATCCCGGCAAAATTTTACTTGAATAGATATCACTTAACGTAGGGGGTCCAAATGCAGCGCTCCCCGCACCGAAGAGTACTATCTTTTTATCCATGTTACTAAAAATTTTGAATTTCTAATAAACTATAAGATTGATTTGAACAGAATAAAATTTTAAAAATAAGTAAAAAAAGAGAAAAAAAAGAATTAAAAAAAAAATTCAAATTATGGTTTAAAGCCAGATTTCGAAGCACTACTTGCTTTAATAATTCTATCTACTCGCAATATTAAATTTGCTAGTTCACTACCAGACTTTATTAGATAAATGATTAATTCAGCAGGCTCAACTATTCCCCTTTGATAATTATCTCCAATAGTATTGGTGATCGTATCAATTCCAATCCATTTGTCATTATCTGTTTTATGTGCAGCTCTTAATTCGGTTATTTTTTCAATCTCATCAAGTCCAGCATTCCTAACTAATGTTTTGGGAATCTCTTCAAGCGCAAGAGCAAAAGCATTGACAGCTAATTGCTCTTTGCCAGAAATCTCGTTAGCATAAGCCCTTAATCTTTTTGCAAGCTCGATATAAATAGCTCCTCCACCAGCAACAACCATTTGCGTATCAATAATTTTGGCTATGACGGAGAGCACGTCATTTAAAGAAATTTCAGCAGTGCTAAGAATATTTTCAAGCCCGCCTTTGAGTAATATGGATACACTTTTCGGATTTTTACACCCTTCAAAAAAGGTATATTCTTTATCTCCGATTTTCTCGAACTTTACAGTTTCGGCATATCCTAAATCACTTTCAGATAATAATTTTATATCATCAATAAAACTCGCACCAGTGGCTTTTAGAATCGATTTGTAATCCTTTTCTCCCACATTTTTTATTGCTGCAATTCCTTCTTTTGCTAAGTATGCTCCAAATTTATCAGAAATGTCGCTGTTATTCACAATCATTTTGATTCCTAAATCCTTGAAGATTTTCAAGTAGTCGCGAAGAATTTTGTCTTCTTGGTCCATGAATTTTTGAATATCTTCTGGGTTATAAATCTGGATTTGAGCGTCGAATTCAGTTTTAGAAATATCTAATTTCTTTCTAATGACGGCAATTTTCACATCTTTTAAAGAATCTAACATCCCAGAATTAACTTTTTCCTTTTCAATATAGACACCGGAGATGAGTTGAGAATCTTTAAGAGATTTTCCTTGAGCTTTTACGATTTTGATATCTCCCACTTTGTTAAAGACATTCTCATCTTTTATATGTTTAACTGCTTTTAAAGCTAAATCTGCGAAAAATTCTCTTAATGGAGAAATATCTTGCGAATTCATAGCTGTCATAGCCGCATTTTTAAGGACAGCATCATCATCTTTTGAAATTTTGGTAGCAATTTCTTTGACCAATTTTATTGCTTTATTAGCTGCTAATTTATATCCAGAAGTAATATGCTTTGGATGAATATCCTGTTCAATCAGATCTAATGCGTTTTGAAGCAAAGCTGCAGAAAAAATAACGGCTACTGTAGTACCATCCCCTATTTCTTCGTCAACAGCTTTTGCTACGTTAACCATCATTATCGCTGACACATTTTCAATATCTAACTTCTTTAAAATCTCTGCGCCATCATTGGTAATAGTAATATCACCCAAAGAATCTACAAGCATTTTTGACATTCCTTTTGGACCTAAGGTAGACTTTACTGTTTCTGCGATAGCCACCATAGCATTAATATTTTGGACGCGTGCCTCCTTTTCCCTAACTTCCTCGGAACCTTCCTTAAGAATTATTACAGGTACACCAAAAGACATCTTATATCATCCTTAAATTTTGATTTTAGATCTAATTCAATTATATTATGTTGAGTCTATCGAATACATAATCAAATAAAGATTTTATGATTTGGGGATCTTTAAATAGAGATTTTTTTAAAAATTTTTTTAAAAATGTTCAATTTAAAATACTGAAAAGTTTTAAATACTGAAAAATGTTAATGTTATTTGATTTAATTTGCTAAGAATTTAAAAAAATTCTGAATCGATCCTAAATATTTAAACGATATTCATATTGGCTTAGGTTGTATATATTGACATCGAAAAAGGAACTCGATGAAATTGATCGAAATATTCTAGGTATCTTACAACAAGATGCCAGAAAATCTTATCGAGAAATCCAAAACGAATTAAATATTTCAATCGGTACTATTCACAACAGAATTTCAAAATTAAAAGATAAAGGCGTGATTTCGGGATACACACTTAAACTGAATAACGCTGCTTTGGGTTACAAGCTAACATTCCTTATACGAATTCAAGTTGACGGGAAGCACACACCCGAAATTTTAGAGGAGATTTCTCAAATACCGGAAGTTTGTTCTGTGTTTCATACGACCGGAGAGCAATCTGCAGCTTTAATATGCCGTTTTAAAGAATCTGATGAGGTCCACCAATTCATTCGGGATTTGAATGAAAGACAATATGTACTTAAAACTAACTCAAATATGGTATTAAAGGAGTATAAAAATTCTGCGTATGTTGAAATACCTAAGACTGAGACTTAAATAGTGTGTTTAATCTATCAAAATCTATTTCTTAATTCTGAATTTTTTTATTCATCTTCTTTATAGAAGAGGCTTTTAGCGATATATGATGCTATTGAAATTATTACAATTGGAATAACTATTGTAAAAAATAGTATGAAAAAAAAAAATAAAGATATAAAAGAATATTAGTCGCAAATTAAATCTTTTTCGTTTGTAATCTCAACCTTTTCGAAGTTAAAAACAAATTTCTCATAAAATTCTTGAAAAAGCAAGATTGGGATCGAAGTAATTAAAATCATAAGCCACTCTATGGGTTCTAATGGATATGTCCTAATGAATATCTGCATAAACGGCTCATAAATCGCTAAAAGCAATAATATTAGTGCTATGATAATTGCTCCTATTAATAATCTATTCTCTATGGTCTTTTTTGAAAAAATAGTAGTATTCTGGCTTACTGAGAGACATTGTAATGTCTGAAAGATAACTAAAGCAACAAAAATTATTGTTCTTTGTCGCGTTAAATCAACATTATTAATATTGATCGCTAGATTAAAATCTAAACTCCACATAAACAAGAAAATACACCCAAGAGCATTTAATACTCCAAATACCAAGATAAAAATCATCATTTCTTTATTAAACAATGGTTCTTTTGGATTTCTTGGTCTTCTATTCATTAAATCATCCTCCGCAGGACTAACCCCTAAGGCCAATGCAGGAAATGTATCAGTTACTAAATTTATATAGAGTAGCTGAATTGCTAATATCGGAAGGAATAAGGATTTAAAGAAAATCAATCCTATTAAGACCAATGCCAGTACGGTTAAAACTTCTCCTGCATTGGCAGATAATAGGTAATTTATAAATTTTTTAATGTTATCATAGATTCTCCGTCCTTCTCCAACCGCTTCTATTATATTCGCAAAATTATCATCAACTAATATCATATCACTGGCTTCCTTTGCAACATCGGTTCCAGTTATTCCCATAGCGACTCCGATGTCTGCTCTCTTGAGAGCTGGAGCATCATTTACCCCATCTCCAGTCATGATAACGATTTCATCATGTTTTTTTAATGCATTAATAATACGTAATTTATGTGATGGATCTACTCTAGCAAAAACCTCAGTTTCCTTAATTACTCGTTCTAATTCATCATCTGGCATCGAATCTAGCATTGCTCCAGTAACTGGCATGGTTGTAGCACACATCCCAATTTCTCTTCCAATTGCTTGAGCAGTTACCATGTGATCTCCTGTAATCATTATAACTCTAATACCTGCTTTTTTTGCTTTCAATAGTGCAGGTTTCGAGGAGTCTCTTGGTGGATCAATCATTCCTACAAATCCTATGAATGTTAAATTCTTTTCTACTAATTTACTTTTTTTCTCTTCAAGCAAAGTCATTGATTCTTCAGAATTTATTTCCCTTGAAGCAAAACCTAAAATTCGATATGCGAAATTGGCTGAAAATCTTTCACTGATTTTATTAATTTTGTCTTTTATTTCTGATGTTAGAGGCTTTTTTTGACCAGCTTCAAGATAGGAATCACATAGATCTAGAATTATATCTAAGGCTCCTTTCACCATTATACGATACTCTCCTGTTTTTTTATTTTTTGAAATGACACTCATTCGTTTCCGGTTGCTGTCAAAAGGAAATAAATACTCAATATCCCATTTATTTTTTATGATTTCGACTGTTTGACCTTTTTCTGCTAAAATTAATAGTGCAATTTCGGTAGGGTCTCCAAATACTTTATAAGGTTCTCCCTCATTTTGAAATTCAATTGAAGCTTCATTAGCTAAAGCTCCAATCTCTAATAATGATTCTAACTCTGGGTCATAATCAGATTCAACTTGTTTAGCAGTTTCAGCTTTCATAATCTGACCAAAATTAGTGTATCCTGTTCCAGAAATAGTATACTGATGATTGAACGTCCAGATTAAAGTGACGGTCATTTCATTTTTTGTAAGGGTTCCAGTTTTATCTGTACAAATAATAGTCGCTGATCCTAAAACTTCCACAGCAGGGAGCTTTCGGATAAGCGCTTTTTGCTTGGCCATTCTAGTAACTCCAATTGCTAAGGATAAGGTCATAACAGCGGGTAAACCTTCCGGTACAGCAGCTACTGAAAGTCCAATAGCAAAAATAAATAATTCTGTAAAATTTTCTAATCCAACGAATAAAATTTGTACTATTAATATTATTGCTGCTATAATAATTATAAAGAATGTTAGCTGTTTAGCCAATATTTTTAATTTTTTTTGAATGGGTGTATCTTCAGTTTTAATCCCCGCTAAGGAGGATGCGATTTTTCCAAGTTCCGTACTCAAACCTGTAGAAATGACTAGTCCTCTTCCTGAACCACTAGAAATCGTGGTACCTTTATGGATCATATTTTTTCTTTCAGCTAAGGGAGTTTTTGAGGGGAGAGTCTTTATATCTTTTCGAACGGATAAAGATTCTCCAGTTAATATTGCCTCATTCACATTGATTTCATAACTTTTAATCAAGCGAATATCTGCAGGTATAAGATTACCCGCATTTAATATAACTATATCGCCAGGAACCAAGAATTCTGCTTTCATCTTTACTTTTTCGTTATTCCGAAGTACAATAACTTCACTTTTTGATAATGTCTTTAAAGCTTCGATTGCCTTTTCTGCGGAATACTCTTGATAAAAACCTAAACCAGCATTTAGAATTATAACGATATTTATTGCTATAATTTCAATTATTACATTCTCATCATTTTCAATGATTCCGATAACTCCAGTAATAATTCCTGCAATAATTAAGATGATTACCAATAGATCTTTGAATTGACTAAGAAATATTTTGTAGGCGCTTGCTTTTTTACCCGTTTCTAACTCATTTTTTCCGTAGTTTTGTAAGCGCTGTTCAACTTCTTCAGAACTTAATCCTTTTTCACTTGTTTCAAAAATATTATATAACTCTTCAATTGTTTTATCATATGCTTCAATCATTTTTTTTAAACCAAATTTAAATGCCTTTCATAAGAAGAAGGAATAGAATCGTTTTAAGATTTTTCGTTGATGATTTATAAATCAAAAATAAATGAAAGGTTACCTCATATTTAAGCAGAATTTTAAAATTAATTGTATAAAAGTAGAAATTCACATTTATCAATTTTCGAAAAAGTATTCATTTATATAAACTTTTATTAATTGAAAGCCATTCTTTTTAAAAAAAGCAATATTAGAGTAAAAAACTTATGTAATGGAAAGTTACTCATGGGAGATTATTCCATCAAAAAAAAACTTGAGATATATGAAGCATGTGTTTTCCAAGCCGAAGATTTTAATCAAAGAATTAGTTTCTGAGGACAATCTACTTTATTATATAATTCTACCTTTCATGCTCTTTACAGTAGGATATGAGATTCTTTTTATTCGAGCGTATTTAGTGAATGAACCTTTAATTCCAATGCCTTTAATACTCCCTCTTTCGCATTCAGAATAGCGCTTATTTGAAGTTTTTTTCTTTCCCATTATCCATTTAGTTGTTTTTTTGTTGCTATGGCAGTAATTTATGTATTATCGATGATATATAAAAATGATGAGATAGATAGCGTAAAAATAACGTATTTGTATGCATTTATCGGGATTGCGATTGGACTAATAGCACTTATTATAGATATCGTTTCTTATTTTATCCCTTGGGAGTATCTAATGTTCATTCATCCTATATGTGGTGTAAATTATGGAATATTTCTAGTATTTTTTATTCATAAACAATTGGGAATTAAAAAATCAAAAGCGATAGTCGTTACAATATTGAGTTTAGTGGCATTTTTCTCTTTTCGAATGCTATTTATAAAATAAGAGGAAATTAGGTTAAGCAAATTTCGATTATTATCCTTTCTTAAAAAAATAAAAAAAGATAAAGTATGAGAAATTATTTAATGCGTTATAAATGTTTATGACATATCAATTTAATTGGATAAATGAGATTAAATATCGCAATCGATTACTATTTTTGAAGTTTTATTGTTTTATTGGAATAAGCAAGCTAAAAATAAAATAAATTATTTGCAATTTTTTTGGAAAACTTAGCATTTATTTTGGAAAATCACAATCTTCTACAAATTCTAACGCAGCAGAATTAATACAATATCTTAGATTTGTAGGTTTCGGACCGTCATCAAACACGTGACCTAAATGACCCCGGCATTTACTGCAAAGAACTTCAGTTCTTACCATTCCGTAACTTAGGTCATTTCTATTCTCAATATTTTCCTCTTTTATAGGGGCATAAAAGCTTGGCCATCCGGTTCCAGAATCAAATTTTGTTTCAGAATCGAACAGAGGAGTACCGCATCCCGCACATTTATAAACTCCCTTTTTATGGTTATTCCAATACTTGCCGGTAAAAGGAGGTTCAGTTCCTTTTTGCCGTAAGATATAGTATTGTTCTTGAGTTAGGATGTTCTTCCATTTATCTATTCTACTTTCTTGAGTCGATTTCATATTATAAATATATAAAAAAAGCTTTAACAATAAAATCGTTTTAAAAAATTGGTAAAAAATCAATCTTGATTTAGCTTTGAAGAAGAAATGAAATGAAAGTTTATTTTTTATAAACGTCCTTTGGATTAAATACGGGTTTTCCGTGAGTAATTAGTTCTCCATCAACATATTCTCTGTGAAAACATGAATAAAAACCCGTGTGACAAGCTGCTACTTTCTGCTTTACTTTTAAGAGAATTGTATCGTTATAACAATCAATCAAAATATTTTGAATTTCTTGAATATGCCCACTTTCTTCTCCTTTTTTCCACAGTTTTTTGCGTGATCGTGAATAATAACACGCGATACCTGTTTCTAAAGATTGGCGTACAGCTTCCTTATTAGCAAATGCGAGCATTAAGACTTGATTAGTTTCATAATCCTGTGCGATGACCGGTACTACTCCACCTTCAATTTTGGAAAAATCTAACAATTCAATAAATTTATCTATTTCATTCCGAGAAAATTTCTTCATAATTTATCAAAATTTTTTATTTTGTTTATATTTTAATAATTATCTCTTTAGGAAAATATTTTGATTAATATGGCTAAGAAAAACAAAGAATTTTATTTGGATCCGTGGAGTGCCCAAAGTATCGACGAACAGGATTATGAAAGACTGATAATTGAATTTGGAATTGAACGAGTTGGTGAAATAGAGAGGCAAAAATTAATTGATAACAGGTTTATACGACGTAAGATAATATTTGGACACCGTTCTCTTGATGACATCTTTAAAGCAATAGAAAAGAAGCAATCATGGGCAGTAATGAGCGGTATTAAGCCTTCTGGTCCATTTCATCTAGGAACATTAACCACTGCCCTAGAAATTGTTGAGTTTCAAAAAATGGGAGCTAAAGCATATTACTGTATAGCCGATATTGAGTCGTGGGAAGATAATGGAATCCCTTATGAGGAGGCCGAAGAGGATGGAGTAGATAATCTAGCGGATATTTTAGCTTTAGGTTTGGATCCCTCACCAGATAAAGCATATATATGGAGACAATCTAAAGAGCCAATAGTAAAAGACGTATGTTTTAAAGTAGGACGACTTCTCACCCAAAATATGGTAAATGCGATATATGGTGAAAAACCTTTTGGACTGTATTTAGCAGCGCTGATACAAGTCGGGGATATACTGCTGCCTCAAATTTTAGATACACCTCAACCAACAGTCGTCCCTGTGGGTATTGATCAAGATCCTCACATAAGATTAACGAGAGATTTAACACGTAGATACTATAAAGATAGAAAAGAAGGTGAAAAAATAGTTCAAGAAGCGTTTTTCTTACCTGGAGCAACATATCATAAATTATTAGCTGGTTTGGATGGAACAGATAAAATGTCAAAAAGAAATCCAAATAGCTACTTCACTTTTAATGAACCAATAGAATCAATTACAAAAAAATTAAAAGGTGCCCTTACAGGAGGACGAAGAAATAAAAAAGAACAGCAAGAATTGGGGGGAGAACCTCAAAAATGCATGATTTACAAAATATTAACCTATCATTTTGAAGAAGACGATGAGAAACTGGCTGATGATTTCGAAAAATGTGTGAAAGGAGAACTAATGTGTGGCGAACATAAGAAAGAATGTATTGAAAAAGTGGTAAAATTCATTAAGAATCATCGAAAGAAAAAGGAAAAGCTTATAGATAAAGCAAGAGAAATATTAATGATCGATTAAGGTAATATCGATTCTAATATTTTGGTTATATCTTCTACTAAATCGGGAAATTTTTTCAGCAAATTCTCTTTATATTTCTCTTCAATTACTACAGAAATAAAATATGAATTGTTTCTAATTTGAATTTTTTGTAAATATGACAATAATTTGTTCTCAAGATCAAAAAAGTTATAATCTAAGCTATAATCCTCTTCTTGCATTCTTTTTAGTAAAAAGAGATGCTCTTTAATGGATTCAAGTAACTCAACATAAATTTCTGGCTCTATAAATTCCTTATAAAACTCACTTATTATTATTCCATTCTGGTCAAATAAGATAAGCGAAGTCGAGTCAAATTTATTTACTAAATAATCTTCGACTAATAAGGATAGTTCAAAAAATTTCTCATCAAAAATCGAGAGTCCGTAGGAAATTAAATGAACAATGGAGATAATATCATAGATGGATGTTTGTTGAAACAAGATTTTAAAGGTTGTATATTTTTCCGTAATAAACTCTCTTAAATCGTTAATAGAATCGTGTATCTCATCAATGGTTCGTAATTCGGGATCGTATTTATGAAATGAAACTATGATTGGGATGTCCATTTCATTTTTCATAAAAAATTGTAGAATCATATCCAAATATGCGAGAGAGGTATCAAACCTCTCTTTATCTTGAATATCAATTACATACACTAATAAATCAGTCCCATCAAAATAAACATCTTGTCGTTTCTGATAAAGCTTTCTGTATTGCTCCTGACCCCCCATATCCCAAAAAAAACAAAGATTCCCTAGAAATTCCGTTTGATGATATTCCACTCTTATTGTGGGTTTTAACTCCATGATTTCTTGCTGAAAATTATATTTTTTATCGAGTGCGGTGAGTATACTCGTTTTTCCAGCGTTATCAAGCCCACTGATAATTATTTTAATGGCATTTTTCATTAAGATCACTTTGCCTTACATATAATGATGAAATTTTTTCAACTTAATAATATAATTCGAAATCTTTATTAAAATATTATTGAATTATCCATATTTTCTTAGCGATATCACGTATTCTTTTTGTATTACTATCATGATATATCTGTCTTATTTCAATCATATACTCTTTTTTTAATAAAAGTGATGTTTCATTCGTTAATAAATATCATAAAACAGATAAGATGAGGGAAATGATTGAGATAGATATAGATTTGAAGCTGGATAATAGATATCTAAAGAATTTGAATTATCAAATTGGTAAGAATAGTGTATTTTATAAGAATTTTCCAACATACTATAAACAACTTTGTGATTTTAAAGCTCAATTCGACGTTCAAGAAACAATTGATATATTAAAGAAAAACTTTGAAGCAAAAAGACTAAGAGATGCCTACGCTGCAGTCATAGCTGAGTTTAAGGAATTATTAAGTCAATATAACGAAAGAAAGTAATTTTTTTTTAAGATTTTTTTATTTAAGATCTCTTTCAATTTCAAATTTTAAAGATTATAAAGATCTTAAGCCAATTTGGATTTGGAATTATATTTTTATAGTATTATAATAAATTTATTCTTCTTCTTTATTCTTCTTTTTTTTTTGATAATTGAAATGCTCTTAAGAACTGATAATAACTTTATATTACTCGCCTATTATCATGCAATAAATTTCCCTGTTTCTACCTTTTTCGTCGCATTCAATGAATATTATTTGTTGCCAAGTTCCTAAAATTAATCGTTCATTTTGAAATGGAAAGGTCATTGAAGTTTTTAGAAGAAAGCTTCGTAAATGTCCAGCTCCATTATGGTCCCCCCAAGTTCGATGATGCTTATAATTATAATCATATGGGATGATTTTCTCGAGGAATTCTTCAATGTCATTTTTTGCTAACCCTGGCTCGTATTCTGTAGTAGAGATTGCTCCAGTTGAGCCCGCAACATGCACATTAACGATTCCATTTTTGATATTACAATTTTTTATGGCATTTCGAACTTGTTGAGTAATGTCAATCACATCGCAATATGCTTTTGTTCGCAAATTAAATGATTTTAAATCTACTGTCATAAGTTGTAAATTATATTACCATTTATTAATACATGGAAATGGAACCATAGTAGTTTTAAGATATAAAATAAAAGAAAATGAATTAAATCAAATTAATAAAAGTTTTTTTAACATTTTTCTTTATTTTTTTTATAGCTTAGAATTTTTCACAGAGAAACAGATAAAAATGACCGATAGATTAAAAGAATTTTTGAAAAAGATACACGATCCAAAAAATAATTTACCTTTATATGCTACGATTATTATTCGCCCTGGTAAAAATCTTCTGGATTTTAAGATAAAAAAAGAGGACTCTAATATCTTAAAAATCATTGCACACGAATCTGACAGGAGGGGTTGGTTTTTACATTCTTACCATATACCTATTATAAATTTAGGATTATCTGGAGATTTAAATACTAACAATAAAGAGATTTTAGCAATTCTCAATAATCCACGTGAAATTACAAGAGATAAGGCCACTCGAGACTTAATGGAAGAATTATTGAGAAAATATGTAGAAGTTCTTTCTCAAAGAAAGAAACACTATTTTAGAACAAAAAGATTTAAGAAAAAGAAAGAATTTAAAACCGGTACTCAATTAAAGGGATTTTAATTCAGAAAGTAATATGGCATTAAAATTTCTTATTAAATGCAAAATTTTGCATTAAAAAAGCTTTTGTTCTTGTATTATCTTAGATTTCAAGAGGTACTTGATCAACAATACTTTCTTAATGATTTGAAAGAGATTATTTCTTTTCTTCTATTATCTACTAGATTCTCAGCCTCTTAAGGGCATTCCCTCAAGATCGATTATTTCCTTTTTTTCCTTAGAATTGAATAATCTAAAATTTAAAATCTTATCTTTAATGATATTTCTCTCCGATTTATCTTTCATATGGAATAAAAAAAGTGCTAGTTCTTCAATTGTAAGGTAGCCTATTTTCTCATCATTAATTAACAGTAAACATTCTCTAAACGGTGATATCTTTATGTTCTTGCAATA
>Ga0209427_10005052_pt1 | contig 15155 bp, 13 predicted proteins | sample DeeMarSWOR136_30_FD_187465 | JGI IMG/M metagenome (GOLD analysis project Ga0209427, IMG submission 187465) | Marine sediment microbial communities from White Oak River estuary, North Carolina - WOR-1-36_30 (SPAdes) (version 2) | ecosystem: Environmental > Aquatic > Marine > Intertidal zone >...
TGTGGACGGGGAAGAGGGCAAGCAATACGACGACTTCGGGACAGGCAGCCTTATCTTCAGCCCAGACGGTGAGCGGGTGGCTTATATGGCTGGAGTAGGCAACAAGTGGCTGGTGGTTGTGGACGGGGAAGAGGGCAAGCAATACGAAGGTATCGGAGGAGGGATTGTCTTTGACCCGTCTGATAGCCTCCATTACCTTGCTTTAGAAGGAAACAATATCTTTTTGGTGGAGGAAAGCGTGGAGTGACTTGAAGCATTGGTAATCTCATTCATGTACGAATACACTGAAGCCCAATCTGTGAAAGAGACTTGAGAATAACATAACTGTAATGCTGGTGTAGGGAAAAGGGGTGATGAAAAGGGGCACTGGAAACCGCTAAATAAGGTGATGGCTGGTGCCCTTTTAATTTTTGGGCACATTATTGTAGAAAGGAGGTGATGCCTAGGCCCAATTTGCGTATCCCCCAGCTTTTCAGTAGTCAATGGGGGGTGATTACTCATGAAGAAGGAAGGAGATATTAATATGGCAAAGTATTTAATTGAGGAGACTTTTTCAACTCAGTCAGCGGCAGGTATGTTGCAGAATCCCGAAGACCGTAGCGAGGTTCTTAAACCGCTTTTTGAGGCTGCAGGTTGTAAGTTAGAACAGTTCTACGTTTCTGGTATCGAAAATAAGGCCTATCTGATAGTTGAGTCTCCTGACCTAAACAGTGTTTACACAGTAGGGACGACTTTTTTGGCTGGTGGAGCGGCATCATCTATCAAGTATATACCGCTTGTAACAATTCCTGAAGTAGTGGATTTATGCAAGAAAGCAGCTAGTCTAGGCTACCGACCTCCTGGTAAGTGATGTAACAGCAACCACCCTCATGTATTAATAGCTGAAACTGAAATGTGAACCATTGGTGTCTTTCAGTTTTGGACAATCAGGTCGTAGTTACATTCTGCAGTTTTATCCTACGACAGCGGAGCCTTATAGAACTTCAGGCTGTCATTGAATGTTAAAGAACGAGTATATCTTTGAACCATTTCTAGCGATTCCCACCTCCCCAGGTCTTTTATTGTCATAGTGTCCACTCCAGCTTTTCTCAATAGGCAGGCAAAGGTTCGTCTGAAGGTGTGGGGGTTGCACGGAAGACCAGTTGTTGTTTCAAGTCTACGAAGAATAGAGGTTATCCCCCACTCGTTCAATCCCCAGATATTTCCGTTAGGCTGATATTGCGCTAACCATTCTCTGAGGTATTTCTCTGTTAGCTTACCAAAGGGAGCGTAGCCTTCCTTGTTACCTTTGCCAGTGACTTTCATGGTGTCATTATCCCAGTTAATATCTTGAGATTTGATGTTCGTTAGCTCGGAGAGTCTTAAACCGCTTTCTGTGAATAAGGATATGATGGCCTTATCCCTTACATTATTCACATTATCTAACAGCGTCTTAACCTGCTCTTCAGTTAGACTTGGCAGTATTGGCCTTCCCAGTCTCGGAGCGGGCATATCCTTAATCGGATTTTGGAGACCATACATCTGCTCTCTCCAGATATAAAATGTTTTTATGACCTGATAGTAACCGTGACGGTTGCCTGGATTGTGAAATTGGAGCAGGAATTTCTCAATGTGGTGCTGTTTCGCCTTGTCTGCGTTGACTTCGTTAAGAAATCTGCCAAGCTTTACCCTGTAGAATCGTATAGTAGTAGGTGATACTTCTTTGGCAAGCCGTGATTGCATGAATAAGTCATAGTAGTCTTTATCAGGCTTTGAAGGTCGACCGTATTCTTCAAGAATGTCGAGTAGTTTTTGAGATGGAGGTCGTTTGCCGTTTTTGACCTGCGATACATATGCTTTGCTTAATTTGCTTAACTCTGCAAGCTGAGAAACAGTCAGTTTGTTAAGCAGATTGAACGCATATCGCGGTTTACGAAACCGCTGCTCTACCCCTGAGCTACGCTGGCTTAAGCATAGTATATCTGAACCTGATAAGGATAGGCAATATTTTGTTGATTAAAGTTAGAAGCGGGGAGGAAAGATAGCCTCTTAGAAATTCTAGCCAATATAAGGTCCAAGGATAAAAAGAGTGACTAAGTCAGAAGGCAATAGTCACGATTGGGTGGGCAAGCTATTAAATAGACTCTGGGTTCGTTGATAAACAGCACTACGAACGGCGCTGCTCTCTTTCCTCAATGTTGTCCTTCTCCTTATCTTCTGAGGAAGGGACATTGCCGGGCAGATTTACTGAGTGTTCTTCCGCGGTGAAAGGTGAGTAACCCGTAAAAAACTTCTCCCCATCCTCTGTAATCTCGAGCCCAACACCACATTTCCCGCATGTCTGATGTCGTGGCAAACGTAACGACCAACCATAGTAGCGGGTTCCACACCTTGGGCATTTACCCTCCAACATACTTTAATCATATCAGAATGCTTTTCTTGGAGTTCAAATCCGTTTTTGACCAAGGTGTGGTATTTTCTAGCTTTGTTAACGCCCCCCAACTGCGTTATAGCACTGTTTTTTAGCGATTTTCAGGATAATGGTGCCTTGTAAAGCTTCAAGCCACTCTAAAACTTCGTTACAGACTTGAGGCTCGCATAGCTAAGTCAGTAGAGCGCCAGTCTAAGTCCACCAAATTATCAAAGGTAAATGCTCTTACAATGGCACCCGCTAAGTGTTAAAATAGAGTTACAAATCGTATAGGGTGCTTTGTAACAAAGCGGCAGGGCTTATCGGTTGCACGGGAAAGCATAGCCTAACTAAGTGGAGTCGGGCTTGCTATTTGCAAAGACGGAAGGAGTATACTGACCAATGACAAAGTTGCTAATTGTTTACCACTCCCAATCTGGAAATACTGAGGCGATGGCAAAAGCTGTCTACGAGGGGGCAAGCTCAGCTGGAGCTACTGTAACCTTGAAAAGGGCAGCCGATGCAACAGCTAATGACCTGCTTGATTGTGATGCTGTCGCTTTTGGCTCTCCCGTTTACTATGGCGATATGGCGGGAGGTCTTAAAGACTACTTTGACCGAGCCTATTATGCCGTGCGAGGTAAGGTGAACAACAAGCCCTACGGTGCATTTAGTAGCGGAGGAATTAGAACTAGGCAGGCTTTGGATAGTATTGACAGAGTAGCATCGTTGTCTAGTCTGAGAATGAGGAAAGCTTTTGAAGGTGTAATTGCAACCGATAAGCCATCATCTGATGCTCTGGAGCAATGTAAAGAGCTGGGCAAAAAGTTAGCTCAGTTGTAGACCAGCCAGCGGACTTGGAGTGGACAATGGTTCATCTCTATTTTGGTGTTGACAAATATAACTCGGCTTGATAGAGTGTCCGTCACAACCAATTGTACTGGTGTTGCTAGCGGTCTGTACAAATAACTACATAACGAATAAGGAGATTGCAAAATGGAAAAGACATGGAAACCAACGGTTGCTGGCATATTGAGCATAATTGCTGGTGCTTTCGGTTTGATTGTAGGCATAGTGGCTACTGTCATGGTTAGGGTATCAACTTCAATTCCGTGGCATATGTGGGGCGCCCCGCCAGAAGTGGAGGTCTTACCGATAGTCAGTACATTTGGTGCTATTCTCATTGTTTTGGGGATAGTTGCCATAGTAGGTGGTACCTTTGCTACTCAACGAAGAATATGGGGTCTGGCGCTTGCTGGGGCCATTTGTGCTCTCATAGTACCGCCTACTTTCATCTTGGGCCTACTGGCTGTTATATGGGTCGCCATGTCAAAAAAGGAGTTCGTTTAAGCTTAGCTGTGCGACACCGGACTATAGTGCCGATGTTGTGATAAGTTGCCGCTAAACCTTATGCTTAGCAACATTTGGTACTTCTCTCTCCAAAGCCGTAACTACATTCCGCACATATTGATTCGGGCATTGACAACATGTCGCCATAGCACTAAACTCAAGTCCCAACGTGCAAAATCAGTTTAGAGCCACACTATTTTAGTGTGGCTCTTTATTCCGAAGGACCAAAATTCAAATTTGGTTTTAGGAAGGTCTACCGCAAATGAGTGAGCAAAAAGATAAACAAAAGCCAATGCCAAACATCATGTTCAGAGTCATATCAGCTACAGCGACAGCATTTTACAAATTGGTAGATATCAGAAAGCAGGTAGTGGGATTAGGTGTTCGTGAAGGTCAAACTGTCTTGGATTTTGGCTGTGGCTCTGGATATTTCAGTATCGCTGCTGCCAAAATAGTTGGAGAAAGGGGAAAGGTATATGCCCTTGATATCCACCCTTTAGCTGTTAAAGCTATTGAGAAAAAGATTGCAAGAGAGAGGCTGACCAAAGTCATCACAATTCTCTCAGATAGAGATACGGGCTTGCCAGACGAAAGCGTTGACGTAATCCTGCTATATCGCACATTTCAGTACGTAAAGGATAAAAAAGGATTGCTGCAAGAGTTGCATAGAGTGATAAAGCCAACTGGCAACTTGTTAGTTCGGGGTGGGAATTTAAAGCGCTGCTTGAAGACTATTGAAAAAGACGGCTATTTCTCTTTAAGTGACAAGCACAGAATGCTTCTCAACTTTAGAAAGATAAAGGCTGACTAAACACCAGCCGTCACTATATAGAGTTCCTCACTAGAATGCTTCTACTTCTCTAATGTTGTAACTACATTCCTCACTTTCGTCTATGATGGCGGTGCCTTATAAAACTTCAAGCTGTCGTTAAAGCTGCTAGACCTATTTGGAGATATATGCTTCCATTTACCTTTCCAATAATAGCACCTAATGGTAAAATAGTATTAGAAATCTTAGAAACTACTATTGAGCAACATTCTCATAACTGATTTGAAGGGAGGAGTACCATGAACTGCCCACGCTGTAATGCTGAATTAAGAGTTGAGAATTACCGAGGTATTGAGGTTGACCGATGCCCTGCCTGTGGAGGTATGTGGCTAGACTACGGCGAGCTCGACCAGCTGGAGGACACGGTCTTTGACAAAGACGAACTCAAGGGGAGCTTGATGTTCCACTCCTTTGAGAGCGAACTCGTCTGTCCTAAATGCGAAGGACGGATGCAGCGATTTTACTACCGTGCCTACAATCTGGAACTCGACTTTTGCGAGCAGGAGCATGGGGTGTGGCTTGATGCTGGTGAGGAAAAGCGAGTCTTGGAGTTGATGAAACAACGAATAAAAAACCTCAAACGAAAGGCGAAGGCAGAAGAAGAGTGGGGCGACTTCCTAGCAAAGCTTAGGTCACCCTCTTTCCTTGATAAAGCCAAGAGTCTATTTCGAAAGTAGGCTGTGCAATACTTGATATAGCCCAGCCGATGATTTGGAAGTGAGAATACAAAGGAGGTCATCATTTAATGTGCAAAGCTGAAAGTAAAAAGGGATGTGAGCATCCAGAGAAGTTAAAGGGCAAGCCTGAAGAGTGCACTCCTGAACAGATTAGAGAATGCCACGGGGATTTTAAAGAGCACCCGTGCATAAAGGAAAAGTAGCCAGCTAACGGTCTACACAAATAACTACGTAACGAATAAGGAGGTGTCCAGATGGAAGAGACATGGAAACCAAAAGTTGCTGGCATATTAAGCATAATTGATGGTATTTTCGGTTTAGTTCTAGGCTTAGCGCTTCTTATCATGGGTGGAATATTACATTCATATCCGTGGCTTATGTGGGGCTACGCGCTAGAATTGGAGACTGCTGCATTAATCGCATTTGTTGGTATTATTACCATTATCTTAGGAATAGTTGCCATAGTAGGTGGTGCCTTCGCCATTCGCAGAAGAATCTGGGGTTTGGCGCTTGCTGGAGCTATTTGTGCTTTCCTAGCACCTACTGGTTTCATTTTGGGCATACTGTCTATAATATGGGTCGCCATGTCAAAAAAGGAGTTCGTTTAATAATAGCTGTGCGGCAACCAGGCTATGATACCGATGTTGTGGTGAGTTGCCACTAAACCTTATGTTTAGCGGCATTTGGTACTTCTCTCTCCAATGTTGTAACTACATTCCGCGCTTTCGTCTATGATAGTGGTGCTTTGTGAAACTTCTAGCTGTCATTAAAGGTAACAGAGCGGGTGTATCGTTGCACCATCTCCAGTGATTCCCATCTCCCCAGGTCTTTGGTGGTCATGGTGTCCACTCCAGCTTTTCTCAGTAGGCAGGCAAAAGTTCTTCTGAAGGTGTGATTTGAATCGATTAAGCATCACTTATTTAGTATCAAAAAAGACTGGAGGCGACGACCGGATTCGAACCGGTGAATAGGGGTTTTGCAGTCCGTTGTAGGTCATCACCCCCAATGTTTCCCCATATCATATAGCCTCGTTTTGTATCTGATACGGGGTATCACCAAGCCTTACTATACCATCTAATGACACCCCATATCGCACAGTTCGTTAGCAAAATGTTAGCAATAATCCAGTATCGGGGCTGATTTAGGAGCAACTTTTACGAGTGCATCTGGTTCTTACGAAAGTAGAGAACAGTTGCACATTCTGGCTAAATGTGTAGCTAGATAAAAGGCCACTCTATTGTCCATCAGGCATCGCTAAACATGACCGGAGATGGTAGAATCAAGTAAAACCCATTCTAAAAGGTAGTAGCGAACGTGAATAGTAAGCAGGAGTTTCTTTTTCTCATTGACGTGATGGCACAGGTTATCAGTGTTGTCAAGGTATCCTCTGTGAAGGATCCGCTGGAGAAGGAGAGAAAGATCGATGCTCACAATCTAGCGAATAGGTTCCTCCAATTTGCCATGGCTGTACTGCACCTATCAGATGATAATAATACCGTGAATCTACCGTCCTTTGGAGGTATTAAGTTGCGAGACCCTGCGTCGATGGATGTGCTTACAAGAGCCTCAATGGAAGCATTCTTAGTATTCCACCAAATCTTCTATTCTCCAGCGCCGGGAGATAAACAAGGGTTTAGGTACTGGATTTATAAAGCTGCCGGACTGGCAGAAGGACAGGGTCTCCCTGAAGGCAAGCCAGAACATCAAGAGACAAAGAAGGATACGAAGAAGCTGATTGAGACAATAATTAACGACAACCTGAAATCAAATACGATATTTATGAGCCTAACACCGAAACAGAGAGAGGGAATAGCTACCGGTCATCAGAGGGATTTGTGGCGATGGAGCGCTACGGCTAACAAGACATTGTCTTGGTCCGAAATTGCGACTAGTGCGGGACTCAGTCCCATGCTCGCTCGTTATATGTACGGACATTTATCAGGGCATGCTCATTCAGGAAGTAGAAGCGTCTTTCAAACGCAAACAGCTGTCGTGAGGGGAGAAGTACATATATTGGTAAGTTCGTCTCTCGACACTATGAAGGTTCTATGTGCCAATATGATCACCGAATACACGGCTATTTTTAAGGAGGCACACGATAAACTGTTACAAACAGGCGCTCTGGAATTCGTAGAGGCGTGGGTTCAAATAGGTAGGCGACTGGGTGAAAACTCTTAGGGCCTGCCATAAAGCGCTTGTTACGGTCGCCAGTTTAAGTGACCAGGCGTTACACCTTCTGACGAATTGTGACCTAGCTATTTGCTATAGCCAAAGGGGTACCTTATAGTCCAGACTTAGTGGGGGATACCGTCCAGTCCTACTACTATTCCCCACTTTACGAGATAATTACTGGACCAGTTTTTGGGGGCAGGTCAGATTAACAAAGGAGAAAGCAGGAACTGTACTATTGCAAGTAGTACTAAAGATGGGGGGAACCCAAACTGGAACCCTAAGTTAATCTCAACTCATGGTCAAAGAGAATTGGCAAACCATTCTCGGTCATATCAACCCACAACAAGGTGAGACAACCAGGGCAATAAAACTCCCGAAAACAGAACCTTTTCGTTTTTGAATACTCCTTCCCTAGGTTATTAAGAGGTACCTCCCTTATAAGGGTATAATTCTTGTAGTTATCTTTTACGGCGCAAAACACATGCCCACATTTTCCGCATTTATATGTGCTGGCTCCAGATGAGTCGTCTATTTCTAAATACTCGCCGATGGTTAATTTCATGTTAACCTCCTCGTATGTTATCTTTTGAAGGATTTAGGTACCTTCACAGAAATGGGTAGCCCTATAATAAATAATTAGTTTTGCCAAGTTAATTTGGGGCAGCTTTCTCACCTTTCTGTTGCACCGGAGGCTGTTTAGCTTTCCAAAGCCTCATTTTTAGCTTCAAAATTTGGACTTTTCAGCCTCCTTTTTGTTCCTTCACCCCAGCTACATGGTAAAATTGACCAAGTAGCAGGAGGTTAGACCTAAATATCTGGGCTGCCCCGCGGGCAGCAAGTGGGTCTATATACCTACCCTGGTGACTTCTAATCACCAGCGAGGCTATTGAGGCACTAAGCGTAAGTATCTCATTGACTAGCCCTAGAGCGCCGCTTCCGCCAGATGAAAGAATTACCTGCTCTCCTTCTTCTTGATTAGCAACAGGACAGCTTTACCCGATGATACCCCTTATTATTTTTTGAAAAGGTGCAACCATCAAAACTTGACATTTCACCACAGGACTATTTTTGCTTCATTTTTGCAGTAGAACGTCGGAATTCTCGTATTCGATTTCTCTTCTGTTCTGTCTTCTTCTCATCGACCTGGAGCGTACTGGGATCAATAATTACCCCGTATATCTTTCTGGCAGACTCAAGGCTGACCCTCCTATTGATTACATTTTTGCGAACTAACTCCGGCTTCCTATCTAGTGGATCTCCGTAACCACCACCCCCGGAGCGATGGATATAATAGACATCATTTGTATGGAGTTCTTTACGGAATTGCGCCCGCATTATTTCGTGCGTCCCATTTAGCTCATCCATATTTTGGGGTATGGTTCCATCTTTTATGCGCGCATTTATGTCGGAATCTATGATTACCTTATGTTGCCAGGTTGCGGCTGGATATCCACCATAGAGTCCAGCCCCGATAGCAGCTTCACTTCCGAAGCCGTGGCCGATGACATCAATAACACCCAAGGGCGCATCATGTACTGTGAAGGCTATCTCGTTTGCACATCCACCTCGATACTTGCCAGGCCCACCGGTATCCATACTCTCCCTGCGGTATAGGTAAAGCATGGGAAACAGATATTCCATCCTCTCGACATTCGGTAACAAGGTTTCCGGTACTGCTAGCATGCCAGCAACATCGACGCCGTCAGCATAACACCTGGCACCCATTCCTCCTCCATTTTCGTCCATTACGATGGTTACGTAAAAGTTATCGCGCTGGTCTACACCAGCAAGAGCTACACCTGATGGAGAAGGATTCCATTGAGCTGATGCATCTCTCCTATACTTTTCAATACCACTAGATAGTAACATCTCCGACACCACGGTAACACAAGCATTTTGGCATAACAGTAGACCACCAATAGAACCCAAAGAGCGTGGTGTTGGTATGGTAGCACTGATGATGGTACCGTCAGGGACAATAATCTTTACACAGTTCATAAGTCCATCATTCCATGGTATATCGTAGCCAATAAGAGTCGCTATTGCTGTAAATACTGCTCCACTTACCGCTGGTTTGGCGCAATTAACATAGGTGGGTGCCTGTTCACTCGTTCCGGTAAAATCAAACGTTAGCGTATCTGCCTCTTTTGTCAAGGTCGTGACACACTTGTAGATTCTATCGGTCAGACCATCGTCATCGAAGTACTCTATTGTTCGCCACGTACCATCTGGCAGCTCCTTTAGTCGGTTTCTGATATGAAACTCAGAATAGACTCGCATATCAGCACAAAGTTTCTTAAAACTTTCTATTCCATACTCTTCTATTGTCTCTAATACCCTTCTCTTTGCCGTTGTACCAGCTGCCATCTGTGCTCTTATCTCCAGACCAAACATGCCTGGATCTCGACTCATTCCTAGAAGTGTATACTCGAGGTCGCGCCTTATCTCTCCGTGTTCAGCAATATTAATGCCACCAATCCGCAATCCCTCGTGAAAGATTTCACGTGCATTTGGACAGAAACCCCCGGGGTCGATGCTGCCGATATCGGACATATGGTTCATCGTTCCACTCCACGCCACAAGTTCTCCCTTATAGAATATTGGTGTAAAAATAAAACAATCAGGCTGGTGAGGTGAGCAAATCTCAGTATCATTAATTAACCAGAAATTGCCGTCGAAAATGCCAGGGCTTTTGCCAAACTTGTCTATGATGTGCTTCAGACCTAGGCTACCAATAGCTCCATGAAAGGTCACACCAGCGCCTACCATTAGACTGTCTCCTTCTGCAGCATATAGGGAAGTCATATAGTCTCTGGCTTCGACTGTCACTGCAGAACCAGATACCCTGACCATCGTCTGAGCCATCTCATAGGTAATCTGCCACAGCCGGTGTGACAAAATCTCAAAAGTTGTTGGATTAAGGGTTAGATTCATTGTAGTCATTCACTACTCCTTTTGTTTTATATTTATGTTTAGATACTTATCTACAATGCCAACCTGATCATCATCTACTAAAACAGTCGTAATTGGAGTTTCAATAATAGCTATTCCGGGGATTATATTGCCGGCTTCCAGTTTATCAGAGTCATAGATTCTTGCCTTGATAAAGTCACGGTACTTTGGTAGGAAACATACCCTCTCACCCTTCAGAGCAGCAGTCGGGTCGTGTGATTTCATTTCGTGCTCAACTAACACTTGTCTAATGCCCTTCCCCCAACCTTCGACGTAATAAGCCTCTAGAAATATTCCTGCTTCTCTATAACCTGCACCCTTACCATATAGTTCTTCATATAGCTTTTCGAACGCAGCATAAACCTTTTCAATATCTTGCGCTTCTATTCTACCTCCCGTAATGGGAACTCGCAGTTCATTTATCTGACGCACGTACCTCATGTCGGCGTATCGTTGTAGAACTATGTCTTCATCTTTAAAACCGTTGGCATGAAGATAACCGACTATCTCTCTCTCCAACTTTTCGAAACCAGCATTTAGTCTATCGGTATCAAAAGGACTCACCATCGGCTCACTGAATTGGCTTGTATGCATAATGTCAGAGGTAAGGCATCCAAAAGCTGAATATCCGGCGGAGAGGTGGGGAATTATTATTAATTTTGCCTGCCTACCGTAAGCGGTTGCATGGAGTGGGCCAGCTCCTCCATAAACGAACATGACAAATGTTGATGGGTCATAGCCTCTAGCTACCGTAACGTTTCGAACCAAATCTAACATATGTGCGCTGGCTATGTCCCAGATTGATGCTGCTGCTTCTTCTACACTCTTCCCGAGAGGGTTAGCGATCTGCCTTTCAATACCTTCCCGGGCTTTATCTACATTAAGCTCAAATTTACCACCGAGGAAATAATCTGGATTTATGAAACCTAAAACCAAGTTAGCATCCGTTAATGTTGGTCTCGTTCCGCCTCTGTCATAGCACATGGGACCAGGTGCAGCTCCAGCTGAATCTGGACCAACTTTAATTATCCCGGTTTCAGGTTCTACCCAGGCAATGCTACCACCACCAGCACCTATTGATTTAACCTCTAGCATTATATTTAGTACGACGTACTGGCTAACTGACGGCTCCTTGGCGTGGGTAGGTCTTCCTCCAGCTATAACACCAACATCGAAACTCGTCCCGCCTACGTCCGTCGTAATCACGTTTTCATACCCCAAGATGTCAGCCAGAAACTTGCTGCCTGCCACGCCGCTAGCAGGTCCTGAACTAAGCATTCCAATAGGTTCCTTACTTGCCTTGGTTACCTGCAAACACCCTCCGTAACTCTGCATTATCAGTAGCGGGTACCTGAAGCCCTTCTCTTGCAGTTGGCTACTTACGTTCTGAATGTATTTAGAACATAATGGGCCAAGATAAGAATTGATGACAGTCGAGGCAGTACGCTCATATTCACCTAATCTAGGTGCCAATTCATGCGATAGGGTAAAAAAGACCTCTGGGTAGCGCTCCTTGATTATCTCTCCAACCAACTTTTCATGGACAGGGTTAATGAAGGACCATAGAAACGATACAGCTACGGCCTCTACTCCTTGCCTAATCAGGTCTTCAACGGCCATCTCTGTATCTTCACGGCTGAGCGGCCGCAATACCTCGCCCTTGTAATCGATTCGCTCCTTAACACCTTTTATTAAGTTTTTAGGAACAAGTGGCTCGGGCTTATTTGTAGCAACTACATGCTTGATCGCTTCCTCACCAAGACCGATTACCCTACCTATTGAACGCATTGTGATGATGATGTCTTCGAAACCTTCTGTTGTAATCAGACCGGTTTTGACTCCAGAACGGGTCAGCATCGCATTTGTGGCCGTAGTTGAACTTGCCACGAACAAATTCGTCTCCTTTAGCAAGTCTTCCAAAGTCTTATTAAGAGACTGAGCCACTTGTTCTACTGAATCTATAATACCTGTCTCAAAGTTAGGGGGGGTTGTTGGTACTTTACCAAGCCAAGTATTTCCCCTCTCATTCATAACGACACAATCGGTAAAAGTGCCTCCAGTATCTACACCTATATAATACGCCATTCCTATCCTCCTGCGAGGTTTCTATAAATTATTCAGCTTGACCATATCAGATTGTCTAAAAACCTTGTCTACCGAAGGCTAATCACCAACCATTGATTGTCTCCAGTAACCTAAATGTTATCCCTTGAAGACTACCAAACCCTTTCGGCTACTTTTGTTCACCCTGAGGGTTAATTTTATATCTGGCCCTGACCAAAGTCAATTATTCCTCCTTGTATTCCAGCATAGCCCCTTGATCAGCCTACTATATTTACCAGGCAAACTGACTGTGACTATAAATCGTCAAGTGAGATGTTTGAAACTTGCGGGAACCAATAGTCAAGTGAGATGACTTAGGGATTCGTCTTGTGGAGACCTGCTTGAGCAAATGCCAAGAATGTGCACAGGGTATTTGACAACCAGATGACCTAAACACATAATATCACAGTAACAAGGATGTTTTTCCCCATACTAAAGAAGTAACGGTATAAGGATAATTAAATTTGAATAATTCAAAAATGTAGGGTGGAGCACCACGTTTGTATTTATTAGCTATCTTAATTGTATAGGAGGATATGTTGTATGAGTAGCCAACTTGGAATTCCTAAAGGGGCTGCAATCGCTATCAATGACTTGCTGGAGCATTGCGCCAAAATCCAACCGGGTCAGGAAGTTGTAATACTAGCGCACGTTGACGGACTTCACGGGGGAGACAACCTCGTTGATCAGGAAGCCATCTCTTGGATCCAGAGTGCTGTACAACTGCGAGGTGCCAATGCCTCGGTCCTCTGGATAGACGAAGTGGCTAAGCCTCATGCTTGGCGGTTTCCCCCTGTGGTGAAAGCTGCCCTGTCCGCTTGTGATGTACTCATTAATCATTCTTTCGACCTTGTGACGGAAGAGATAGCAGCTTTCAGGGATTTTTACTGGAAACGGGAGATGGTCATGGTGCGCAATTTCGCGACGACAGCACCTCTCCTGTGCACTGCCTGGGCACAAACCCCCTATGAGCTTGTGAGTGAAATCCGTTACCAGGCCTCACTCCCTTTTAAAGAAGGGCTAACCTGGCAATTGACCGATGACAACGGAACACACCTTGAAGGTTTAATTGACTCACCCACTACCGAACACTCGTGGTCACATCCTTACGCGTCACGACGTGAAGAGGTGAGCCCCTACCGACCATGGCCGGAATGGGTGCAACCACCCATCAGACTGTCGAAGACTTCGGGTCTTTTTATTTTTAATAGCATGCTCAGCTGGTGGTCACGGTATATAGGCATATCTCCTTACTTCAATGAGTCAATTCGGCTAACTATCGAGAATGGCCGCATTAAAAATATTGAAGGCGGTGACGAGGCTGATGCCCTTCGCCGGTTCCTAGATTCGATGAGTGAGCGTTTGGGTGATAGAGTTTATGACTTCAATCATTTACATTCCGGTGTCCATCCACAGGCCTCTGTCGGACCACACCAATGCCCGCATATTATATATCGTCGTTTAATCGACCATTCACATAGTTCCAACATTCACGTCCATATCGGGGGGCCACCGCCCACTCCCTCCTATCCTTATTGGATGCATTGTACAGGTGACATCCGAACAGCCACGTTGCGTGTGGGTGATACCCTGGTCCATGACCGGGGGCATCTAACCGCCTTGGATCACCCCGCAGTCTTTGCTGTGGCAGCAAAATATCCCGACCGTCCCGGGCTGGGGCCGCAACCTAGGTCTCATTAACCCTTGACACTGTACGAGATAAACGTCGTGTTTACCATCTCACCTGCACGTCCGGTTGTGTTACGTTAGCATCCGAAGAGTTACCTAGTGGGCCTAGCATTGTCTTGAGGAAACTGTTGTCTGCTGTTATAGAAGACAAAAATCCGCAATCCGGGCACCGGTAACCTTTTATGTGACTTTGAAGGTTCTGTCTATTGTACAGTACGGCCTACTAGCTAAATCTCCATTTTCTGCACACTTTGAGGAAGACGACCACGGAGGATTAGTCAAGTCGATCAAACATTTGTCCAGATTGTATGAGGTCACAAAAGCTTATTTTGTTACCTCATTGCACAATTTGGCTGATTGTGCAGTAGTACGAAATTACGTTGTCCAAAACAACAACTTTAGAATCATTTCTCTCCTTCACCTTAGGCATTGACAATATCGTATACGAATATTAAACTGAAGCCCCAACATATGAAAGAAATTTGAGATTAATTCAATTGTAGTGTTGATATAGGGGAGTTAAGAGGATGTAACAAGGGCACCGGGACCGCTAAGTGATGTGGTAGCTGGTGCCCTTTTCGTTAAAAAATAACAGTAGAGTATAAAGGAACTGAAAAGATGGATGCTGAGAGAAAACAAACACAGTTCGAATTACCCAGGGGATTTGCTGGAAGAGTTACTCTCATGTTCATGAACCGAGAGCACAAGTCTATTTATGAAAATGTGGCCAAAGCTTTGGAACTTCGGTCAGAAGACAAACTCCTCGAAATTGCCTGCGGAAACGGCCACTTCATAAAGAATTATGCCTCAAATGTTCATAGCGTAGCCGGTTTAGACCTTTCCGAGCTCTGCATCAAACTGGCAACCAATAAGAACAAAGACCGTGTCGCCGCAGGAACCGCAGAAATCGTCCAGGGTGAAGCATCACAGCTGCCCTGGGAAGACAACAAGTTCAGCGCTGCTACAATAATGGGTAGTTTTCCTATGTTTTCTA
>Ga0209427_10005056_pt1 | contig 15148 bp, 23 predicted proteins | sample DeeMarSWOR136_30_FD_187465 | JGI IMG/M metagenome (GOLD analysis project Ga0209427, IMG submission 187465) | Marine sediment microbial communities from White Oak River estuary, North Carolina - WOR-1-36_30 (SPAdes) (version 2) | ecosystem: Environmental > Aquatic > Marine > Intertidal zone >...
CATCCTTCTTGAAACTACCAGTCTATACTCGGACGGGAACATTTATTGGCCATGTCAGAAATGTTTTTCTTGACATGGATGAAAAACGTGTCAGTAGCCTGCTTGTTACAAATACAAATCCTTCTATTGTTGAGGGTACAGTTGATGTTGCTGTACCTTATAGATGGGTAAATGCTGTCGGTGACATTATAATTCTTTCTCATTTTCCCGAGAGAGTAACTACAAAAAAGAAAGAGGAAAAAGTTAAAGAAGATGAAGAAAAATCAGATATTGATGTTGTAGAATAAAAATAAAAACAATATCAATTTGTCTTATTTTTATTCATATTTTTAAAAAATTGACCTTTTTTAAATCATATCTTCAAATATATCTCTCACACATCTTAAAATGTGACATGATATGTAGCAAAATATATTTATATAAAGAAGGTTATATATATAATTATAATATGGATTGTTATACATAAATTATTAGAGATGTACAACAATCTTTAAATAGGGTAAAATTAAATATATATTGTAAATATTAAAAAACTGGTGATTAAAAATGAGGAAAAACTTTAGAACAGTTAAAACAGGAATTATTTTTGGAATATTACTGTTGAGTTTATTTATTACTTTTATTCCTAGTGCATCAGCTGGTATCCTAACGGTTTATCCTTTAATTAATGTTACATATCCTAGACCTGAGGAGAATCTTGTCCCAAATAGTGCAGTACTTGACATACCTCTACAAACAACTTTCAAACTTACAGGACCTTTTGCTAGTTTTGTTGAGGGCCCTAGCTTGTTAAGTAACTCTGAAGTACAAATAGAATTGAAAGTTGTTAAAACAGAGGATTGGTGTGAAGCAAGTATTACAAACCCACTTGTTCAATTAGTTATAAATCAACCAGAGCCTTTTACTTCACGATTAACAGTAACTGTTACAGAAAATGCTCCAGCTTTTACTCAAGGCGTGGTAAGAATTAGTGCAACTTCAAAAGTACAACGAGGTTTATTTTTTAACATAGGAGAAGTAACTGTTGAATTTGATGTTTCCTTCATAATAGGTTATTGGTCTGTTGTTTCATATGTACTACCAGATGGCAATCTTCTTGAAATAGGACCACTTGATACTGCTGATTTTCAAATTGATATAGAAAATATTGGTAATGGACCGACTTATGTAGGTATAGAGGTAGTAGATATCCCTGAAGATGAATGGAGTGTAAGTATTGCTTCTAGTGTTCAGCTGTCATCTGCAGTTTATGGTGGAGAGGGTACTTCAAAAACTGTTCATTTAAAAATAAAACCACCATATGGATTTGGTTTTCATAATGAAATAAAAACCTTTGCAGTAAGATTTACCCCTGTTTATCTTGGAAAACCTGGGTTAATAGGTCAACCAGAAACAATATACTTTAATGTACAAAGCATTGGTATGTCTCCTGGTGCAGGATTCGAGATACCACTGATTGTTACTGTTGTGGTAATAGTTGTGCTGTTATATTACTTCTTTATTAGTAAGAGGAAAAAATAATTATCATCTTTTTTTAATTTTTTTATTATTTTAATTTTTAAAGTAACTTTTTTATATCAATATCCTAATATATTTTTTCAATTTATAATAAAATTGAACATGAATATACCATAAAATTTATATATATATCATAAAAATAAATATTATTATATTAGAAAATCATGGCGATAGAAAAATGAATAACAAATTTCAAAAAATAAAAATATTTTTAATATTCCTATTTGTATTTGGTTCTTCAATAATTTCAATTTCTTCTATCGTCGAATCTGGGCCCCTCGACCAAATTTATGAATGTACTCCCAATCTTGTTATTGATTATGATAGATTAATATTGCAGGAACCTATTATTCCTTTTGATGAAGCAAAATCTTTACCTGTAAATGTAGAACTGCGACTGCTTGGTCCAGCTGTTGATATTGTACTTGGGAAAATTGGTGGAAATATAGATTTAATTGTTGATATGTCTATTGCAAATATTCCTGAAGGATGCCAAGCATCGGTAACTCCTCCAATATTATTGATAAAACTTCCAAAGGAAAACACAAATGTCTCAGTAAATGCTACCATATCAATTACTATTAATCAATATTTACCTGTTGCGTCACAAAAAAAAATAGCTATAAGGATGAACTCTAGAAGAATTGGTGGAAGTACAACACTTATTAAACCTGGAAATTTTACTCAGGAAATACCTTTTATAGTTGGTTACTTTTCTCAATTAAGCTTTAATTATATAGATGGTAATGTAAGAAATATTAGTCCTGATGAAACAGCTGAATTTAATTTTGAAATTCAAAATTGGGGAAATGGCGCTACAAATGTATTATCTGAAGTTGTAGATCTTCCTGATGGATGGCTTACAGAGATAGTTCACAGCACAACTTTAGGATCCGAACTTGTTGGTAGCACCTCAGGAAAATCAATATCTTTAAGAGTTAAACCTCCAGTTGATTTTGGATATCATGAGGATCGAGCAGTAATTAAGATTTCGATGACTCCAATCAGTTATGAAAATCCTGAGTATCGAGGAGAACCACATTATCTTTATTTCATTGTTCAAAGTAAAGGATTTTTTACACCTGGTTTTGAATTAAGTTTTTTATTATTTGCCTTTATTTTTGTATTATTACCTATTTGGAAAAGCAAAAATAGAAAAAATGAAAATAAAAGATTGGGAGGTAAAAAATGATACTTACAAAAAAACTAATTGTATTTCTAATAATTTTCATTTTGCTGCTCCCATCAATTTCATTAAATGCTTTATCTCAGACAAGAACTGACAATGTTGCTTCTAATAATAGATTAGGATTAATTTGGAGACTTATTAAATTACGTTTTAATTTAGGATTTTTAGAATCTCTTTCTCTTGGAAGATATTTTTATCGACAACTTAGACCTCCAGTAGCTATTCAGGCCTATCCTGATGCTGTAGATTTAAGGTATCTTAATGAAACTACATTTAATATTGGTGGAAAAAATCCTATAACACTTGAATGGGAACCAATGGTAAAAGTAGCTGGAAGTTGGAGTTTTGCTTGGTTTAATCCAAAAATAATTTTTTCCTTTGAATTTGTTCCTCCTGAAGATGCTCCTGGTGACGTATGGAATGTTCAGTTTGATCCCTTATATTTGATTATGGATACAAATAAGGAAAATTTAAATTGGACTGGTGCTGAAGACCCTTTTAGAACAAATGTAACTATAATGCTGAAGCCCTCTTTAGATCCAACCTATCCTTCTCAAGATGTAGTATTAAAAGTAAATATTATCAGGGAAGAGCTTATTGATTATTTCCGCATATTATCTGGCTCTCCAAAATGGGCGAAAAAAAACTTACAAGAATATAAAGATAAAATGAATGCAATGGATCCAGAAGCGTATCAATTTTGGTCTTATCCTTTTAATATTTTTATTTGGAATAGACTTAGTAGACGAATCTTTTTCATTACAAATTTACAATTTCCTCCATATGACAAATGGGTTGATAGTACTGTTGAGATTTTAATTAGAGTAAATAAATATCATCAAGCGGATATAATTCCTCCATTACCTCTTGATATTGCACCTTATGAAGTAAAATCCATACCTGTAACGATAAAAAATTTAGGTAGTCATATTGATACTTTTAATTTTAGAGTTAGTTGTACTGATAAAAATATGGTTGTTACTCCTCCACCTGCACTTACTTTGAAGCCGGGTGAGGAAGCTCAAGCACTGGTCGGTGTTGCTGCACCAAAAAGTTTTTTATCAATTGGTTCTACAACCTCTATATTTTTAGAAGCGTATTCTGTTAACGATCCAAATAGTATTTTTTCAAATACCATTACTCTATCAATAATAGGAATTTATGCTACAGGTGGCCCTACATACAATTTTGTATTGATATTAATAACCTTGTTTATAATTGTTGCAATAATTCTTTATTTCATAAGAAAACGTAGGGAAAAAATATCAATTAAACCGGATAAACCATGGAAGATTCCTGAAGAAAATAAATATCTTGAAAAATTAAAAGAAAAAGATAAACAAAAATACAAGGACACCTTGAAGATGATGAAGGATGAATACAATTCTTCTATGTTGTGGTATAAGTATTATTGTGATGCTTTACTTAAAAAGGGAAAGGTTTCTAAAAGGAAAATTGAAATTAAAAGCGGTTTTAAAAAATTATCTAAAAAACTTGAAGTTTTTTTAAAAGAAAGAAAGGAAGCAAGAAAAGAAAAACTAGAATTAAAAAAAGAGAAATTAAAGGCTAAAGAGGAAAAAATTAAGATTGAAGAAGAAAAACTTCCTAAAATAAAGCCTGTTGAGGAGCCCAAAATAATTGAAAAGGTAAAATCTGAGGAAGTTAAAAAGGAGAAAAAAATTGTTGACAAAAAAGCAGTATTAGAGCGTCTTAGAAGGGAAAGGGTTGTTTCTAAAATAAGACGCGCACAAGAAAAACAGATTAGAAAAATCAGTGATTAGATATATTTATTTTATAAAAATTTTTATGCAATGTTGTTTAAAGAATAAAGAGAAAATTTTGGGAATATAATCATCACTATTCCAATTGCTATTATAAGAACCACTATCCAAGCTGTTGGATTCCATTTTATAATTTTTACTCCATCAAGAGGGCCAAATGGTAGGAGGTTAAATGCTGCAAGAAATGCATTTATAAAACAAATAAATCCAATAATTTGTAAAAGAATTGTTGATTCAAAAACATTAAAAAGAAATATTGGCAGAGTAATCATTGCAACAATAATATTTGCAAGCGGTCCTGCTACAGCAATTTTTCCGGTTTCATGATATCTTGAACCACCCATAAACATAACTGCTCCTGGTGCTGCAAAGATAAATGGTGTCAAAACACCTAATATCAAAGCAAATATCAAACCCTGAGGAAACATTCTATATTCTGCCCATAAGTTATATTTCTGGGCAATAATTTTGTGGGATATTTCATGGAAGAAAAAAGCAGTAACAATTCCAAAAAAGGATATAGCAATACCATATGGTAGGTTGTTAGGATTAAATCCATAGCTTAGGCCGGTAATTAGATTATTCCCTGTTAATGCAAATGTAAAGGCTATGGTTAAAATACTCATTGAAATTAAAAGGTGACGGATTTCAACACCACTAAATTTCCCGGGTTTACCTCCATCTAAAGACCCTTTTGGAAAATACATGTATTCTCTTGGTGGAATGTCGTGAAATGAAGTATAAATCCTTCTTTCCTGAGCTATTTTATCATCCTCACCAGGTTATTTAATTATTATTTATGTTTTTAAAGGTAAAATAATTTATTATCCAAATACAAGACTTGCAATATAAGGGAAAGCAATAATAGTCCCTATCATACTTCCTAAATTTGCTAACGCTACAACCATAAGGAGCCTGATTACCCTGTTGTTCCAAAAATCCTTAAAGCTTTCAATTTTACTCAAATCTTGAAAATCTCTAACAACTGGGGTTCTAAGCTTTGCCTCAACATATCCAGCAACCCAGCCTGCTGCAATAGCAGGATTAAGAGATGTTAAAGGAGCAGCAACAAATGCTGTACCAATTGATAATGGATGACCACGAGCAATTGCAGCACCAAGTGCTGATAGACTACCATTTATTAAAAACCACCAAATAAAGACATTTTTTACCTGCTCCCATGCATCTGGTCCTCTGGTAAAAACCAGCCAAAGTATCAATGCTACAAATAAAATTGGAATTGAATAGGCAGCAACTTTTGCAATTTGTATTCTTTTTTTAGGAATTTCCTCATACTTTTTCAGATTGGTTTTTAACTCCTTTTTTTCTAAATGTTTTTTTATTCCTTTAAGATGCCCTGCACCAACAACAGCGACAACTTTTCCTTTCTTGCTCTCGTCAAGAATTTTTTTTGCAATATATTCATCTCGTTCATGAATGAGTACAGTTGCAACACTTGGTGCGATTTCTCCAAATTCTTTCATTAGAGTAGAAATAAGATCTTGATCCATGAGTTTCTTTAGATCCAATTCTTCAAAATCCTCTTCATCATACCCTATTAATGCTTTAAGAAATTCCCATGTTACTCTGAATTTTTCCCTGAAACCCATCTTTCTCCAGGCTCTTTTAAGGGTAACTGAGATATCTCTGTCAACCAATGCAACTTCCAGATTATGTTTTTCTGCTTCTTTCATTGCAGCTATCATCTCAGAGCCAGGTTCAACTCCATATTCCTTGCCAAGTCTCCTTTGAATTGATGATAAAAAAGTCTGAGCAAGCATTAAATAAGCATTATTTGATTTTAAAAGATCTGTAACTGGTGTATTTTCCCATTTATCCTTTTTAGTTATTGCTTCATGTCTTCTTTTACAAAGTTCAACTGCTACAATATCTGGTTTATATTTTTCAATTGCTTCTTTTACTTCTTTAACGCTATCTTCTGAAATATGAGCAGTTCCTATCAATATAATATTGTCGTTTATCTCTATTTTCAATTTATCTTCCTTTTAGCTCTGAAATATTTACTGCTATATAAAAAAAACGTAATTAAATTTCAGCTTCAAAATCTTCAACTTCAGGTTTAAACTCTTCATAGGATTTTATCTTACCTTGTTCTTTTAGTACAGCTCTTGTTAAAAGCCAATAAACAAGTGCAAGTGCCCTTCTTCCCTTATTGTTTGTTGGGATTACCAAATCAAGATGTTTTGTCTCATTATTTGTATCACATAGACCTATTACAGGGATACCAATGTTTTTTGCCTCATGTAAAGCTTGCGCATCTGCAAGAGGATCAGTAAGTATCAGTAATTCAGGCTCAAGAAAACCTTTAGAATTTGGATTTGTAAGAGTTCCAGGCCTAAAACGACCATCAAGAACTTGGATACCAGTATATTCTGAAGTCTTTTTTATTGGTTTTTGACCGTATTGTCTTACAGAAACTATTAAAACATTAGAAGGATCATATTTAACTATAAATTTTGCAGCAGTTTTTATTCTATCATCGGTCTTTTTAACATCTATTATATAAAGTCCATCATTTCTAACCTTATAGATAAAATCTTTAATGTCTGCTGTTTTTTGTCTTGTGCCAATATGTGCTCCTGATGTCATATAGGTTTCTTCAGGAACAGACATACCTTCCTCTTCTTTTTTTTCTTCTTCGGGTTTCTCTTTCTCTTCAGCCATATTGTTACTCCAGTATTATGTTTTATTAATTCTTTTAACAGTTATTGGTATTGCATCTTCTCTAAATTCAAGCATAGCAATATCAATTGGGGAAATAACATCTTTAGGTATTTTTATTAAGACGGGAGCCCCCATTGAAATCTGTAGGGCACGAGCTCCAACAATACGTGCTTTTTCAAATCTAGTATAATCCAAACAAATACACCATATCTTATGAATAATAAGTGCACCAAATACTGGAAGCATTTAAAAAGCTTACTCTTAATAAATAAAACACTAATGTCCTGTTATACTTTGACTTTCGGTAAATTCAGCATTACGATTTGAAAACTCTTCTAGAGCTAACTGCATATCTATTGTTATATCTCTTAATAGTTGATCCAAAAATTCATTTTTAAATTCTTTTACACCATCCACATCAGAAAAAAGTTTTCCAAGATATCCGTTATCCCCCTTATGTATTTCAATATTATATAGCGTTTCTTCCATATTAACCCCTCTACTCTATAGTAATAAAACACGATGAATATAAAAATCTTTCGAATTTAATTATTTTTATATCATTTTTTCTAAAAGTTTATTTATCTCTTTTCCCCTATATCCTAAGGCACCTTTTTTTGAAAAAGATCTCTTTATGCTATTGTATCCCTTTTTTGGTGGACTTAGTCTAAATATAGGTTTAATATTAGGGATTTCCTTATAACTGAATTTGTTTTCGATTATTGCATTACTTAGTTTATCAAATTTATCATAAGAAGTGGCAGATTTCAAAAAATCCTCTGTAAGGACCTTATCTCCACCTATCTTACCTCTTGAACTGATTAATTTTGAGAGCACTTCTTTATCAATTTCTCCCCAGGTAATATAGTCCTTTGCAACTTGTAACATACCTTTTATATTTGGTTTTTCTTCAAGTAAAACACAATGATTTGTCCTAGTTAGATTCAATAATTCAAGGGTTTTTTTTATATCAGGTTTAATGTTTATTTTACCACGAACTCTTACTGCTGCATATGTCATATTATTCTTTCTCCTTTACTTTTATTTCCTCTTCTTTGATTTCTTCCTTGACTATACCGATACTACCTGATACAATACCAACCTTTGCAATCTCATTTTTCATAATTCTCATTTCTGAGTTCTGTTTAAGTGCATTAAAAACCGCTTTTGCATAATTTACAGTTGTTTTTGTTTTACCTTTCGTAAAAGCCCAACAGTCTTTTATACCTGCAAGTGTAAGTATTTTTTTTGCTACATCTCCTGTCGCAAGACCTATTCCATGTGGAGCAGGTTTAAAAATTATTACAATGGACCCGCTCTTTCCTTTAATTGCATAGGGAACAGTATGAGGTTGTCTGCAACCACATTCCCATGAACCGCATCCTCTTCTAATTTCAATTATGTTTAATTTAGCATTATCTATTGCTTTTCTAATACTTGAGCCGACTTCTTTACCTTTTGCCTGACCAAGTCCGACATATCCATCTTTATTACCAACAGCAACAGTTATTACAAATTTTACCCTTCTACCAGAATCAGTCATACGTTGAACCATATTAACATCAATTACTTCATCATCGATTTCAGGGAGTAATGAATCAACAATTTCTGGTTCCCTGAGTGGAAGACCTGATTTTAGGGCATCATGCATATTGGTTATTTTTTTACCTTTAACCATTCTTCCAAGCTTTGTCTTTGCATCCCATTCAACAGAGACAGGTTGAGAAGTTCTACCTTTTTTAAAGGATTCACTGTTTCTCTGTCTTTGTCTTGCTATTGCCATTATTTACCCCCAATGATTTTATTTTTAATTTCTACTAAATCGTTCATTATCGCTTTATCTAGGTCCTTACCCATAATCCTATCCTCACTTGGAATTTTTTCTTCGCTATGCGGACAAGTAATACCTGCATCAACAACACCTTTTATTGTAGCAAAAATTTTTGAACCAGTTACAGGTGAATGTTGACCTATATCAACCACACATTCTTTTATCCCTTTTTCTGATACTTTTTTACCTGCAAGAAGTCCGGTTAGATATGCTGCAGGGATTGTAGAAGTTGAATATTTCCATTTATACTTGTTTACAAGTTCAGAAGAACTTGCTGCAGCAATGATATTGTCTCCATTTTCTTTGTATTCAATGAACTGGATACGGGTATTTTTGATTGATTTTCTTATTACTAGTCTTACTTTTCCTGATCTAAGTAGTTTTAGTCTTTGTCTGTAGTCAGTTCTTCCTTCACGTCGTCTTCTTGGTTTAACGCTATATCTAGGTCCATGCATTATTGTTTTTCCTCCTTTATAATTCCATCTGAAATCAAGTGAGTTTTAAGGTGATGCTTACTTCTAAATTCACCGCCCTTTGCTTTCATGTAATATTTGCGATAAATTGATTTATTTATCTTTTTTTCATCTCTAAGCTGTCTCAAATATATTCTAATTGGACGTATTGTTTTTATCCAGAGCTCTTTTTTTGGTAAACGTGCATACTTTGCACCCTTTCTAGATCCATGACCACTTCTACGTCCTTTCTTTTTCTGTATCATATTAAATTTCTTTCGTCCACTTGAAATACCCTTTTTTTGTCTACTTTTTATTGCTTTACCAATGATTAATAGTCTAATATCGTCTTTTGTAACTGCTTTTGCAATCTCATCAAGCTGGTCATGATCCATCCAAACTCGATTCACACCACATTTGAGAAGTGAAGCAGACATTCTCTTTTGATTTCTTAAATCAGTCATTTTAATCCTCTCACACATTAAGTATTCTTACTTCCAACTCCTCAGCTTTCTTTTCAATGTCAATTCGTTTTTTTGTTCCAACTGTACTTGAAATCCTAACAGCTTCTATTTTTGGATCGACTCCTTCAAGATCACCTACATTACTAACAATCACTTCCTTAAATCCTGAGGGATGAAGTCCACGGGTTTCCTTTGGACCTCTAAAACCTATTCTTACTTTATTTGGTCTATATCTTAGATTTCTTCTCATCTTTGAAGTAATACCATCAGGCCTACGCCAGTTCTTTGGAATTCTTTTATATCTGAACCATTCTTCTCTTAAGAAGTCAGGTGTTCTACTTTTTATTTGTTTTCTAAGTCTAAGTTGTTCTATTTTCTCCTTGCTAAGTTTTGGTTTCTTTTTTACCTTGTATTCTTCTTCCTTGATTTCTTCTTCTTCCTTTTCCTCTTTTTCTTCTTTTTTTATCTCTTCCTTTTTCTTTTTTTCTTTTTGTGTTACTTCTGGTTTTTTTACTTCCTTTTGTTTAGGACCTTTTGTTTTTTCCTTTTTTTCTTGAATATATTCCTTAAAATGATTATTAATTTCTTTTGCAAGAGTTTCAGTAATACCATCAATTTTAATTAAATCCTCAGTTGATGCTTTCTTAATTTTATCAATTGAATCAAAACCTTTTTTTATTAGAAGCTCAGCTTTTGCTTTTCCAATTCCCTTTATTTTTGTAAATTCCTTTATTAGCTCGTCTTTTGCCATGTTTATTTGCCTCCTTTGCTGATTCTATATATGCCATCTTGAAATATCCTAATATCTCGTTTTTTAACCATAGCAGCACGTTCAATATTTGCAACAGTTTGTCCAACTTTTTCTTTATCAATTCCTTTTACTGATACGTCATCACCTTTTACTTCTACGGTAATTCCTTCTAGAATCTTTGCTCTACGAGCTGACCGTTCACCTAGAAAATTTTCAATTACAAATTCATTCCCATCAACCGATGTTTTAATTGGAAAATGTGAAAACACAGTTTTCATTTTATATTCAAAACCTTCTGTTACTCCTTTAATCATGTTATTAATATGAGCAATAAATGTCCCTATGAGAGCTTCTTCTTTTCTTCTAATATCTCTTCCATTTATTTCAATTAAATTTTTATCAATTTTTATACCTATTTTTGGGTGTATAAATTTTCGTGAAAGCTCTCCTTTTTCACCTTTTAACTTTAGAATGTTACCTTCTATAGTTGCTGTTATCATTTCAGGAATTGAGATTTTTTCTTTAATTTCAGTTTTTTTAACCATGGTCAATCACTCATAATTTTTAGTAAATATATGCTAAAAGTTTCCCCCCAATTCCATTTTCCTTTGCTTCACTTTGAGATACAATTCCCTTTGTAGTTGTAATAATTAATAAACCAAAATGTTGAGCTGGAAGATATCTTGCTTCCCATTTATCCAGTTCATCTCTTTTAATTGGATATCTTGGTTTTATAACACCACAATTATTTATGTTTCCCTTAAGTTTTACTTGATATACACCTGCTTTTCCATCATCAATAAATTCATATTCGGTGATGTAATTTTTCTCCTTTAAAAGGTTTAAGACACCACCTATCAGTTTAGAAGAAGGCTTTATTATGCATGTTCCTATTCCTTTTAATTCTGCATTTTTCATTGTTGATAAAGCATTTGCGAGTGGATCATTTAACATTGATTATTTGCCTCCTTTAAGAATATTTTTTAAATCCCATTTCTTCTGCTTTTTCACGAAAGCATTGTCTGCACATATGCATACCATATGCTCGTATTAAGCCTCTTTTTCTACCACATCTCTCGCAACCTTTGTTTCTACCGTAAACCTTTTTTTTCTCCTTTATTTTCACTTTATGACCTCCACATTAAACTTTTCAGAAAAATATTTCATTGTTTCTTCTTTTTTCACTTTGTATCTATGTGGAATTTTTCTGGGTGCTATACGTCTATGTTTAACTCTGTATCCAGGTTTTTTCATTGTAATACAAACATCCATTCCAAAAATGCCAATGTTTGGATCATATTTTTGGCTTTTAAAGAGGGTGTGATCTGGTATACCAAAAGATAAATTTCCCTCATCATCAAAAGAGTAATCTGCAATTTTATTTTCTCTTGTACTAAGAGCTTCTTTTAAAAATTCTATTGAATCCTTATTTCGTAGGGTAACCTTACAACCTATCGGCATTCTTTTTCTTATGCCCCAATCTTTATTAGTAGTTCTTGAAAGGGTTTCTACAGGTTTATGACCAGTTATATTTTTAATTACTGTTTCTGCCTTTTTTAATCTCTCACCTGCTTCACCCACTCCAATGTTAACAGTGACTTTTTCAATTATTGGCTCAAAGAGTTTTGCTTTCTTATCTGGATCCATTTTTTTTGTAACAGGTTTTTTCTTGGTTATTTTTTTATCTTTGGTTTTTTCAGCACTCATTGTATCTTCACCTCAGGGATTTCTACTACCGGTTTATCCTTTCCAATTGGAAAAACATAATAATGAATAGTTGAGAAATCCTTTTTACCTTTCATTTTAGCAAGATTTGGTTTGGAGGAAGGAATAATTTCAATATCTTCAATATTTGCTACTTCACCGATATGACTTCCTCCAATAATCATTGAAACAGTCCCTTTTTCAAATTTATAGTTATCACTTATTTTATTATCTTTAAAAGATATTTTTAAAACATCCCCCGTTTTATATTCATCTTTAGGTATAATTTGATTTCTACCATCATGAAAATTAAGTTGAATTTTTTTATTTTTTAATATTGTTTTATTTTCAATTCTACAAAGTTTCCATGATGCATCTTTTGAATTTATTGATACCAATGTTAATTTACCACTTTTATCAAATAAAATCCTGTAATCCTTTTTCAGTTTTGGAATTGAAATAACATCCATTAGTCCACATGGAAACTTATAATTTTTTCTTTTAACTCCGTCTACTAATATTTCTCCATTTGAAATAATTCTTTTTGCTTCCCTAAGATAATCAACTAATTTTAAATAATCCCTAACAATAATTCCAAGAGGTATTGATTCTTTAAGAGGATGAGGACCTGGTGATGGTTTAATGGTCCATTGTTTTTCTTTTTTATGAATATTTAGTGTTCTTGGTGCATTTAATCGCTTTAAATGTTTACTCATTTATTTTCCTCCTTTTCTTTTGAAGGTTTTTTTGGAGATTTTGTACTTGGTTTCTTTTTTACAGTTGTTTCTTTCTTTTTTGCGGGTTTTTTTGGAGTGGTAGTTTTTTGCTCTCCTTCTTTTTTAGGAGTTTTCTTTTTTGGTTCTGGTTTTTCTGGTTCTTCTTTTTCTATGATTTCTTTTGTTTCTTCTTTTTCTTCTAGTTCTTTTTCTTCCTTTTCTTTTAATTTTCTTTCTTCTTCTGCTTGTTTTATTTGTGCTTCTGCTTCCTTTTCAATTTCCTTTTTTACCTCTTCAGATAGTCCCCTTTCGAATTTTTTCCTTCTCCATTTATCGGTTAAATTTAATTTTGTAATTATTACATTACTCGGATGAATAGGCTTTGCAATTTTATTTCCATCAGCTTTTGTCATTGTAATTCCTTCAATTTCTAGGCTTCTTCTGTTAACATTTACACTAGCCACTTTGTCTTCATGCCCCTTATAACTGCCTCTCATAACTTTGACAGTATCCCCTTTTATCACAGGCAAACTTCTTTTATCATATTTTAATAAAAGATCTTCTATGAGATGAGCAGAAATACTCTTTCTTTTTTGATGTTGGGGATTGTTAAATAATATTTTTCTTTGTTTTCTTGATTTTATAGATACCATCATTATCCTCTCATACAATAATTGAAGCATTTGAAGCAATTTTTGGGAATCGTTCTGCTGCTTCAAGGGCAACAGGTCCTTTAATCATAGAACCTTTTGTATCTCCTGTTTCGGTAACAATTACTGCAGCATTGTCCTCGAATTGAACCATTGTACCGTCTGACCTTCTGAAAGGTCTTTTTTGTCTTACAATTACTGCTCGAAGCAGCTGTCTTCTCATGTCTGCAGCTCCTTTTTTAACACTAATTATTATCATATCACCAATTCCAGCCTTAGGATACCTTCGATGCGTTCCCTTAAGCTTTGGAGTCATTACTATTTGTACGACTTTTGCACCTGTATTGTCAATGCATTCAAGTCTGGCTCCTATGGGGAGCCCTCTTGTTGCAGTTCCTGCGATTCCTTTCATTTATAATTCCTCATCATATTTTTTCAATAGTTACAAAGGAGATTGTTTTACTTAGAGGTCTACACTCAGCAATTCTAACATTATCTCCAACATTTAATTTCATGCAAGGGGAACAATGAGCTGAATATGTTGAAGTTCTTTTTTCATATCTTTCGTATTTTGGAATATAACGTGTATAGATCCTTTTTACAAGGATTGTATTATGCATTTTTAATGAAGATACTACTCCTTGAATAACTTGCCCTCTTACAGGCAATGTCCCATGAAATGGACAATTTTTATCTTCGCAACTTTCAGTTGGGCTGTTAACATTTAACCCTATATTTCTTGCTTTATCTTTTTTTTCTGACAATTTATTCACCTTATTTTTTTAATTCTATCTTCAGGTCTAAATGCAATTTTTGAACCAATAAGCGTTATTTTTCTTCCGCAGTATTTAAATTCAAATGTTGCAGTTTTTTTTGGAATTATTTTTTCTTTATCTTCAATCTCTATTAGGAAAGTATTTTTTGTCTCGTCCAGTATTAAACCAGATTTGCCTTTCCAATTAGGATCTGTACATTCTTTTATTTTTACATGCAGTCCTATTAGTTCTTCTCTTGCAAATTTTCTTTCATACATACTGTCACCTCCTAGATATTTGAGACTGCATTAGTTGATTGAATTAATTCTAAATTTCTATTCTACTTCAACCATAAATCCCATTTTTTCTAATGTTTCTTTTACTTTTGTTCTGTGGTCTCCTTGAAGTTCAATCTTTCCATCTTTTATTGTTCCACCACATGCACATTTTGATTTAAGTTGTGTAATTAGAGCATTCATATCCAAATCATGAGGATTTATACCATCTACGATTGTCATCATTTTTCCATACCTTCTTTTGTCAACCGCGATTGTAATTTTTTGTTGTTCTCGAGCTATATCTTCGCATACACAGATTTCTTTTGGCAGACCACATACTTCACATATGTCGCTCATTTATTTTTCTCCTTCCT
>Ga0209427_10005058_pt1 | contig 15147 bp, 14 predicted proteins | sample DeeMarSWOR136_30_FD_187465 | JGI IMG/M metagenome (GOLD analysis project Ga0209427, IMG submission 187465) | Marine sediment microbial communities from White Oak River estuary, North Carolina - WOR-1-36_30 (SPAdes) (version 2) | ecosystem: Environmental > Aquatic > Marine > Intertidal zone >...
CTATCCATTCCGCACCAGGTATTAAAGGTGTTACAGATTCTATCGCCGGATGTTCCCGGTCACGGATAAAGGCTTTCACGGTAACAACAGTACCGGTTTCATCATTAGAAAAATGATAAAGAACCTCAAAGCAATCGTTGCAAAAGGCACAGGAGAGGTTGGAGTACATGACCCCGAAAGACTCAAGGATGCTGTAGAACGTGCTCGTAGACTCATCAAGAAGAATGCTGTGACTGACAAATCGCTTCCTGTGTATGGTACACCAGTACTCGTGAGTGTGGCGAATGAACTGGGTATGCTTCCCACACACAATTTCCAAGAGGGTACATTCAATGATGCTGAGGGTGTGTCTGGCGAAAAGCTCCTTGAACGGTTTTCAGCAGGAACATACCACTGTCATGGTTGTCCCATTGGGTGCGGACGTGTCAGTCTAATTCAAGGAAAGAAAGTTGGAGGGCCTGAATATGAGTCTCTATGGGCTCTTGGTCCTCAGTGTGGTATAAACGACCTAGAATGGATTGCCATTGCTAATGACCATTGTAATCGTCTTGGTCTAGATACAATATCTACAGGTTCTACCATTGGAGCTGCAATGGAACTTGTAGAAAAGGGAAATCTTGAAGCGCCTCTAAGATTTGGTGACACAACTGGTCTTCTTGATATCCTAGATGATATTGCTCATATGCGAGGTCTTGGGGCTGAAATAAGTGAGGGATCAAAGAGACTTGCTGAGAGGTATGGAGCTCCCGAGCTTGCAATGCAGGTAAAGGGACTTGAACTCCCTGCATATGATCCTCGTGGTGCACAGGGACATGCTCTTGGTTATGCCACGTCGAACCGTGGAGGTTGTCATCTAAGGTCTTATTTGATTGGACCCGAGGTACTGGGTTCCCCTGTTCTTGTAGACCGTGATAGACCTGATGGAAAGGCTGACCTTGTGATGCTCTATCAGGACCTCTCTGCAGCAATGGACTGTATGGTCGTCTGTAGGTTCACAAACTTTGCATGGACTGTTGACGATTATGCCGAGATGCTCTCTGCTGGAACAGGTCTCAATCTCACAGGTCGTGATTTACTTCAGTTAGGTGAACGAATCTACAACTTAGAACGTCTCTTCAATCTCCGAGAGGGACTCACTTCACAAGATGACACTCTTCCACCAAGGTTCTTCAAACCGCTCCCGGAGGGAGGTTCAAGAAAGCGAATTGTACATCTTGATATGATGCTAACAGAGTACTACAAACTTCGAGGGTGGGATAAAGAAGGTCGACCAACCTCAGACACGCTGAAGAAGCTTGACATCCCTATAACAACAGGGAAATAGCTTCCCTGAGTGGTGCCATCATAGCTAATGGAGCTGGATCCAACTGGCCAGAGGAAATCGAAGACCTAGGAAATTTCGAAGAGGTCATGCTCCGTATCTTGCAAAAATCCGTTTCTTCTGGTGTGATGTATGCAATGTTCCTAGGATAGCTCTCACTGAATGTAGCACTTGCGGAACGATGCCAAGAACGGTTGATATCTCTCCACCAGGAGACCCATTCCCTTCTATGGATGGCCATCTTGAAAAGGCAAAGAAAGCACTTAACGCACAATTTGGTGAGGGCGTTGGAGAATCAATTCTGCCATCCAACAAAACAATTGTGATGAACAAAGTTCCCTCACTTGATGCAATGTATGAGATAATTGTTGATGGCTACATTGTTGGTCGATTAAGGTTTGAAATCAAAAACCTGACCTACACTTTTCTGCTCTCCCTCGAGGGTGCCCGTAGAATAGGTGCTGTGAGCAAGCAGAAATGGATCACAATACACGATGGAGTCCTGAAATACCTCAAGGATGGAGCCAATCTCATGGTCCCAGGTATTGCAGGGTGTGACTCAGAGATTCAGGTTGACGATGAAGTGTGGCTGACTGACCCTAATGGTCAGGTCATTGCCTCAGGCATATCTCGGATGAATGGCGAAGAGATGGCAAAGGAGAAGAAAGGCTTTGCAGTGAAGATCCGAGCAGTTGCAGACCCTGCTCTCTCTTCGGACAATGAAAAAACATCCACATGGGAGGATGTTGTGAAGTCCAATTTTAATGACTTGGTCAAAGTCGAGGAGGAAGCCATCTCATTCATCAAACGAACTGCTTCAAAGCAAGACATTCCAATAGTCGTTGGCTTCAGTGGTGGCAAGGACTCACTTGCAACATACTTAGTCGTGGAAAAAGCAATGGAATACAGTCCACCAGTCTTCTTTATGGATACAGGCATCGAACTTCCTGAAACTGTAGAGTACATAAGGAACTTTGCAGAAAGTCGAAAGGTCCTAATCATTGGACAGGAGGCTGGTGATCGATTCTGGGAATCAGTTGATGTTTTTGGCCCTCCTGCCCGCGACTTTCGCTGGTGCTGCAAAGTGTTGAAGCTTGGTCCAGCAGCCACCTCGATTGCGGACGAGATAGGAGGAGAAACACTGAGTTTCATGGGGCAACGAAAACTGGAGTCATTTCAACGTTCTATTGAACCTCGTGTCACTGAGAACCCATGGGTTCCTGGACAAATCTCTGCCAATCCAATCCAGAATTGGAATGCCCTTGAGGTATGGCTCTATATTTTCAGAGAAAAGGCTGTCTTCAATCCATTATACAACCAAGGGTATCATAGGATGGGCTGCTATCTATGTCCCTCATCACCTCTAGCCGAGCTAGAGAGTCTACGAGAAACTCATCCAGAGTATCATGCTAGATGGACATCCATGATGCAAGACTGGGCAAGGAAGTATGGGTTCCCAAGCGAATGGATTGAGATGGGTTTCTGGAGATGGAAAACACTACCTAAGGGACAGATGAATCTGGTCAACAAACTTGGTCTGGACATCAAACCCGACCGATCTAGTCCAGGGGAAAATCTAGAACTTCAAGTGACTAAGGGTATTGCACCCTGTACAAAATCTGGGTTCAGCCTAGAGGGTACTTTCTCCTCAGGAATCGATTTGAATCGAGTTTCAAAGGTATTTCCAATATTCGGTAAAACAAGACTGTCGGAAGAGATGGGTGCTCTAAGGACAACAACTGGTGAGAATAGCATCTCTCTCTTTAGCTCAGGGTCCGTAGTTGTCAGGGGGACTGATGAAAAAACTGTGGACCGGTTGACCGAAAAGATGGAACGTGCTGTAAAACGAGCAATATTCTGCCAAGAATGTGGTTCTTGTGTTCCTCAGTGTGAACATGGTGCACTCTCCATAGATTCTGGTAAGATCTCTGTTGATGAAAAGAAGTGCACGAACTGTCTCAAGTGTGACAATTGGCCTTGCCCAACATATCTCACATAGTCAGAACAAGACGCAGTATATGTTGTCTTGTAACAGCAAGCTTATTATCTCTGCTTTAGCCAGAAGCCTCAGTTGAGTGTATAATGCTGTCAGCGATTAGTCTGCATATATACAGGTATCGAAAGTACCTCGTACTAACGCTTGTAGTTTCACTAATCGCAATACCTATAGCTGATGTTCTAGTTATCCAGAGAGACCGAAATCGAAGTGAGATGTATGGTGAAGCTTTCTGGATCTATGGATTTAGCGTCTATACTATGAATGACACGCATCTCGCTGATTCTATGGCAGCTTTAGGTTTTCCCTACAACGACACATACCATGTACTACCTGATTATTTGGGCGGGGTGGCTTATGAGTACCCAATCTTTGGGTTCATTTTTTTTGCAATAGCTACATGGTTGTTCCCTGGTGCGGGAGGACTGCAACCACTCTGGCTTAATTTCATATTAGTACTTGTATTCAACCTGAACCTTGTTTTACTTTCTATTCTTCTGAAAGAAAAACTACAGACTAAACAATGGGCACGAATGTTCTTCGCTGGATACTTTGTATACGGACTCATCATGTCTGCTGGTGGTGGTAAACTCGAACCACTTGTGGATTGCTTATTTTTCATGTCCATGGTTCTTTGGCAAGAAAACCAGCATGGGAAAGCAATGTTTACCTTAGGATTAAGTGTACAGACTAAGGTGTATCCAGCTGTATTATTTCCCCTCTACTTTATTATGAATCCTGTATCCTCAGTTTGGTTTATTGTTTCAATGTTTGCTACAGTGATTCCATCATTCTTCGGAGCAAGTTTTGAGTCTCTTATCTCTCACATCCTCAATACATCCAGTTACAGTGAATACATTGTGAATTCTATGTATCCTGGACTGATATGGGGTACACCTAACTTATCCACAGACCCAATCTCATACTATTGGTGGCTACCTGCAGCGATTCCACTTGTCATCTATGTCCCCTTCATGATTTTTACCATAAGACAATATTTACCAGCAAAAACTGACCTTGAAGGGAAATCGCTTTGGCAAAAAATACTTGAGCTCAAGTATTTCTACCTTTACTTGTTACCAGGGATACTCTTTGTCTTTCGGTGGGTCATGCCTTGGTATCTCTACTGGCTTGCACCACTTGTAATTCTCTTTGACAGTGATAAACGAGCTAGTGGATACTTGAAAGAAATGGTAGTGGTTGGTTTTCTCTATGCATTTGGACTATTATGCAATTGGCCATATTTCAGTGGAGATCCTGGTCCTCTACGTGATTTCGTGGGACACTTTCCTTTGAGAGTGGGTACTTTCCTTGGCTTAATTCTCATTGGCATTCTTGCAGGAATGACATATTTACTATGGAAATGGGAATTTGATCGCAGAGACCGGAAAATAAAGCTAATGAAAGAAGCTGAAACTCGAGGAGAACTTATTATTTAACTCCCTACCGAGGTGTTCCATTCTCGCGATAATAGTCAATTATACGCTCTCTTATCAATGTAGACGAACACAGACCATCAGCATCACGTTTCTCCAATCTCACAATCTTGGTCTTCATTCCTTTACTTACAAAATAAGCCTCAAGTGAATCGGTATCCGTATACTGGTCGTAACCAAGGGCAATGATATCTGGATTTATATCTGAAACAATCAAAGTATGGTCATCAGTGTCAAGACCAATTACAGCCCTGTCAACAAATTTTAACGACTCTACAATTTTGCGTCTTTGCTCCTGTGGAAACACAGGTGGGGCACCTCGCTCTCTGAGAATTGTCTTATCGAGGGCAATTACTACAATTAGTTCTCCATTTTCTCCCGCCAGTTCTCTTGCCTGTTCAAGATAAGAGATATGTCCCAAGTGAAGTATATCGAACTTTCCCGCTGCAAGGACTCTTATTCCTCTCATTGGGATTACACCTGAGGTTTAGTCTTCGTCTACAGCGAGGAAAGTTTCTGCTTCAGTGATGACCTCGATTCGACGTTTTGTCTTTGTTATTTGACTGACATGAACAAGCCCATTTATTTCGAGGACTAGTAAAGCTTCATTGAGTTCAGCCTCACTAGGCTCTGCTCCAAGTTCCTTTTTCAACGCCCTTATGAGCTCATCATCCAGGATGACTCCTCGTCGTTTCTTTACAATATCAACAATCAAATTTGTCATAGGCATTGCATTCCACGGGGCCAATTCTCTCTCACCTCATTGCTTAGCCATACATTGCATGTGCTGCAGCGTCTACTTCAGTGGTTCTACGAAGCGTTTGATCCATCTTTCTATAGCGTTCTAGCATCTCCTTAGTCACTGATGAATGCACGGACCCAATAGCATCTTGGAAATGCTTCCAAGAAACAGCCTCAGTTTCCATATTCTCCCTCAAAGCTCTCATTCCAGCTTCTCTGCAGATTGCTTCGATGTCTCCTCCGACATAGTCCTCTGTTAGTTCAACAAGTTTGTCAAACTGCTTTTCGACATCTGCATCAAGGGGCATACCCTTAGTATAGATTTCAAAAATTGCCCTTCTACTCTCTGCATTTGGAGCATCCACATAGACAAATCGATCAAACCTGCCAGTTCTTAGGAGAGCTTTGTCTATTAATTCTGGACGATTTGTCGCAGCGATAACAACGATATCCTTCATTGACTCCAATCCATCCATCTCTGTTAGGAGTTGGCTGATTACTCTCTGATTGTGTACTGCTCCAGGACCATCTCCTCCAGCTCCTCTTGTTGGTGCCAACGCGTCAATTTCATCAAAGAAGATAATGGCAGGCGCAGCGGTCCTTGCTTTTCTGAATACTTCTCTGATAGCTTTTTCACTTTCTCCGACCCATTTTGATATTAGCTCTGGTCCCTTAACACTAATGAAGTTGGCCTCACTCTCAGTTGCCACAGCTCTTGCTAGGAGAGTCTTTCCACAACCAGGTGGTCCAAAAACAAGGACTCCTTTGGGTGGTGTGATTCCCAGTCGTCGGAATGACTCTGGTCTTTTGAGCGGCCATTCAACAACTTCCTTTAGCTCTTGTTTTGCTTGGTCCAATCCTCCAATGTCGCTCCATTTCACATCCGGAACTTCAATGAACACTTCTCTGACTGCAGAGGGTTGAATTTCTTTCAATGCCTCCAGAAAATCTCCATTATGAACCTCAAGTTTATCCAGCACATCTTGGGGGATTTCCTCGGCCTCCAAATCGATTTGAGGGAGGTATCTTCTAAGAGCTTTCATTGCAGCCTCTCTGCATAGTGCATGAAGGTCTGCGCCTACAAATCCATGAGTGATCTTTGCCAGATTCTGCAAGTCTACTGTCCCACTACCCTCCGTGGTCAATGGCATGCCTCTTGAGTGAATATGAAGTACTTCCAATCTTCCTGTTTCATCTGGAACTCCAATCTCAATCTCTCTGTCAAATCTACCTGGCCGCCGAAGAGCGGGATCAAGCGCATTCACACGATTTGTTGCACCTATTACTACTACTTGACCACGTACCTTAAGCCCATCCATTGTTGCCAGAAGCTGTGCAACTACACGTCTCTCGACCTCGCCTTGCACATCTTCTCTCTTAGGTGCGATAGCATCTAGCTCATCAATAAATATGATACTTGGCGCGTTTTCTTCAGCCTCTTCGAAAATCTTTCGAAGCTTCTGCTCTGACTCTCCATAAAACTTGGACATAATCTCTGGACCATTGATATGAACAAAGTTGGCCTCAGACTCACCAGCAACTGCCTTGGCTAGCAGTGTCTTTCCTGTACCTGGTGGTCCATGAAGAATAAGCCCTCGAGGTGGGTCAATTCCCAATCTCTTAAAGATCTCAGGATGTTTCATTGGGAGTTCAACCATCTCTCTTATTCTCTGTATTGCGTCAGATAGTCCACCAATCTCCTCATAGGTCACCTGTGCTGCACCCACAACATCCCCTGTTGGTTTCTCTGCTATGGCTAGAATTGTTGAATGTTGTACTACCACTGTACCAGCTGGTTTTATGGAGGTGACTTTGAAGGGAATAGCCCTTCCAAGAATCGGAATAAACACAGTATCTTGGGTCGTAACAGGACAGTTGAGGAGTTTCCTCTTGACAAATTCCTCGAATCGAGGTTCTGGTCTGATTGGAACCGATGTGGGTGCAAGAGTCACATTCTTTGCAGGCTCTTCGTTAGCTCTTGTAACGGTCACTTTCTCGCTTAGACTCACGCCTGCATTCCTTCTGATTCGACCATCCATCCGAATAATTTCTCTACCCTTATCACCTTGATATGCTGGCCATGCAATGGCTGCAGTCAACCTTTTGCCCTTGATTTGGATAATATCCCCAGTTCTAACTCCCAGCTTCTCCATTGAAACAGCGTCAATACGGACTATGAACCTACCAATATCTCTGTGCTCGGCCTCTGCGACCTTTAGGATTATTTCGACCATTTCTTTGAAGCATCCTCCTATACCATTATTATAGTATGAGAAACCGGACGTGATTAGTTCAATCATTAAGAATCGTCCAGTTTCCGTTATTCAATGTTTCTTTGTTTACCAATATATTCAGATACAGAACTTAGCTATGTTACTCTATGGGTGCTTAATACCTTTCAAAGAGCTCTGAATGAATCAAGAACGCTTGGATTCCGCGCCTACTACATTCTAGACACTCTTTCTACTTCGACTTGTGATACTCCCTCCACAGCGCCTATTGCCTCTTCGATATCATCAGTGCCACCCAAAGACTCGTCGCGTGAAAGATTCATTCTGAGTGCTTGAAGACCAAAGGCCACGGGCTGCGTTTCTGTAGCTCCCAAGTCTGTTCCTTCTGGAATCACACGCTTGATTCTCTCAAGTAGATCATCTAAGTCAATTTCAACATCCTCAGGCATTATTCGGAGGGTCATAACTACTCGTGCCATTTGATATCATCTCTAGAATTTGGTTATGGTCCCTCAAATCCACAGTTAGGGCATGTGTACCTATTCGAAAATCGTCTACATGACTCACAACGCCATATGGTGAATTCACCACATGATGGACATTGAAATTTCACGCCATCTTCCTGTGGAGAAACAGAAGCGTGACAGGATGTACATCGGATAGCTCTCATCGTTGCCAAGTTATCACCAGAAGATTTACAGATGCTATAAGCACCAGTTTTGGGGGCGTGCTGATGAGTTATTATAAATCTGTCGAAGTGTGAGTGTCATCCCGAAGCATATATTCTTGAGCTGTCATATATTGTATGAATGACAGCGGAGTGGATTAAATGGGCACAAAGCTCGGCGATATTGTTGATGCAACAGCAATCTCCCTGAAAGATTTGTCTGGAAAGAAAATAGCTGTTGATGCATTCAACACAATCTATGCATTTTTATCCAGCATAAGACAACCCGATGGTACACCATTATTAGACCGACAGGGGCGAGTTACCAGCCACCTGAGTGGGCTGTTCTATCGCAACATCAACTTACTAGAGAATGGAATTCTGCCAGTCTATGTTTTCGATGGCGAAGCTCCCACATTGAAGGCCAAGGAAGTTCAAAAGAGGAGAGAGATCCGTGAAGCTGCATTCATTGAATGGAAGACAGCTCAAGCTGAGGGACGAATCGAGGATGCTCTTAAGGCTGCAAAAGGCAGCTCTCGATTGACAGCTCCCATGATTGATGAGAGCAAGGGTCTGCTCACTGCATTAGGAATTCCTGTCATTCAGGCACCATCGGAGGGTGAGGCTTTAGCTGCTCAGATGGCACGTGAAGGAATGGTGTGGGCTAGTGCAAGTCAAGACAATGACTCACTTCTCTATAATTGTCCCTTAATGATTCGAAATCTCTCTCTCTCCGGAAGACGACGGGGCGGACGTTCAACGACTTACAAAATGATATCTCCAGAGTTGATAGATCTTGACAAAAACCTCCGTCTTTTGGAAATTACACGAGAGCAACTTATCGACATTGCAATCCTAGTTGGTACAGACTATAATGATACTGTGACCGGAATTGGTCAAAAAACTGCATTGAAGTTAATCAAAAAGCATGGGACTCTAGAGGATATTGAATCTGTCTTTAAGAAGTCCAAGAATCCCAAGGACAGAGAAAAGCTTGAGGAGATACAGAATATACCATACGATGAGATTCGAGAGATCTTTCTCAATCCTCCGCACACGGATATCAAGTCCCCTGAATGGTCTAATCCTAATTCTGAAGAATTACAGAAGATACTTTGTAAAGAACATGACTTCAGCGAGTCGAGAGTGGAGAAATCTCTTGAGAGATTAACTAGTGCCCTTGAAGAACTACGAGGGTCTTCTCATCAGAGTACACTCACAGATTTCTTCTAGCTTCCGTGATTGATATATACCAACACGACTAGTCAGTAATAGGCAAACGGAGAACAGCTCAATGAAAGAGAGAATGACAGCAGTCAGAGCATCCATCTCTGACATTACCAATGGCTCGTATTCTAATGACAACGGTCCCCATGTTATATCCCCCTTCGGAGTAGAACTGAGGCGGGTTGTGCTTGTAGGTTTTGTAGTGAACAAGTTCTACAGAGAGGGCGATGAGAGTGGGAAAAAACGGTTCGAAAGCATCACCTTAGATGATGGTACTGACACTATTGGAGTGAAGGTGTGGGGAGAGGAAGACTCTGACATACTGGAAGGAGTGAAAGAGAGTATTCTGGCACTGGTGGTTGGTCGGGTACGAGAGTACAATGACGAAGTCTACTTGATGCCTGAGGTAGTTCGAGAATTGAAAGACCCTAACTACATGAGTCTTCATCTTTTGGAGCGTTACAGGGCTATTCTCAACCGTAGTGGAATCTCATCAGCAGACACACTGGAACAACAACAGGAGCTATTGGTCAAAACATCCACCCCATCAGTGTCTGGTAAGCTGGCAAATGAAATCATTGCCTATGTTCGATTGGAAGCAGGTCCCAAAGGAATACCGCTAAAGGATATTGTTGCATACTTTGAGAAGAAGGGACAGGACTCAGAAAAGGTACAGACAAAAGTGTTCAATCTTGTTGCTGAGGGAGCTCTGAACGAAGTCAGCATTGGACAGTTCCGAACGTCTGATATTTGATGACCCTCGAGCAATCAGACAAATCAGTCGTAGCAATACCTTCAATAATGAGTAGGGGAAAAATCAACTATGGACGACTATGACAAGCTTCTAGATAGAGCACGATCACAGGTGCCAGAAGATGCCTTCAAGAGAACCGGAGAGCGATTTCAAGTTCCTGAGGTTCAACTAATGGTTCAAGGGAACAGAAGTATCTGGCAGAACTTTCAAGAGATCATAAACGTTCTAAATCGCCCAGGAAGGGAGGTCCTGAAGTTCGTAGCAGGACAACTTGGAACTGCTGGCATCATGGAAGGTAGTCAAGCTCTTTTCAATGGTAAATTCAATGCAGTCCTCGTAGATGAACTGCTCAATCGCTATATCGATTCTTATGTCATTTGTCCAGTGTGTACTCGTCCGGATACTGAAATCCATAAGGAGAGCGGTGTATATTTATTGATCTGCTCTGCTTGTGGCGCTAGAACGGCAATTCGCCCAGTTTAGTGCTCAGTACAAAGGTTTTACTCTCCAATCGGAGGTATTTTGAAAACGCCATCTCCTGCTTCTGCCTTAGAATGACAACTCTTACAGAGTGTTATCAACCAATTTTCGGGATAATCACTTGGGTCGTGACCATCCTCAATCCAACTATTGAGCGGATATGTATGATGTACATCTAGTTTCTTCTCATTTTTACTTTTTAACCCACATTCCCCACATATATAGTTAGATTCCTCCTATCTTAATTTCGTTGGCAAGGTAATTAAGCGTTCAATCTAAGTAACATTGGCGTCAGTACGCCAAGGAGGAAGAGATTAGAATTGAAGGTAAACAGAGCTTTAGGTCTGGTGTTAGTATTCTTCACCCTGACACTCATGACCGCAACGCAAGTGGCTGCATCAGGGTATACTTACCATGCCAAGTACATTTACGTGAATGATAATCGATCATGGACTGGTGGCACCGATCCTACTTGGATGCTTCTGTGGGTGTCAGGCCATTGGCGGGAATCAGAATTTGGCTGGATCTACTTCTACGATGCTACACATAAAGTAACCATATTGGACATACCTCCTCATCATAAGGTTGAGAACGTGGTTCTTCGAGGAATTACCGATTCTTATGACAGGACCATTTCTAGGACCCGAATGTATGAAGGAGATAGCTTGACGATAGCACGAGGTAATATCATGTCAGATGGCGTAATGGTTATCCTAGACTGTGATGTGACGGTGCCCATTTGGCGTCTTAGATGGATTTGGTTTGGATGGGAATGGTATGTAGACCACTATGAAACAGTCCATGTTCATGAAACCCTCTCCTTCGACATCTATGACACATGGGCTGGTTGGAAACCAGCACTGTACATTGGTCCAAAACTCCGAGCCTAAAACCTACTCCAGCTCCTCGAAGAAGAATGAGGTCAGAAGGGTCGCGGCTATAATCTTTTGAGTTCCAGGCTTATCTTCCTGTTCTTGTCTTGGAGGGAACTGCGAGTGTTTCATGAGATAGTAGATTATCCACACTTTTGTTCCCTCCACGTAGAAACTGGAATCGGGCTGACAAAAACAAGCAGCCAGAAATAAGAATGAAGACAAGAACACTGTTATTGACGGATTCTTGAGAAGTTCCCAACTATGAACAATCTGTCCATCAACTACAATACGTTTGACATCTGCATAGGCAGTGGAGATATATTTCAGAGTAGCAAGACCTTGTTGAGTGTGGTGCTAGGACCTCTATTCAACCAGTCTTGTTACTTAATACTGACAAATCATGTTTCTTTTGGAGGATATTTGAAGACTCCCTGTGTCATGTCTACTTTGGAGTGACAACTTTTGTCTAATGTCATCAACTAACTATCAGGATACCCGCTAGGATCATGCCCATCAACAATCCAATCATTAAGCGGATAAGTGTGATGCACATCCCAACCACTTCAATCTCTCTGGAGGTTCCAGCATTAGAATGTGGTGTTCACAAGTAGATTCCTTGAATAACGGATTGTTTTTATCAATCCAGAGTCATCTAGTAATGAATCATGGAATTTAGGAGAGAAGTGATTTGAAAAGGGAGATCATTGCCTTGACCTCTGTTCTGATTGGAATAATCTTAATCGCTCCTGTTGCAGCACAGACAAGTCAAGGATTCGAATGGACTGTTGAAGTAGGAGACCAGTATCGTTACAACGTATTCTATTGGGAGGAAGGGATCTATCTTCACGAGGACATGTATATCAACATAACAACGAATCACCTTTCTGTACCTGACCCTCTCACTGATTGGTGGGACATCCCTGAACCTCCGGCTGAAGTTTACTACGCGAATGGTACTAGTCCAGGGATGATGTCCATGGTATTCATTTACACAATGAAGCTTGTAGTTCCAATTGGTAATTGGACCTTATTGTCAGAATTAGTCGAAGCAGTCACTTATTGGGATTTCTTGGGAGAGGCTGTTGATAATGTAAGTAGCATAGAAGATACATGGCTTCATTGGGGATATTCATACAATATTTCGGTAGTTCAAGGCTTAATCATGGTCAACAATACATACCTCAAATCGGATGGTGTATTGGCTAGACAACATCTCATAGCATACAATGTGACATATGACTTGACTTGGGGTGAAATTGTACTCCTTTGCGATGGAGTTGCTCCAGTGGTTGAAGACCATGATGATATAGCCTACGAGCTGGGAGAAACAGGACACAGCATAAGTTGGAATGCAACAGACATGAGTCCGGGAGGATACATGATTCTGAAGGACAATGTTGATATCAAACATGGATTTTGGAACGCATCCTCTGAGTTCATCACATTGAACGTGGATGGTCTAGACATAGGTTCGCACAACTACACGATCGTCTTCTATGAGGCGAGTGGTATAAGCACCTCTGACACAGTGATTGTTGATGTCAGTGCACCAACAGCCACAACCACCACGACCACAACAACAACGACAGTCACATCCCCAACAACCACGACACCCACAACAACCGATGGATTCGATCTATCAGAGTTCCTCTCACAGAACCTGTTGATAATTGGTATCGGAGGCGGAGTTGTACTCCTCCTCGTAGCGATTGTTGTACTCAAGAAACGCAGTTGATATTAGTCCTTAGAAGGATTAAGTTTCTATTCCCTTCTTTGAACTTGTTCAAGAGGATTATTTCGAAGGTAGCATTTGGCACTATACAAAATTCGTGAGGAGTTTGAAAAGTGGATCAGAGTTTCGAAAACTCTTGTCGTATTCATTGGTTTCTTTACAACTTTGGGACTCCGAATCCATATGCCATATCCGCCTTTGAGTAACAGCTTTTGTCGAATGTCAATGACCAAAAACTGAATGTCGGTTTCATGTTGGGACCTGGATACAGATAGTAACAAAATGTGACCCTGTATTGTGACACTGCTTTATATTGAAACTGTGGAATCATTCTGATATGTGAAAACCATGCCATCAAATGCTGCAGAAAGAGCAAAAGAAATGATGAATCAAAGAACGGGCCACTGTGCTCAGGCCATACTGACAACATTCGGAGAACAAACAGGTTCCGAAAAAGTTGACTATAATACACTGATGAAAGTAGCTTCAGCATTCAGTGGGGGAATAGCACGAATGGGTAATGTCTGTGGTGCTTTGACAGGTGCATTAATGGCACTAGGTCTCAAGTATGGTGGCCAAGATTCGACGAAGGTCAATGAAGTCGCAATGAAATTCCTTGAAGAGTTTGAGTCTCTCAATGGATCGATAATCTGTCGGGAACTAATCAACCATGATCTAGTCACGGATGCAGATGTGGAAAAAGCATTCATGACGGGGGCTTTCGACAACTGTCCCAAATATGTTGAGGACGCCGCCGTTCTACTAGAGAAACTGCTCTAGAGAACCTAGATAAGCTACCTTGACAAATCAAGTTAGTGAGCTTGTGTTCTCTATCACTCTTGTCCAAGAACTTCATCGTCGAGGAATTGACGTGAAAGAACAAGTGAGATATGCTGATGAATCTTGAATACAGCTCATCCACTGTTCGGAATTGACTCCCACTCTCTCTCCCACTAAAAAGCGCTAACATCAATAAGACCAGTCTAATCTCATTACATAAATCATGCCTCTTTTAGTGGATATTTGACACCACCATTTATCTTGGTTTGATTATTGTAACAGTAAGAGGGTCGAGTTTTGAATATGAGCGAAGAAAGAAAGAAAGGTTGGAATATTGTGGTGATTGGGGCGATTCTAGTATTCTGTGGAATGACTTTCTATTTACCCAGCCTCAATCCACTAGAATTGCTCTTCTTTCCGCTGGTCGCAGTAATTGGTGGTTTCATCCTTATTTACGGTTTATATCTTGTATTTATGATTAAGAACGTGGAATGATGCTACTAGATCAATAGAGTCATAGAGAACTTCATATGGACTGAGAATAAAATAGTAATAGAGGTCACATCATGTATAACAACCTTCAACGAACTCTACGAAACACATCCTGCGGTGCACGAATATCAATTCACCCAGTTTAACTATGGAGGAACATTGAGAATGGTACAAGTCTACATGCGTGTTAGCGAAACACATGAACATTATCTTGTGGCGATGTGCGATAAGGGCCTCTTGGGGAAAACTCTGAAACAAGGTGACTTGAGGTTTAAAATTAGTGAGGAGTTTTATGGTGGCGACCTAGTCGATCTCAAGGTCTGTTTACAGCACTTGGAAAAAGCAACCATCGCTAATATGGTTGGAAAGAGAACAGTGGAAGCTGCAATGAATGCAGGTCTTGTCCATGAGCAAG
>Ga0209427_10005059_pt1 | contig 15144 bp, 14 predicted proteins | sample DeeMarSWOR136_30_FD_187465 | JGI IMG/M metagenome (GOLD analysis project Ga0209427, IMG submission 187465) | Marine sediment microbial communities from White Oak River estuary, North Carolina - WOR-1-36_30 (SPAdes) (version 2) | ecosystem: Environmental > Aquatic > Marine > Intertidal zone >...
AATTTGCTCTATCATCGCAATGGCCGTTAAGCAGTTGTGACGTTTATCTTCTAAATTGGAACCTATTCCAATGTATGCGGTTGTCTTGGAACACGCCACAACGCCATTACTCCGCCTTAGAATGTCATGGACTTGATTCTTTTAATGGCTTCTTCAAGTCGATCCCGTTTCTGGGTCAGGGCAATTCGGAAATATCCTTCTCCAGGTTCTCCAAAGCCGTTACCAGGGGTCACCACCACGCCCTTCTCCAGCAACTGTGTCGTCAATTGAGCCGACGTGTACCCTTGAGGAACCCTGATCCAGAGGTAGAACGTAGCCTTGGGAGACGCCAAGTCAAACCCAGCCTCCCTCAAACCCTTAACCATCAGGTCTCTTCGGCGAGTATACACCTCCACCATCTCCTGGACACAAGACTGATCGTCCCTTAGGGCTTTAATGCCTGCGATTTGGACAGCCTGAAAGACACCGGAGTCGATATTGCTCTTTATGGCACCAAGCCCCTCCACCATGGCCCTGTTTCCGACTGCAAACCCGATCCGCCATCCCGTCATATTATAGGTTTTGGAGAGTGAGTGAAACTCCAGGGCCACCTCCTTTGCGCCATCTGCTTCCATAAAGCTGGGTGGCCGGTAGCCATCGTAGGCCATTTCAGTGTATGCTGCATCATGGCATACCCATATTTCGTTCTTGTTAGCGAATTCCACCACTTTATTGAAAAAATCAAGGCCGGCCACTGCGGCCGTTGGGTTATTGGGGTAGTTGATAAACATCAACTTGGCTCGCTTTGCTACCTCGGGGGGAATAGAACTGAGATCGGGCAAAAAACTATTCTCCCTCACCAAGGGCATAAAATAGGACTCTCCGCCTGCGAACATGGTGGCAATGTGGTAAACAGGGTAGGCCGGGGTCGGAACAAGGGCCAGATCTCCGGGGTTGACATAGGCGAGTGGAAGGTGTGCGATGCCCTCCTTGCTGCCTATCAGCGAAACCACTTCACTTTCCGGGTCTAGATCAACGCCAAACCTCCGTTTATACCATTCTGCGACCGCGTACTTAAAATCGTGCATCCCCGAGTAGGAAGGATACTGATGATTACCCGGGTCTTCTACCGCACGCTTCATGGCTTCGATAATATGATTCGGCGTTGGGAGATCCGGGTCACCCACGCCAAGGTCAATGATATCCACGCCACGGGCCATGACCTCCGATTTCTTCCTGTCTATCTCCTTGAACAGATAAGGGGGGAGTTTCCGCAGCCTCTCTGCTTTTTCAAAATTACCCATGTTAGCCCCTTTTATGGCTTCAGCCCAAGCACATCCTGCATATCATATAAACCCAGGGGTTGATTCACCACCCAAGTCGCTGCCCTCAGAGCACCCCTTGCAAAATTATCCCGGTTGTGGGCCCGGTGGATTAACTCCAGTCTTTCACCGATACCCCCGAACATCACCGTATGCTCACCCGTGATATCCCCGGCTCGCCAGGTCTGGATGCCTATCTCTTCGTCACTGCGCTGGCCTATCATGCCTTTTCTCTCATATACGGCCACCTTTTCCAGATCCCGTCCTACGGAGTCCGCCAGTATCTGAGCGAGACGCACAGCCGTTCCACTTGGTGCATCCTTTTTCAGCCTATGATGTACCTCCAGGATCTCCATGTCATAATCCTCGCCAAGGATCTTTGCCATTTCTGAGGCAATGCGGAACATGACGTTGACTCCCACACTCATATTGGGTGCCATGACGCACCGGGTTGTCTTGGCCAGTTTTTCCAATTCTTTCAGGTTCTCTCCGCTTATGCCCGTGGTACCGATGACCATGGCAAGTCCGTTGGCCGAGGCCATCCTTATGTTTTCCAGGGTGGCCTCCGGCGCGGTGAAATCAATGAGAACCTCTCCCAGATCAATCCCCTCTTTCAGAGAGTCTGCCACTTTGATACCCATATCCCCGAGGCCCACGACCTGTCCCACATCCTGATTTACACCTGGATGGCCCGGGCGCTCAAAGGCTGCCACCAGGGTGACATCCTGACTCTGATGGATCATATGGATGATCCGTCCACCCATACGCCCCCCCACACCGGCAACGATAGCTTTAACCATAATACCTCCCTATGACTAAACGGCCAGATCGGCAGTCATAAACATAAAGCCCGAGAACCTGCCTGCCCGTTCTGGGCGCTGGCAGGTGGTGGGGCTTTCAGCTTAGCTATATAAGGCCGTAATCTTTGAGTGCCTTTTTGAGCTTCTCTCCATTCGCAGAAGAGATGGGAACCAAAGGCAGTCTTAGCTCCCCATCGATCTTTCCCATAAGAGCCAACGAGGTCTTCACGGGGATGGGATTGGTCTCATAAAACATGGCCTGACACAACGGCAATAGCTTAAGGAAAAGCTCCCTTGCCCGGTTCACATTCCCTTCTTCCCAGGCCGTGATCATGTCGGCCGTATCTCTCGGAACGATATTGGCTACCACGGAGATCACTCCCGTACCCCCAATGGCCAACACGGGCAAAGTCACATTGTCGTCCCCTGAGAGCAGCGTGATATTATCTCCTGCCAATTTCACAATCTCGGCCATTTGGGCCAGACTTCCTGAGGCCTCTTTGATGGCCACCACCTCAGGTAATTCGGCCAGACGGGCCACTGTCTCAGGGAGCATGTTTACACTGGTTCTCCCAGGGACGTTGTAAAGGACCTGGGGCAGAGGAACAGCGTCGGCAATGGCCTTGAAGTGCTGATAGAGACCTTCGGGGGTCGGCTTGTTGTAGTAAGGGGTCACCTGCAAAGTGGCATCGGCCCCCACCTTCTTGGCATGTTCTGTTAATTCGATCGCCTCACTGGTACTGTTGCCACCGGTCCCTGCAATGACGGGCACCCTCTTATTGACCGCCTCAACGGCAATATCTATAACCCTGGCATGCTCTTCCATGTTCAGGGTGGCAGATTCCCCGGTGGTTCCACTGGGGACTATCGCACTGGTGCCGTTTTCGATCTGAAATTCAATCAGTTCGCGATAGGCCTCCTCATCTATTTTACCTCCTTTAAAAGGCGTAACAATCGCCACAATAGATCCTTTAAACATAACAACCTCCCCACATAGTAGTTTTTCGTTATTGGTTATTGTTTATCGGTTTTTTTGATCGGCAAATACCCCCTTCTAATCATTTTCGCTGTAAAATTACTGAGTCACGGGTTTCCCTCGTCCCTTCGGTAAGTCTTTAATATTAGGAATCCTGCAACGCTTCCTCATTGAGTTGGGCTTGATAAACAATGGATGTGCTTCCCTCTAGCCAAACCTGTGTAAATGCCTTACCCTTTTTACGAAAATGGATTTTTAAGGCTTCTCCCCCCTTTGTTCTAACCTTCACGGGAGAGGTAACCATATCTCTAGCAGAGGCTACGAGTGCCGATGCAATGGCACCTGTTCCGCAGGCGAGGGTCTCATCCTCAACACCCCGTTCATAGGTCCTGATCTCAAGCGCATCCCGCCCGAGGACTTTCATGAAGTCCGCATTCGTTCCCTCGGGCGAAAACATATCATGGTAGCGAATGGATCTCCCCTGTTCGAAAACGGGATGCCTTGACAGATCTTCCACCTGAACAACCACATGAGGCACGCCCGTATTGATAAAATCCACACTGAGCCAGCCCGCCTCTCGAGACAGATCAATATCAACCTTGAGGCCCGAAGGGTCAGGCATCAATACCTTGACCATCCGTCCCATGACCTCAGCAGAAACAGGCCCTGCAAGAGTTCCAAAGGTCATCTTCGAATGGGCAATACCCTTTAAATAGGCGAAACGGGCAACGCACCGGCTCCCGTTACCGCACATTTCCACCTCCCCTCCGTCGGCGTTAAAGTATCTCCAGTCAAAATCGAAACGATCCGATCCCGTCACAAAGATCAGTCCATCAGCGCCCACCGATTCCCTACGCCTGCAAGTGCTCTTCACCAGAAGCCCCATCTCCTCTTCAGCAACGGTTCCGTCTCGGTTATCAATGAGGATGAAGTCATTACCGCTTCCATTCATCTTCCAGAATTCAATCTTTTTCATGCCCATGCCCTGTTTTAGTCCTTTATTTCAGGAAATCTGGAATGACTTCGCCTCTGATCAGATCGTCATAGGTCTCCCTGGCCCGTATAACATAATGCTGATCACCTCTTACCATGACTTCGGCGACCCGGGGCCGAGAGTTGTAATTGGATGCCATGCTAAAGCCATAGGCCCCGGAACTCATAATAGCCATCAATTCCCCTGGCTCAAAGGATTCCACCTCCCGGTCCCTGGCAAAGAAATCCCCTGTTTCGCATATGGGCCCCACAATATCTGCCCGGACCTTCTTAGCTCCGCCCATCTTCACGGGCTGAATCCCATGATATGATCCGTATAGACTTGGTCTTATCAGGTCATTCATGGCCGCATCCACGATGATGAATTCCTTTTCATGGGCCGTCTTTGTATAAAGGACTTTTGTGACCAATATCCCTGCATTTCCCATGATCACACGGCCCGGCTCGAGTATCAGGATCATATCTTCCATGCCCAGCTCCTCCTTGAGGGCTGCAGCATACTCTTTCGGGTGAGGAGGCTCCTCTTTATCGTAAGTAATACCCAATCCGCCGCCTAGGTCCAGATATGTAATGCCAATTCCCGCCTTACCTAGCCTTTCGATAAGCTCTTGTAACAACCTCAGAGAATCCACAAACGGGCTTACTTGGGTGAGCTGCGAACCTATGTGGCAGGAGACGCCGGAGATGGATAGATGGCCTAATGTCGCTGCTCGCGTGTATTCCTCAAGGGCCTCGCTGATGTCGATTCCAAATTTGTTCTCTTTCAGACCCGTTGATATATAGGGATGGGTTTGCGGATCGATGTCAGGGTTCACCCTTATGGCTACAGGGGCCTTCTTTCCTAATCTTCCTGCCACTTCATTCAACCGCGATATCTCCTGTGAGGACTCCACATTGAACAGCAGAATATTAGACTTGAGGGCATATTCCAGGTCTTCAATGCGCTTCCCCACACCGGAATATACGATCTTCTGCGGATCCACCCCCGCCTTAAGGGCGCGGTAGAGTTCGCCTCCGGAGACGATGTCCACGCCACCCCCTTGTTGGGCAAAAAGCCTCAAGATGGCGAGACTTGAGTTGGATTTCATGGAGAAGCAAGTCAGGTGCCTGATTCCATGAAAAGCTCCGTCAAAGGCCTTAAAGTGTTGTCTCAAAGTGGCATGGGAGTACAGATAGAAAGGCGTCCCCACGTCCCTTGCTATTTCCAACACAGGGACCTCTTCGCAGTAGAGCTCATTGTTCTCGTATTGGAAGTGATGCATAACCCCCCACCTGCATCCATTATTCTACGGCTATTTTGACCGTCTCGGAAGGCGGACCCATTTCCCCACCTGGTCCAATCAGGTTCACCCTAAAGAAATAGACTTGCCCTTGATCCTTTACGGGAATTCTGCAAAGAAAGCCTTCCCCCTCGAACACGTCTGCACCATATGCCTGATAGCCCTGATATTCAATGGGACATCCCTCACACGGCGTCTTTTCAAGGGGATATTGCGCATAATAGACCCTGGCACCTTTCACCTCCTTCGGACCAAGGATCTTTCCCTCTAAAAGAATATCCCCCTTTTCCCGCTTGCCCTTTAAATCTGTTACTCTTGCAGAGATCTCTTTCTGGGGCAGGAAGGGATCCCCTTTCTTTCCACACGATACTGTGACCATGAGGACGAGCAAAGCACACGGGAAAAACAGAAATCGGGCGAATATCAAGATTTAAGTTCCTCTTTGGCCTTTTGAAGACTTTTTTTGACCGCTTCAGGCCCTGTGCCCCCTGGGAGATTTCTCCTTTTTATGGATAAAGCGGGATCAAGCCAATCGTAAACATCTTTCTCTATCTTACGCTCAAACTTCTTCATCTCCTCCAAGTTGAGCTGGCCCAATTCCTTCTTCTGATCCATGGCAAAAAGCACCATCTTGCCCACCGTCTCATGAGCCTTCCGAAAGGTCATCCCCTTCCCCACCAGATAATCTGCTAAATCCGTAGCCACAAGATAGCCCTCTTCGGTCGCCTTTCTCATCTTCTCCCCATTGAAAGAGACTTCCTTCAAGAGACGGCTTAGCACTGAGAGACATTGCTCCACGGTGTCTACCGTATCGAACAGGGCCTCTTTGTCCTCCTGCAAATCCTTGTTGTAGCTCAGGGGAAGGCCCTTCATGGTGGTCAAAAGGGCCATTAGGTGCCCATATACCCGGCCTGTCTTTCCCCTTACGAGCTCCGGTAGATCCGGATTCTTCTTTTGAGGCATGATACTGCTGCCGGTGCAATATGCATCCGGGAGAGTTATAAATCCGAACTCCTGGCTTGACCAGATGATCAGTTCCTCGCACAGACGGCTCAGATGCATCATGAGGACAGAAGAGGCAAAAAGGAACTCGATCACAAAGTCCCGATCGCTTACGGCATCCATACTGTTCTCTGAGATGCTGTCAAACCCCAACGCCTTGGCCACCATTTCCCGGTCCAGTTGAAAGGTAGAACCGGCCAGTGCAGCGCTACCCAGGGGAAGGATATTTACCCGTTTAAGGTTTTCTTGTAACCTCTGCCCATCTCTTTTCAGCATTTCATAGTAGGCCAGCAGATGATGAGCCAGCAGGACGGGTTGCGCCCGCTGAAGGTGGGTATATCCTGGGACCACCAGATCTATGTTTTTCCCTGCAAGACCCACCAAGACCCATTGCAATTCTTCTATCAGCTTGGCCACCCTCTGAATGGCCTCCCTCACATACAAGCGCACATCCAGGGAAATTTGATCGTTGCGGCTTCGGCCTGTGTGAAGCTTCTCACCAATCGGTCCGATCTTATCCACCAGGACTTTCTCCACAAGGGTGTGAATATCTTCGTGCACCTCATCAAGAGGGATTTCTCCCCTGTCCATCTCCCTCTTGATCTCTGCCAGTGCACCAAGGATCTGGGAAGCCTCTTCTTCACTGATAATTCCCTGTTTGGCAAGCATTTGACAATGGGCCATGCTTCCCTCTATATCCTGCGCATATAGCCGTGCATCAAAGCTGATGGAGGCGTTAAACTTCTCTACCACCTCATCCATGCCTTTCTGAAAACGACCTCCCCAAACTTTTGATTTCTCATCTGTCATTGCTCATTTACCCGGCCCGTGAAAGTCTCCCAATTTATCGGGACACTCTTCACCGGTGTTATTGGCTTGTCCTGCGATATGCGCCAATGACGCCTATTTCGCTGAGGGTATGGCTCATTCGCTATCCCCTTATCTCTGCTTCCGTCTCATGAGTTCGGCTATCTTGAGCCGGAGGGCATTCAGCCTTATAAATCCTTCCGCATCCTTTTGGTTATATACATCTTCACTCTCAAAGGTGGCAAAGTCTGTGTCATATAGGGAATAGTCAGATTTCCTTCCCACCACGGTGCAGTTTCCTTTGTAGAGTTTGAGCCTCACGATGCCGGCTACGTTTTTCTGCGCCTCATCGATAAGGGTCTGTAGCATTTCCCTCTCTGGTGAAAACCAGTAGCCATAGTAGATCATCTCAGCGTACCGGGGCACAAGTGTGTCCCTTATGTGCATGACTTCCCGGTCCATGGTTACAGACTCCATGGCCTGGTGGGCTATCCTTAAAATAGTCCCACCTGGCGTTTCATACACGCCCCTGGACTTCATGCCCACATATCGGTTCTCCACCAGGTCCACGCGTCCGATGCCGTTCCTCCCGCCCAGGGCGTTCAAGTGGGCCAAGAGACTTGCAGGCGACAAAGATTTCCCATCTACGGCAATCGGGTTCCCCGCCTTGAACTGGATTTCTATATACGAGGCCTGATCAGGCGCATCTTCCGGAGAAACGGACATGACAAACATGTCTTCAGGGGGCTCGTTCCACGTCTCTTCAAGGATTCCGCCCTCGAAACTGATGTGCAGCAGATTTGCATCAGTGGAGTAAGGCTTCTCTTTGGTCACAGGAACAGGGATATTTTTGGAACGGGCATAGTTCACAAGGTCTTCCCGGCCCTTGAAATTCCATATCCTCCAGGGTGCGATGATCTTTAAGCCAGGTTCAAGGGCCATGTAGGCCATTTCAAACCTCACCTGATCATTCCCTTTTCCCGTGGCCCCATGACTCACTGCATCCGCTTTTGACCTCCTCGAAGCTTCCACCTGTCTCATGGCAATGAGGGGCCTTGCAAGAGAAGTCCCGAGCAGGTATCCGGACTCATAAATGGCATTGGCCCTCAGTGCGGGCCACACGAAATCCGCCACAAACTCCTCTTTAAGGTCTTCCAGGATAACTTCTTCTGCGCCCGTCTGAATGGCCTTTTCCTTGACCGCGTCCATATCCTCCCCCTGCCCCAGATCTGCGGAAAAGGCAATGACAGGGCACTGATAGTTTTCCATCAACCATGAGAGAATGACGGATGTATCAAGACCTCCAGAATAGGCCAGAACGATCTTTTTGATCTTTTCACTCAATGCTTATCCCCCATGTGACGTTGGCGACTATGTGAAACTCTCTGACGTTAATCCCACCTTGTACCCCCATCCCGCCGTTCGGTTGACGACATCGCAGGCAAGGGAAAAACGCCTGTACACCTGCCTCGCCTGAGCGTAAGAGGTGGGCGGCAGGCAGGGAATCAAAAGAGACGAACGAAATAAGTTAGGCCTTGTTTTTAAGTAAGTTCTCCAGAAGGGCCTGATGGAGGTGGAGCTTGTTTTCAGCCTGATCAAAAACGACGGAGCGAGGGCCATCGATAACCTCTGCCGTTATCTCCTCACCCCTGTGGGCCGGAAGACAATGCATGATCAGCACGTCGGGTTTAGCCAACTCGACCAACGACTGATCCACTTGAAAATCCTGGAAAACCTTCATCCGTTCCGCTTTTTCGTCTTCTTGGCCCATGCTGGCCCAGACATCCGTATTAATGACATCTGCTCCACGGGCAGCCTCTTCCCGGTCTTCAATCACACGGACGTTTTCACCCACATTTTTCAGGACCTCAGGTAAAGGATAATAACCGCGGGGACATGCCAAGATCAGCTCAAATCCCAGCAGATGGGCGGCGTTAATCCATGAGTGGGCCACATTGTTGCCATCACCGATCCAGGCGACTTTCATACGCTCCATGTGCCCTCGCTTCTCTTTCACGGTCATGAGGTCACTCAGTACCTGGCAGGGATGATATAGATCCGTCAGGGCGTTGATAACGGGTATATCTGCCCATTTTGCCATCTCTTCCACAAGCCCCTGCGAAAAGGTTCTTATCACCAGACCATCAAGATATCGAGAAAGGACCCGAGCCGTATCTTCCACAGTCTCATCTCTTGACAACTGCATATCGGCTCGACTCAGGAACAGCGTTTGGCCACCTGACCGGAACATGGCTGTCTCAAAGGAGACCCTTGTCCTCGTTGAGGCCTTATCAAAAACCAAACCAATGGTGTAACCGACGAGGGGCCTGGACTTATTGCGTCCCTGCTTTTTTATCTGAAGGGCCCTGTCAATAAGAGCGAGAATCTCCTCTTTACTCAGGTCCAGGATTGTTAGCAGATCTCTTTTCATTTAGAAATGGCCTATATTTACTTCACTCCCCTTGTCCGAGCCCGAGGCAAAGGGGAGGGCTGGTTGGGGGTGTCTCAAGGTTCATCACATACCACTCAGTATCTCATCCAGGGCTTCAAGCAGAGGGTCAATCTCTTTCTTCTCAACGATCAGAGGGGGAATAAAACGAAGGACGTTGTCCTGAATACAGTTGATGAGAAAACCCCTCTCTGTGCAGGCATCCACAATGGGAGCGCCTGGCCGATCAAGCTCCACGCCAAGAATGAGACCAAGACCCCTTACATCCTTTATCATATGATGTTTCTTACTGAGATCCTCCAGTCTTCCTTTGAAATATTCCCCCATTCGCCGACAGTTATCTACCCATCCATCTTCCAAAAGGCTTTTTAACACAGCCTTTGCAGCAGCCGTCACGAGGGGGGTCCCGCCAAAGGTGGAGGCATGACTTCCAGGACCGAATGCGTTGCTCAACGCCTCGGTGGAAAGCATGGCACCAATGGGAAGGCCGTTTCCCAATGCCTTGGCCAGAGTCATTATATGCGGCGTTACCCCATATTGCTCATAGGCGAATAACTTCCCGGTGCGGCCCATTCCCACCTGGACTTCATCAAAGATCAGAAGCAGATTTCGAGCTCCACATATCTCCTCAACCCCCTTAAGGTATTCGGGATCAGGGCAGACGACCCCCCCTTCGCCCTGAATGGGCTCTAGCATAACAGCGCACACGTGGTCGTCTATCGCCTCCTCCAGGCTGGACAGATCATTAAAGGGGACAAATTTGAAGCCGTTTAGCAAGGGATCATAACCCTTCTGGATCTTCGCCTGCCCCGTGGCTGATAAGGTGGCCATGGTCCTCCCATGAAAGGAATTTGTCATAGAAATGATCACGTACCTATCTGAACTAAAGTTCTCGCCCGAATAGCGCCGCACAAGCTTTATGGCCGCTTCGTTGGCCTCAGCACCGCTGTTGCAGAAAAAAACACGGTCAGCAAAAGAATTTTCCACCAAGAGCTGGGCCAGCTCCGCTTGAGGTCTTGTGTAATACAGGTTTGATACGTGCACCAGTATCCTTGACTGCTCTTCAAGGGCCTTGCTAACCAGTGGTGAGCTATGCCCCAGGGCACAGACAGCAATGCCACCCACAAAATCAAGGTACTCCTTTCCTTCTTCATCCCAGACCCGACAGCCTTTTCCCTTCACCAGCGTGAGGGGAAAACGGCTGTAAGTCTGAAACATGTACTTGTCTGCAAGGCTGGAACTGCTCTCCATCTCCTCACTCACTCCTTTGTCATTGGTCATTCAGGTTGACATATCCCTCTAAGAACCCTTGGCGGGCTAAGCGGCATTCTCTGAAGCGGCCAAAACCAGGCCTTCCCGGCACGGTTTTTCCCGGGCGCTCCCTTGCCCCGACGCCTGCGCACACAGGCCATCCAAATAGAGACCAAGCCAAGTTCAGCGTTTACAGAACAAGGCCCTAGAACTACCTCGCTTTGTGCGCCATCCTTAAGGGCACCGGGCAAATTTTTTGGCCCCTTCAGAGAATGCGGCTTAGCCCAGAGGCTTTTTAAACGCCTCAGGCGTTTTCAAATGGCTAAAGTCGTACCAGATTCTCCATTCTTAGTGCACGATCTCCGTGCCCACCCCCGTCTTGGTGAATATCTCTAATAGGATGGCATGCGCTTTACGCCCGTCAATGATATGGGTCTTCTTGACCCCGCCTCTCAGGGCCTCCAGACAACAATTGACTTTCGGAATCATGCCTCCCTTCACGGTGCCATCCTTTATCAGCTTTGGGGCCTCTTTCTTCTTGATTGAGGAAATCAACTTCCCCTCTTGATCGAAAATCCCCTCTGTATCTGTGAGCAAAATCAATTTCCTGGCCTTTAGAGAAGCAGCTATGTGCCCTGCCACCAGGTCTGCATTAATATTGTATGTCTCACCCTTCTTGCCCGCACCTACAGGGGCTATGACTGGGATAAACTGGCCCTCCAGAAGATTCCTGAGAACCTGGTTATTCACGGACGTGATCTCCCCCACCATACCCATGTCAATGATCTCGGGAGGTTGATCACTTCCCATGTCTTTGACATATTTCATCTTTTTGGCGATGATGAGTCGGCCATCCTTTCCCGAGAGCCCTATGGATTGGCCACCGTTCTGGTTGATGAGGTTCACAATCTCTTTGTTCACTTTGCCCACGAGAACCATTTCCACCACGTCCATAGTCTGTTTATCAGTCACCCGCATTCCATCCACAAATTCAGACTCAATGGAGAGTTTATTTAAGAAATTGCCTATCTGAGGCCCGCCCCCGTGCACGACAATGGGATTGAGGCCCACGTATTTCATAAGAATAATATCCAGGGCAAAGTTCTTCTTCAGGTTTTCATCAACCATGGCGTGCCCGCCATACTTAACCACTATGGTCGCATGGCTGAATCGCCTGATATAGGGCAAGGCTTCGATAAGAACTTTCGCTATATCTGTTTTGGTTTTGGCCATCGCTCATTAAAGAATATATCTGCTTAAGTTTTCATCCTCTAGAATATCCCTCAACTTTTCGGCCACATAATTCTTGTCAATAATGACCTCTCTTATGGCCATATCTGGGGCATCAAAGGATACCTCGTCCAGGAGTTTCTCCATGACCGTATGTAGCCGCCTTGCACCGATGTTTTCCATACGTTCGTTAACCTTACTGGCTATGGAGGCAATCTCCTCAATGGCTGATTCTTCAAATCTCAGATCGATCTCCTCCGTCTCAAGGAGTGCTTCATATTGCGTGATCAGGGCGTTTTTGGGCTCCTTTAGAATGCGAATGAAATCATCCCGAGATAGGGAGCCCAGTTCCACCCTGATGGGAAATCTGCCCTGGAGCTCTGGCAAGAGGTCTGACGGCTTGCTCGCATTAAAGGCCCCTGCTGCAATAAAAAGGATGTGATCGGTTTTTACCATACCGTACTTGGTAATGACCGTGGACCCCTCCACAATAGGAAGAAGATCTCTCTGCACACCCTCTCGAGACACATCCGGTCCATACCGGGACTCTGAACCCGCAATTTTGTCCAACTCATCCAGGAAGATGATCCCATTCTGCTCTGTCATCCGTATCGCTTCTTCGATGACCTTATCCATATCGATAAGACGCTGGGATTCTTCCTGGAAGAGAATCTCTATCGCCTCTGGAATCTTCATCCGTCTCTTTTTCTTCTTCGCAGGAAAGAGATTCCCGAAAACCTCTTTGACGTTGAATTCCATCTCTTCCAAGCCCGCACTGGAAAAGATTTCAACCATGGGGATATTTCTGTTCGCGGTTTCCAGTTCCACGTAGCGGGCGTCCAGCTTCCCATCTCTCAACATCCGTCTCAATTTCTCACGGGTTGAATGGCCTTCCGGCTTATCCAGTTTCACCACTTCGAGGACCTTTTCCTTATCCCCTCCCTCTTCCTCACGCACCTCATCCCTTTTCTTGGGAAGGAGGATGTCCAGAAGCCTCTCTTCAGCCAGCTCGCGGGCCTTGGCCTTGACATTCTCCTGCTCCTCTTTCTTGGCCATGTTCACAGCCAGCTCTGTCAGATCTCTGATCATGGATTCCACATCCCGACCCACATATCCCACCTCGGTAAACTTCGTGGCCTCCACCTTGAGAAAAGGGGACTTAGCAAGCCGGGCCAGACGCCTTGAGATCTCCGTCTTCCCAACGCCCGTTGGACCAATCATAATGATGTTCTTGGGAGCAATTTCATCCCTGAGTTCCGGTGGCACCTGCTGCCTGCGCCACCTATTTCTCAGGGCAATGGCCACGGAACGCTTGGCCTGACCCTGCCCGATGATGTATTTGTCAAGCTCAGAGACAATCTCTCTTGGTGTCAACATCTTCATGGGATGTGGATGCTCTATTTGATCAAGTTCCATTTCTATTCCTTTTGACCCATCTCGTAGACGACGATCTGCTCATTGGTATAGAGACAGATTGAAGCCGTTATTTTCATGGCTTCCCGGGCAATGGATGGGGCGTCCAGATCAGAATGCGCTGTGAGGGCTCGAGCGGCTGCCAGGGCATAAGGCCCTCCGGAACCTATGGCGGCCACAGATTCATCAGGTTCAATAACATCTCCGGTGCCCGAGATGATGAGGGTATGCTCATTATCCATGGCCAGGAGTAGGGCCTCTAGTCTCCTTAAGATCTTATCCGTACGCCAATCCTTGGCAAGCTCAACGGCGGCCCGGGTCAGGTTTCCATTGAACTTCTCAAGCTTTGCCTCCAGCCTCTCGAAAAGGTTGAAGGCGTCCGCCGCGGTACCAGCAAAACCGACCAAGACCCGGTCCTTGTACATGAACCTCAACTTGTTGGCCTTGTGTTTCATAATGGTCTCGCCAATGCTCACCTGGCCATCTCCGGCCATGACGGCCCTCCCATCCTTCCGAACCGCAAGAATGGTCGTCGCTTTCACCGTTTTCTCTGAATTGCTCATCCCATCAAATCCTCTTCTCCTTACTCCTTACTGCCTCCTGCTTACTTCTCAGCTCCTCGGATGGGCCTTATCATAAACCTCCATGAGCTTTTCCAGGCTCACATGGGTGTATTTCTGGGTGGTGGAGAGACTCACATGACCCAGAAGTTCCTGAACCGACCTTAGATCTGCACCTCCGTCCAGGAGATGGGTGGCAAAGGTATGCCTCAAAGAATGAGGCGTGATCTCAGTCATGAGACCACATTGGCTCGCATATCTCTTCACAATCCTCCCGATGCTCCGGGTGGTCAGACGCCCCCCCCGAAAGTTGATGAAAAGAGGTTCGTCTTGAAAATCTCTACTGCCCTTTTTTCTGAGCGGGTGTGTTGCTTCAACATACTCTTGGATCGCCTCTAATGCCTTCCTCCCAATAGGTACGATTCTCTCTTTGTTGCCTTTCCCCAGCACCTTGACCAGGCGCTGATCGAAATCAATGCTCGACACATTGAGACCTGACAGCTCACTGACCCGGATACCACATGAATAAAGCACCTCCAGTATGGCCAAGTCCCGCAAACCAAGGGGCTTGGCCCTATCGGGTCCTTCTAGAAGCCTGAACATCTCATCCACGGGAAGATGGCTGGGGATATACCTCCCCTGCTTAGGACTGGAGATGTCGGCCGCAGGATTGCTCTGGACTAAACCTTTCCGCTCAAGGAAATAGAAAAAGGACCGAATAGCCGAAAGTTTCCGAGCAATTGTGGTGCGCTTGTACCGGCCGTACAGCCTTCCTAAATATTCCCTGATCACCAGGAAATCAATGGATTCCAACTCTGGGGCGATCCCCTTTTCCCCTGTTGACTTCTCCCTGTTCGCCAGAAACTTTAGAAAATGATCCAGATCAACCTGATAGTTCTTGACGGTGTGATCCGAATAGCCTTTCTGCGATCTCAAATAATCAAGGAAAGAATCTATGAGCTTAGCGAGCCGCATTTCATCCAAGGCATCAGGTTATTACGGAAAAATCAATAACATAACATATTCCCGATAATTGGCAATCAAAAAATCACCTTTCACATTCTGCGCTTGACTTTATTTTC